>Ga0185342_1000469_pt1 | contig 20440 bp, 16 predicted proteins | sample ConPoolayeEmetaG_FD_128045 | JGI IMG/M metagenome (GOLD analysis project Ga0185342, IMG submission 128045) | Hot spring microbial mat communities from California, USA to study Microbial Dark Matter (Phase II) - Cone Pool mat layer E metaG... ...
TTGAAGCGCTGATCGAACGGGGTGCCAGCATAGCCGGCGAGCATATCGTCCAGGGGCTGGCCGAGGTTAAATGGCCTGGCCGGTTCCAGATACTGCGCCGCAACCCCTATTTAGTACTGGACGGCGCCCATAACCGCGATTCGATGGAAAAATTCATCTGGTCGCTGGTCCGCATATTCCGTCTTCCGGTGGCGCAGTGTGTCCCGGTATTTTTGGGCGATCATGACCCGCTGGTCAATATAAGAAAGATATCAATCGTCTGCGGTATGTCGGTGGATAAGGATATTTCCGGCATCGTACAGGGAATGTTTGGTCCTCTTTATGCCAACCGTTTCGCTACCGGTGGCTATATCGAATGGGAGTGCGCGGACAGCATTCGTTTCATATTAACCCGCGCTGACCACCCCCGGGCCGCCGACCCGTATCGGGTGATGGACAAACACATTCCTGAAGTTGAAAAAAAGCGCGTCAGAATAATTGACCGGGTAGAAGATGCCATTTCCCAGGCGCTGGCCGAAGCCGCACCTGACGGCCTGGTGGCCGTCACTGGCTCGCTTTTTGTGGTGGGCGAGGCTCTTGCCTGGGCGGAGAAGCACCCGGAGGCGCTAAAGTAGCCTGGTAATGGCTGGCTGTGGGGTGCCGGGAGATACCTTGGCCTCGGGCGGGAGCATCTCGCCGAGCAGTCTCTGGAGAGCCATGGTGTGACTGCACAGCTTCCACTGGCTGAAGAAATTACAGGTGCACTCCCACTTATCGTCGTGGTAGCTCACGCGGTATTCGTCATGTTCGCCCTTAAACCTGACCGACAGCTCGCGGAAGGTGACGCGGTCGGGTTCCTGGGCGTAGCGTCGGGCCTTTTCAATCTTACCGATAAGGCTTGACTGCAACTCTTCGCCTCCCCGGTTTGTTGTGCGAAGTATATCACTTTTGGACTTTCTCCGGGGGCCGTTCGCGGCTTGCCCGTATCGGAGCAAACGGCTACAATGGCCCGGTGTGAAATTCATAGAGATTGCCGAACCCGCCGGAAGCGGGCCCGGAATGACTGGAAGCAGGAGGACTTTTTGCGCGACCGGTTAACCGAGGCACTTAAAGGGCATCAGGCGGACTACGCTGAAATCCGCCTGGAGACCAGCGAGGTCAGCCACATCACCTACCGCGGCCGCCGGGTGGACGAAATTACCCGAGCCGCCAGTACCGGCGGCAATGTCCGGGCCCGGGTAGGCGGTGGCTGGGGATTTGTCAGCTTCAATGAGCCTGACGGGCTGAAGGACAGGACGGCCCTGGCGGTGCGGCAGGCCCGGCTGGTCAACCGGCAGGAAGGCCATTTCGCGCCGGTGGAGCCGGTGGTGGACAGCGTCCCGCCGGAGGTCAGTAAGGACCCGCGCGACATCCCCTTCCCCAGTAAGAAAAAGCTCCTCGACGAGTACAATGAAATCATCCTGGGCACTCCGAAAATTCAGACTTCCAGCATCGCCTACACCGATTCTTTTAAAAAGGTGACCTTCGTCAATTCCGAAGGGAGCTGTATCGAGCAGAGCCGGGTGGACGTCACCCTGCGTATTTCGGCGGTGGCCAGGGAGGGCAACGAAGTCCAGCAGGCCAGCCTCAGCCTCGGCAGTAAAGGCGACTTCGGTATTGTCGAAGGTCTTCACAGCCGCGTTGGTGAGCTGGCCCGGCACGCCGTGGAGATGCTGTCGGCTCCGAAGGTCAAGAACGGCGAATATACCGTCATCCTTGACCCGGTGCTGGCAGGGGTCTTCACCCACGAGGCCTTCGGCCACCTCTCCGAGTCTGACCATATCTACGAGAACGAAAAGCTCAGGCAGATGATGGTGCTGGGTCGTAAGTTTGGCGGCAATCTCCTCAACATTGTCGATAGCGCGGTCGTCCCCGGCCTGCGTGGTAGTTTTAAATATGACGACGAAGGCGTGCCGGCGCAAAAGACTTACCTCATCCGCGAAGGCTATCTGGTGGGACGCCTGCACTCGCGCGAGACGGCTGGCGTGATGAATGAAAAGCCCACGGGCAATGCCCGGGCTGTCGGCTATCTCTTCCCGCCGATTGTCAGGATGACCAATACCTATATCGAGCCAGGGGAGGTCTCCTTCGACGATATGATAAGGGACATACGGCTGGGGATTTACGCCAGAGACTGGTACGGCGGCACCACCAGCCTGGAGATGTTCACCTTCTCGGCCGGCGAAGCCTATATGATTCGAGACGGCAAGGTGGCGGAGCTGGTGCGCCCGGTAACGCTTTCCGGTAACGTTTTCACTACCCTGGCCAACATTGATGCCGTCGGCAACGACCTGCAGATGAACCAGGGCGGGGGCTGTGGCAAAGCTGACCAGGCGCCCCTGCCCGTTTCCAACGGCAGTCCTCATATCCGCATCCGGCGCTGTCTGGTGGGGGGCAGGTAGATGTACGATTATCTTTCTTCCGCCAGGAAGGTCGCCGAAGATGCCGAAGTGTTTATCGTCCACGCGCGGCGTACGCCGGTGCGCTTCGAGGCCAACCGGCTCAAGCAGGTCCAGACCAAGGAGAGCACCACGGTCGCCCTGCGCATCATTAAGAACGGACGCATCGGCTTCGCCGTCGGCAACGGCTCGATATCGCCGGAGAAGCTGACGGCCATGGCCGTGGAGACGGTGCCCTTCGGCCCGGAGGCCGATTTCGAGTTCCCGCCGGCCGGTATCTGCCCGCCGGTGAACGTATTTGATGCCGGGGTTGATGAGGTTCCCATTGAGAAGATGGCGGAAATCGGGCTGGACCTGATTGAAAAACTGCGCGAACACACGCCGGACGTCCTCTGCGAGGGCAATGTCAGCAAACAGGTCTCAGAAATCAGTCTGACTAACTCCCGCGGAATGGAGGCCAGCTACCAGCGCAGTGTTTTCAGTGTCAATGTTGAGGGCGTCCTGGTTCGCGAAGGCGGTCTGCTTTTCGTCGGCGACGGCGAAAGCTCCTGCCGGCCCGTAACCGACTGCTCCGGGATAGCCAGGAACACCATTCGCCAGCTTGAGTACGCGCGGGTGCTGACCCGGCTCGATTCGAAGACCATGCCTGTGGTGTTCACTCCCATCGGCATCGCCAGCACCCTGATAGCACCGCTGGGTGTGGCCTTCAATGGCAAGCGTGTGGTCGATGGCTCTTCCCCGCTGAAAGGCCGCCGTGGGGAGAAAGTCTTCGACAGCAGGTTTAACCTGTGGGATGACGCCACCCTGCCCTTCCAGCCGGGGAGCTGTCCCTGGGACGACGAGGGCGTCCCCAGCCAGCGGACACCGCTGGTCGAGAACGGTGAGGTGCGCGGGTTCCTTTTTGACCTTCAAACGGCCAGACAGGCAGGGACAAAGAGCACCGGAAGCGGCCGGCGCGGTGGGGGACTGCCCGGTCCCGGCTCAAGTTCCCTGATTATCGGGGAGGGCGTTGAGCCGTTTGAAGATATTCTCAAGCGGATAGACGAGGGCCTGGTGGTCGAGTTCACCATGGGCGCCGAGCAGGGTAACCTTTTAAGCGGCGATTTTGCCGGTAACGTCCTGCTGGGTTTCGCCGTCAGGAACGGTGAGGTTGTAGGGCGGGTGAAAGACACGGTGGTCTCGGGTAACGTTTATCAGATACTTGGCAATATCGGAGCGCTCAGCCGCGAGTCCCGGTGGGTCAGCGGCTTTCTCAGGACGCCGTACATCCTCTGCCCGGGTCTCTCGGTTGCTTCGAAGGGGGTGTAGGGATGCCCAGGAAGAAGGAACTTGTCCGATGGTATGAGGACATCCGGCCGCGCCGGTGTGAGATGATAGCCGCCTGGCCGGGCGTCGGTGATGTGGCGCTCATCCTGGCCGATTATCTCCGGGGCAAGCTTGGCGCCATCGAGTTCGCCGATATTGAGCCGACCGCCTTTTTCAACGCCACCGGCGTCCTGGTGAGGGATAACGTCATCGAGGAGCCCCAGTTCCCTCAGAGCAGGTTTTATTACTGGAAGAACCCGGGCCGGGGGAAAGACCTGGTCATATTTATCGGTGATGAGCAGCCGGCCGCGAAAAGCTATGAGCTGGCCAACCTTGTTCTTGACGTGGCCGTGAGGATGAAGGTAAAACGTGTCTATACCTTCGCCGCGGCGCTGGTCAAAATACACCACTCGGAACAGCCCCGGGTATGGGTGGCGGCCACGGACGAGAAACTCCTTAAAGAGGCCACCAGGTATGATGTTGTCCTGCGCGGCACCGTCCAGATAGCCGGCCTTAACGGGCTGTTCCTCGGCGTGGCCAAGGAGCGCGGCATGCCCGGCATCTGCCTGCTGGGCGAATCACCGATGTACGCTACCCGCATGCCGAATCCCAAGGCGGCCCTGGCCATCGCCCGGGTCTTTACCGGGCTGTTCGGCGTTACCCTTGACCTGGCGGAGCTTACGGCGGAGGCGGAAAAGGCCGAGGTGGAGATGTCCAAAATCACCGCCGAGGCCATGGGGCAGTTCATCGAGAACTTTACCACGCCTATCTGGGAGGAAGGACAGCCGGGGGGCCGGGAGGAGGAATGAGGGATGGATGATGGGACGGGGGTGCTCGGGGAGCTGCTGGCCGAGATATTCGACCCGGCGCGCGACCCGCCGGCGGCGCGGCTGGTGCGGTTGTCCAATCTCGGCAGTGAAGGGCTTGCCGAATTTGAGGTGCGCTGGCAGTCGGCTGATATCGACCGCCGCCGCGGCCTTATCGCCGCCCTGGCCCAGCTGGCGCGCAATAACGTTAGGGTCAACTTTGACGCCATCTTCCGCTTTTCATTGAGCAGTGATGACGCCGAGGTCAAGCTGGCGGCGCTGATCGGACTGGAGGAGTCGGAGGACTGCCGCCTTATCCCGGCGCTTATCAGATTGCTCGAGGCCGACCCCGCGGCATCGGTGCGGCAGGCCGCGGCCGGGGCGCTGGGCAGGTTTGTCCTCCTGGCCGAAACCGGTAAGATAGTGGGCCGGCATGGGGAAGAAATATTCAGCGCTCTGGTCCGAGTGGTGAGGAACGCAGGTGAGGAGCCGGCGGTCCGGGCGCAGGCGCTCCGGGCGGTGGCGGCCTTCACTGCTCCTGAAGTGACCGGGCTGATTGAAAGGGCCTATGCTGAGGACAGCATCGTGCTGAAGGCGGGCGCAGTCGCGGCCATGGGCCGGACCTGTGATGCCGCCTGGCTCCCTTCGGTAATTAAGGAGCTTTCCAGCGCACGGGCCGAGTTGCGGTGTGCCGCGGCCGCCGCCAGCGGTGAGCTGGAGAGCGAGGAGGCGGTGCCGCACCTGATAAGGCTCACCCGCGATGATGTGATTGAAGTCAAGGAGGCGGCTATTGCCGCTCTCGGCGAAATCGGCGGGGAGGTAGCCAGGAAAGTGCTGGAGAATCTGGCCAGAAACCCGGTCAAGCGGGTCAGCGCCGCGGCCAGAGCGGCACTTGCCGAGCTGTCCTTCTGGGAATCGTCAATGGCCATGAGGAAGGAGCAATAGCCTCCCACTATTACTTGTGATATATTCCACTGTGTATGGTCATAACTGGAGAAAAGGTCCGACTGCGCTCCAAGACTATTAAGGACGCAGCTAACGATTACCAGTGGAGGAAAGACGAGGAGCTGAGCCGTCTCGATGCCGCCATACCCCTTTCCATCTCGTATGGCGAGTATTTACTTTTCTACGGCGAGGAGCTGTACGGCGCTCCCGATGACCATTTCCGCTTTGGCATTGAGACTCTGGATGGCCGGCATATCGGCAACTGTGCCATTTATAATATTGACCGCTTCCGCAGGGAAGCCGAGCTTGGTGTCATGATTGGTGACCGGGCCTACTGGGGCCGGGGATACGGTAGCGATGCCGTCAATACGCTGGTGCGCCATGTCTTCGCCAGCACCGACCTTAAACGTCTCCACCTTAAGACGCTGGAATGGAACGTGCGGGCCCAGAAGTGTTTCCGCAAGTGCGGCTTCGTCCCCTTCGGGCGGCGGCTTAACGGTGGCCATGACTTCATTCTGATGGAAATACGCCGACCGCAGTCCGCCGCGGTGAATGGGCCGGTAGCGGACGGTGCCTCCGGCCCCACCGAGCCACCTGCAGCCACGACATAACTGTTCCCGGCACACATGGGCCGACAGCCCAATCGCCGGTTTGTCCTGTTGGTCCACCGTGCCTAAGTGTTTGCACCTAATCATGATATAAGTGTTAGTACCGGATTTTCCGTGGAAAGGCCTGTCAGGTATTGCGTGTTGCCCGTTGGCATGATAAAAAAATAGACAGAGTCCGCGTCAGGGAAGCGGGCGGCGAGCGTGACAGCAGGGCTGTCTTTGGGCACCGGCCTCGATCCTCGCCTTCTCAACTGTCAACCTCCCGGGACTGGTGTTGCCTGCGCCGGGTCCCGTTTTCGAGCGACCTGTATTGACGGTCTTAATTGCTTCTCTGCGGTGACTGAGTTTGCCAGGAGGGTATGGCATGGAAAAGAGAATCGGCGTCTATATTTGTCACTGCGGCGTTAATATTTCGCAGACAGTTGACGTTGAAAGTGTGGTCGAGTTTGCCAAGAAACTGCCTAATGTGACTGTGGCCCGGGAGTATAAGTTCATGTGCTCCGATCCCGGCCAGGAGATGATTAAGAGTGATATTAAGGAGCTCGGTATCAACCGGGTGGTTGTAGCTTCGTGTTCTCCCCAGATGCACGAGCCGACCTTCCGCCGGGCCATCCAGACTGCCGGGCTGAACCCCTACTTCTTCGAAATGGCCAACATCCGGGAGCACTGCTCCTGGGTGACTGACGACCGTGCCAAAGCCAGTGAAAAGGCCAAGGCGCTGGTTAGAGCGGCGGTCAAGCGCGTCTTTTTCCATGAGCCGTTGATGACCAGAGAAGTGCCTGTAAATCCCAACACCCTGATTGTTGGTGGCGGTATTGCCGGCATACAGGCGGCACTGGAAATTGCCGAGTCGGAGCACAAGGTCTACCTGGTGGAGCGGGAGCCGAGCATCGGCGGCCACATGATTCAGATGGACAAGACCTTCCCCACCCTTGACTGCTCCGCCTGCATCCTGACCCCGAAAATGACCCAGGTCGGCTCCAGTCCCTATATCGAGCTTCTTAGCTACAGCGAGGTTATTGACGTTTCCGGGTACGTGGGGAACTTCAAAGTCAAGGTGCGTAAGAAGGCCAGGTACGTCAGCACCAAAGACTGCACCGGTTGTGGGGAGTGTGCCAAGGTCTGCCCGGTTGAGGTGCCCGCCGAGTTTGAGATGGGCATGAGCAAGCGTAAGGCTACCTACCGGCCGTTTGCTCAGGCGGTGCCCGGCGCCTTTGTCATTGACAAGGGCGGTAAGTCCCCCTGCTCCGTGGCCTGCCCGGCCGGGGTCAACGCCCATGGCTATGTCGCCCTGATTTCGAAGGGTAAGTTCAAGGAGGCGCTTGAAGTCCTGCGCCGGACGATGCCGTTCGCCGGCGTTTGCGGCCGGGTCTGCACTCACCCGTGCGAGTCGGAATGCGAGCGCGGCAGGGTTGACGAACCAATCGCCATCCGGTCGCTCAAGCGTTTTATGGCTGACTATGAGCTCAAGACGGGCCGGCAGAAAGCCAGCCCGGTCAAGGTGACCAGAGAGGCCAGGGTCGCCGTCGTCGGTTCCGGTCCCGCCGGTCTGGCCTGTGCTTACGACCTGGTGCGCGAAGGATACAGAGTAACCGTCTTCGAGGCCTCATCCAGGGCCGGCGGTATGATGCGCTGGGCGATTCCCGAATACCGCCTGCCCAAAGAAATACTGGACAACGAGATAGCCTATATCCAGGAGCTCGGGGTGGAAATCAAGCTCAACACCCCGGTCAAGAACCTCTCCGAACTCTTTAACCAGGGCTATAAGGCAATCTTCCTCGGGACCGGCGCCTCGGAAAGCGTTAAGCTCGGCGTCCCGGGCGAGGACACCCCCGGCGTCATACAGGCGCTGGACTTTCTCAAACAGGCGGCTTCAGGGAGCCGGGTTGGGTTGGGCGATAGGGTGGTGGTCATCGGCGGCGGCAACGCCGCGGTCGATGCCGCCCGCGTCGCCAGGAGGATGGGCGTCAAGGAGGTTACGGTTGTCTACCGCCGCTCCCGGGCAGAAATGCCGGCCTATCCGGAAGAGGTCGCCGAGATGGAGAACGAGGGCGTCAAAATCCAGTTCCTGGCGGCCCCGGTAAGAATTAATACCAAGGACGGTACGCTCGCCGGAATCAAGTGTATCCGTATGGAGCTGGGGGAGGCGGACGCCAGCGGCCGGAGGCACCCGTCCCCGGTCAAAGGCTCGGAGTTCGACCTCGATTGCAACAGTGTTATTGTCGCCGTCGGCCAGTCGGTCAACAAAGCGGCTTTACCCAAAGAGCTGGCTTTTACCGGTTGGGGAACGGTGGTGGTCGACCAGGTAACGCTCGAAACAAACATCGATGGCGTCTTCGCCGGCGGCGATGTCGTATCCGGACCATCGGACGTCATCAACAGTGTGGCCGCAGGTAAGGAAGCGGCGGTCTCGATTGACCGCTATCTGCGCGGCGCTGACCTCAGGAAGGACCGCCCCGATCACCGGGAGCGGGTAAAGGATGTGCCCAAGAAAGGTGTGGAGCTTAAGGCCCGGGCCAGGATGCCGCTCCTGCCGGTGAAGGAGCGTGCCGGTTCCTTCGCGCAGGTCGAGCTTGGCTTTGACGAAAAGACGGCCATCGAAGAGGCCAGCCGCTGTCTCAACTGTGCCGTGTGCTCGGAGTGTCTGGAGTGCGTTAAGGTCTGCGAGCGCAAGGCGATTGACCACAACATGAAAGAGGAAATCGTCGAGCTGGACGTGGGCAACATCATTCTCGCTACCGGCTACCAGCTCTTCGACCCGACGCCGATGGTCCAGTACGGTTACGGCCGGCTTGATAACGTCCTGACCAGCCTCGAATTCGAGCGCATGGTCAACGCCACCGGGCCTACCGGTGGTAGGATACTGCTTAAGAACGGCAATGAGCCGAAGCGGGTGGGCCTTATCCACTGCGTTGGCAGCCGCGATGCCAACTACCATGAATACTGCTCCCGTCTCTGCTGTATGCACTCGCTCAAATTCGCTCACCTTATTGAGGAGCGTCTGCCCGGTGTCGAGTGCTTCGAGTTCTATATTGACATGAGGAGCGCCGGGAAAGGTTTCGAGGAGTTCTACAACCGAGTGCTGAAGGAGGGCACCATCTTCTTCCGGGGCCGGCCCGGTGAAATCACCGACGTGGCCGAACGGCCGGAGGAAGAAGGCAAGCTGATTATCCAGTTCGAGGACACGCTGGTCGGACGCCAGCGCCGCCTGCCGGTAGACATGGTCGTCCTGAGTTGCGCGCTCGAGCCTCATAAAGATGCTGATGCTGTAGCGCGGATGTTCGGGATATCCTGTGGGCCGGCCAACTGGTTCCTGGAGAAGCATCCCAAGCTCGACCCGGTGGCCACCATGACCGACGGGGTTTTTGTCATCGGTTGCTGCCAGGGGCCGAAAGATATCCCGGACACGGTGGCCCAGGCCTCAGCCGCGGCGGCGCGCGTGCTGGCCCTTATCAGCAAGGGCAAAGTTGCCGTGGAAACGGCCATCGCCAGTATCGATGAAGACAAGTGTTCTGGCTGTCGTGTCTGCAACCTCATGTGCCCTTACAATGCCATCAGCTATATTGAGGACAAGAAGGTGTCCCGCGTCAACGAAGTGCTGTGCAAGGGCTGTGGCACCTGTGTGGCTACCTGTCCGAGCTGTGCCATAACCCAGAAGCACTTCACCACCCAGCAGATTGAAGCCGAGATCGAAGGCGTGCTGGTGTAGCACGGCGCTTTGGATTCGAGGAGGACTCAGCCATGAGCAAGAAGGATGTTCTGGGGCCCTACATCAGGGTGAACGACCCCAACCTGTTCGTTAATCAGGTCGCCGCCGAGCCGGGCGGGGAAAAGGTCAGGGAATGTATTCAGTGCGGCGTCTGCAGTGGCTCCTGTACCACTTCTGAGTGGTGGCAGTACCAGCCGCGCAGGGTAATCGCCATGATCCGCGCCGGCATGAAGGAGGAGGTGCTGACCAGCGCCTCCACTTTCTACTGCGTGTCGTGCTATAAATGCACGGTGCGCTGCCCCCGCGGCATCAAGCCTGCCAGCCTTATCCATGCCGTGGAGGCGATTGCCGAGCGTGAAGGCTACCGGCCCCGGACGAGGACAATGCCGCTCTACCGGAGCCTTCGTGACAGCATCAAGCGCGGCCGCATCTGGGAGCTGGGCACTTTTATCAGGTACTATCTCAGAGTGAATCCTCTTACCGCTTTGGGCGCTCTGCCGACCGCATGGGCGCTGTTTACCCGCGGCCGTCTCAAGCTCACACCGCCAAAGAGGACTAAAGGCGCTGATGATGTGGTAAAGATTATCCGGAAACTGCAGTCAATGAGGACGGAAACCGGAGGTGCCAAGTGAGGTACTATGCTTACTACCCCGGCTGTGCCATGGAGTCAGAAGGCGTTCCCATTGAGCGCTCCCTGATGGCCGTGGCCAGGATACTGGATATCCAGCTTAAGGAGCTTGAGGACTGGACCTGCTGTGGGTGTCCCGGGGCGCCGATTCACGAGTTATACTCGGTCAGCATCGCCGCCCGGAACCTGGCCCTGGCGGAAAAGACCGGCCTGGATCTGGTAGCCCCGTGCTCCTGCTGTTACCGGAACCTCAAGAACGCACACGTGACTATTACTGAAGACACGAGAATCGGCCCCAGGGTCAACGAGGCCCTTTCCGCCGTCGGACTTCACTACGGAGGCGGAGTCCGTGTAAGGCACCTGATTGACGTCTTCGTCAACGATATCGGGCTGGAGACCATCGCCGCCAGGGTAAAGGTGCCGTTGAAGGGCCTCAAGCTTGCCTGCTGGTATGGCTGCCACGAGACCCGGCCGTACGGGCCGGATAACCCGGAGTTCCCGGTATGGCTCGACCAGATTGTGGAAGCTCTGGGGGCGGAACCGGTGAACTACCCGCTGAAGGCTCAGTGTTGCGGCGGTGCTCAGCTTATCAGCCAGCCTGATATGGCGCTAAAGCTTGTCTGGAAACTGCTCGATAATGCCGCCGATAACGGCGCTATGGCCATGGCGACGACGCTATGCCCGCTGTGCCACAGTAATGTTGATGCCACCCAGATGCGGGTAAACCGGAGGTTCAAAAGCAATTTTTCGATGCCGGTCCTGGCCAGCACCCAGTTGATGGGGATTGCTTTTGGACTGACACCGAAGGAAGTTGGTCTGGACAAGAACATCGTCCCCTGGGAGAAAGTACTCTCGCCCTATCTCAAGGTGCGGGCGTAAGGAGGCGTGACAGATGAGCTGGGAACCCAAGATTGTCGGCTTCCTCTGCAACTGGTGCTCCTACCGTGGCGCTGACCTGGCCGGTACCGCCCGGATGAAGAGCGCGCCCAACGTGAGGATTGTCCGCGTGATGTGCAGTGGCCGTGTGGAACCAGCTTTTATCCTCAAGGCATTCGAACTCGGCGCCGATGGCGTCCTGGTGCTGGGCTGTCATCCTGGCGACTGTCACTACGCCGAAGGAAACTATAAGACAATGCGGCGCTTCCCCCTGTTGAAGAAACTGCTGGCCCAGATGGGGATAGAAGACGATAGGGTGCGGCTCGACTGGGTTTCAGCCTCGGAGGGGGACCGTTTCGTGGCCATCGTGAATGACATGACCGAAAAGGTCCGGGCGCTCGGACCTTTTGCCCGCAACTCGTAAGGAGGAACCATGGGCAAGTTGAAAGTGGCGCTTTACTGGGCGGCAAGCTGCGGCGGCTGTGAAATCGCCGAGCTTATGATTGGCGAAAAGCTTCTCAAGCTGGTCGAGGTAGCTGATATCGTCTTTTGGCCGGTGGCTATTGACGTCAAGTATAAAGATGTCGAAGCGATGCCGCCGAAGAGCATTGACGTCTGTCTTTTCAATGGCGGCATCCGCAATTCGGAGCAGGAGCACATGGCCAAGATGCTCCGCGAAAAGTCCAGGGTGATGATCAGCTACGGTGCCTGCGCTCACGAAGGCGGCGTGCCCGGCCTTGGTAATCTTCATAACCGGGAACGAATCTTCCAGACGGTGTACTTCGATACGGTATCTACCGACAACAAGGACAGGGTGGTGCCCCAGCCCAAATTCCAGGTCCCGGAGGGCGAACTTAACATTCCGGTCTTTTATGATTCAGTCAAGACCTTACACCACACCGTTGATGTTGATTACACCATCCCCGGCTGTCCGCCCGAGGAAAGGACGACCTGGCTGGCGCTGGAAGCTCTGATTAGCGGCAAACTGCCGCCGAAAGGTACCGTGATTACCCACACTGCCAAGGCGGTCTGTGATGAATGCCCGCGGCGAAAGGGAGAAAAGAAGGTCAAGGCTTTTTATCGCACCTGGCAGAAAGTTCCGGAGCCGGAGACCTGCCTTCTCGAGCAGGGATTCCTCTGCGCCGGCATTGCCACCCGCGGTGGCTGCGGAGCGCCCTGTCCGGCGGCCAACATGCCGTGCACCGGATGCTACGGACCGGTGGAGGGTGTAGCCGACCAGGGAGCGCACTTCCTCGGTGCCGTGGCTTCGATCATCGATTCCAAGGATCCGGACGAAATTAAGAAGATTGTTGACACCATCCCGGACCCGGTGGGGACCTTTTACCGCTATAGCCTGCCGGATTCGCTGTTGAGGAGGGCCAGGATAAAATGAACAGGATAACGATTGATCCGATAACCAGGCTGGAAGGTCACGCCAAGATAGAAATCTTTCTCGACGATAAGGGCGAGGTAGCCAACAGCTATTTTCAGGTACCTGAGTTGAGAGGCTTCGAGCGCTTTTCCGAAGGGCGTCTGGCTGAGGACATGCCCCAGATAACCCAGCGCATCTGCGGCGTTTGCCCGGAAGCACATCATATGGCATCCGCCAAGACCCTGGATGCGGTCTTTCACGTCGACCCGCCGAGCGTGGCCAAAAAGCTCCGCGAGCTTTTCTACTCAGCATTTTTTGTGACCGACCACACCACACATTTCTACATTCTGGGCGGCCCTGACTTCGTTATGGGCCCGGAGGCACCGGTGGCCGAGCGCAATATCCTCGGTGTCATCGGCAAAGTTGGTATGGAACTGGCTGGCGCTGTCATCAGGACCCGGATGCGCAATCACCGGATTATCCACTTGCTCGGCGGCCGGGCGGTGCACCCGGTCTTCGGCCTCCCCGGCGGTGTCAGCAAGGGCTTGAACGAGGAAGAACGTAAAGAGGTGGAGGAAATTGCCCGGGATGCGGTTGAGTTCGGTAAGCTGTCACTCAAGGTCTTTGACGATATCGTACTCAAGAACAAAGCTTATGTTGACCTTATCCTCAGTGACGCTTATACCCAGAAGACTTACTACATGGGGCTGGTGGATGATAAGAATCGGACCAACTTCTATGATGGCAAGGTACGTGTGGTCGATCCCGACGGCAAAGAGTTCGTTAAGTTTAGTGCTCAAGACTACCTCGATCATGTTGCCGAGCACGTAGAGCCGTGGACATATATCAAGTTCCCCTTCCTGAAGAAAATCGGCTGGAAAGGTTTTATCCCCGGTAAGGAAAGCGGCATCTACCAATGTACGCCGCTGTCCCGGCTCAATGCCGCCGACGGCATGGCGACGCCTCTGGCTCAGGAAGCCTACGAGAAGTTTTACTCGACCCTGGGCGGCAAGCCGGTGCACCACACGCTGGCTACGCACTGGGCGCGCCTGGTGGAGCTGATGTATGCCGCGGAGCGGCTGCTTGAGCTTGCCCGCGACCCCGAGATTACCAATCCCAACTTCCGGACGATACCTACCGCGGTGCCCACTGAGGGAGTTGGCGTGGTTGAGGCTCCGCGCGGCACCCTGTTCCATCATTACCTCACCGATGAGAAAGGCATCATTAAGAAGGCCAATCTCATCGTGGCAACGGTAAACAACGCGGCCGCTATCAATATTTCTGTTAACAAAGCGGCTAAGGGGCTGATTAAGCCAGGCCAGCCGGTAACCGAGGGGCTTCTCAACAGGGTTGAAATGGCCTGGCGGCCTTACGACCCGTGCTTTGGCTGTGCCACCCATTCTCTGCCCGGCCAGGCGCCCATGGAGGTCGTCATCCGCGACCATCAGGGCAGGGTGGTTGATCGTCTCAGCCAGTATCTGAAGGGGTAAGCCGGGGGGTAGTACGGGCCGGATACAAAAAGTTGTGTTCGGGAGCAGGTCTCCCGGCAGCCCTTTTTGTTGGGAAGGGCTGGTGGATGGGGCGGCGTATAACTATTAGACAGCGGTTGCTGATTGTTTGGTCTCCGGGGGAGAGATGAAGCAGAAGCAGGTAACGGGCATGCGGCAGGAAATGCGCCTGTCGGCCCTGATGGAGCAGGCGCAGGTTCTTGAGATGCCGGAAGACGACTTTCTCCGCCTTGTCAAAGAGGTGGAGCAGTCGCCGCTGTTCCGTCGGCTGTTCGAGCACGAGCGGGTCGTGCGGCGCGAGCGCCTGCCGGGTAGCGATGTCTCGCGCCGGCTATTTGACACCGAAGCCATGGCCGCCGCTGATACCGGCTCCTTCGATGCTGAGTCTCTGCTGTCCACCAGACAGGACCTGGCCGGGCTGGCGCGAAAGGTAGGCCCGGACAAGTTCAAACGTTATTTTCTTTACCCGGAGCCGGAGCTTAGCGTAGAAGAGATCGCCGATGCCTGCGGTCTGACCACGGAAGAGGCCAGGCGGATTAACAGTCTGGTTGATGATTTTTCGGTCGCCGCCGAGTTCTATCATCCTTCAGCCCTTGGCGACCGGGTTGTCCGCTACTCCAGAGTCGCGGCCATTGAGCGCGGCCCTGGAGGCTTCGTTATCGGCTATTATTCGCCGGGACATGCCCGCGGCCGCTACATCATCGACTATGAGAAGCTGGCACGGCTCAAGGAAGCCGGCGCTTTCACGGCGGCGGAGGCGAGGGATCTGAGGGACCTGTTGCGGAAGCTGGAGATGATTAACCGGCGGCGTGATACGCTGTTTCGTATTCTGGAGACGGTCATCGCCCGGCAGAACCTCTATCTTGAAACGGGTGACCCCAAAGCGCTCCTCCCGTTTACTCAGAGGGAGGCGGCCAGAATCACCGGACTGGCGCCCAGCTCCATCAGCCGTTGTCTTGCCGGCCGCAGTGTTGACACCCCGTGGGGAGAAAAGGCGCTCCGGGACTTCTTCCCGCGTCCCAGGCGGTTCCGCCGGGAGCTTGTGGCCCGACTAATTGCCGGCGAGGAGGAGCCCCTTTCCGACGAATTGATGCGGCGGCGGCTCCGGGATAATTTCGGCGTAGCCATTTCGCGTCGGGCGGTGGCCAGCCTGCGGAAGGAACTTAAGATACCGAACTCCTGGAAGCGCCATCGGGCCGGGGGAGGCGTTTGACATGGCGGTAATTTTTACTAACCGGGACAAATGCCGCAGCTGCTACGCCTGTATCCGTACCTGCCCGGCCCATGCCATCAAAGTGCAGGAAGGGCTGGCCGAGGTCATCAAGGAGAACTGCATCTCCTGCGGCAATTGCATCAGGGTCTGCAGTCAGGGCGCCAAGCAGCTTGAGAGCGATATCGGCAATGTCTGGATTCTGCTCGGCCAGCAGCCGGCGCCGATAGCCATTCTCGGCGCCTCGTTTCCCGCCGCCTTCCCCGGCGTCAGGCCGGGACAACTTGTCGCCGCCCTGAAGCGGCTCGGCTTCATGGAAGTGGTTGAAGTCGCTTTCGGCGGTGAGCTTGTCGCCCGGGAATACAAGCGTCTCCTCGGTGAAGGCTCGGCCATACCGCTGATATCGAGCAACTGCCCGGCGGTGGTCACCTATATCGAAAAGTACTATCCGGAGCTTCTCGATAATCTGGCGCCGGTGGTATCGTCGATTATTGCCATGGGGCGCGTTATCAAAGAGAGCTACAGGCCCGGTTCCAAGGTGGTGTTTATCGGTCCCTGTGTCGCCGCCCGCGCCGAACGCGAGGATCCCAGAGTGACCGGAGCCATCGATGCCGTCATTACCTTCGGGGAGCTTGAAGAACTGTTCGCCCAGAAAGACATCGTTGCTGAAATGCAGGAGGACATGCCGACGACCGGCCCCAGGCCCAACCGCGCCCGCGTCGGCTCGTTCCCCGGGAGCTATGCCACGACGGCGGGTATGTCTGGCGATCCTGCCAGAAATGATATCGTTGTTGCCGAGGGCTTCCAGCGGGTACGTGAGGTAATCGCCGACCTGGCCAGGAAAGAAATCAAGCCTTCCTTTGTGGAACTCTATATGTGTGAAAGCTGTGCCGAGGGGCCGGTGATCCAGAGGGATGTCAGCCTCTTGAAAAAGAAGGAGCTTATCCTCGAGTATGCGCGTAACGAGGCCGACCCGGCACAGACGGAAGCCGATATTGCCAGATACGGCCATGTAAACCTGAAGCGCAAATACACCAACCAGTATGTTAACCTGCCGTATCCCAGCGAGGAAGAGATACGGGGCATTTTGAGCCTAACCGACAAGAAGCGCCCCGACGATGAGCTTAACTGCGGCGCCTGCGGCTATCGTACCTGCCGTGAAAAAGCGGTGGCCGTCTATCGGGGACTGGCCGAGAGCGATATGTGCTGGCCGTTCCTGGTAAAGCGCCTGAAAGCGACCCAGGAACAGCTTATCCAGGCGGAAAAGCTGACCTCGCTGGGCCAGATGGCCGGAGCCATCGCCCATGAGTTGAATAACCCGCTGGCCGGTGTCCTAGTGTATACCAAGCTTATTTCTAAGAAAATATCCGGAGATAGTTTTTCTAAGGAAGAAGCGGTGAGCCAGCTTGCCAAGATTGAGGCCGAAATCAACCGCAGTTCGCGCATCATCCGCAACCTGCTGGACTTCGCCCGGCAGTCCGAGCCAATGTTGCGGCTCCTCGACATCAACGATGTCCTGGAACAGTCGCTGGCACTGGTTGGCCATCAGGCCCATATGCAGAAAGTGGAGGTGGTTAGAGAGTTCAGCCCGGTGGCCCTGATGGTCCTGGCCGATTTCGATCAGCTGCGCCAGGTGTTTACCAACCTGATATTGAATGGCATCCAGGCCATGCCCGGCGGCGGCAAGCTTACTTTGCGTACGTCAGTTGTTACCGAGGATGATATCGGCGGCAAGAAAAAAGACTGGGTGAAGGTGGACGTCTCGGACACCGGCGTCGGTATCCCCAAGGAGAATATGCGCAAGCTGTTCACTCCGTTCTTCACCACCAAAGAGCGGGGCAAGGGGGTTGGGCTGGGATTGGCCGTAGTCCATGGCATCATCGAGCGCCATAAGGGACGGATTAAGGTCGATAGTGAGGTGGGCAAGGGTACTACCTTCAGCATCTATCTGGAGTTGAGGCGTGAATCGGCCCGCTAAGATACTGGTTGTCGACGATGAGTCCAGCATCCGCGACTCCCTGCGCGAGTGGCTCAAGGACCTTGGCTACGATGTTGCTGTCGCTGAAGATGGCGCTAAGGCGCTGGAGCTGGCCGCACGGGACGAGCCGGATGTCGTCATCGCCGACCTGGTCATGCCCGGTATGGACGGCATCGAGTTGACCAGAAGGCTTAAAGACTCCTGTCCGGATACCGATGTCATCGTCGTCACCGCTTTCGCCAGCGTTTCTACCGCCATTGAAGCCATCAGGCAGGGTGCTTATGACTACGTTGAGAAGCCCTTCTGCCCGGAGCGGCTGGAGCTGGTTATCAAGAAAGTCGTTGAGCACCAGCAGGTGGTCAAGGAGAACTTGAGCCTCAGACAGAAGCTGGACAGCCAGTACCGCTTTGAAAACATCATTGCTAAGAGCCACCGCATGCAGCAGGTCTTCGAGGTGGTCAGGGTGGTGGCCAAAAGCAATGCCACTGTCCTCATTACCGGCGAGAGCGGCACCGGCAAGGAGCTAATCGCCCGGGCCATCCACAACCTCAGCCTGCGGCGGGGCAAGCCGTTCGTGGCGGTGAGCTGTGCCGCCCTGCCGGAAAGCCTGCTTGAGAGCGAGCTTTTCGGCCACGAGCGCGGTGCCTTTACCGGCGCTACCGGCCAGAAGAAGGGCAAGTTCGAGTATGCCCACGGCGGGACGCTTTTCCTCGACGAAATCGGTGATATCAGCCCCAACGTTCAGGTGCACCTTTTACGGGTCATTGAAGAGAAGGAGTTCAGCCGGGTCGGCGGCAACGAGCCGGTTAAGGTGGACGTGCGTCTTATTTCAGCCACCAACAAGGACCTCAAGAAGGCTATGGAGGAGGGGAGGTTCCGTGAAGACCTTTTCTATCGCTTGAATGTGGTTGGCATCCACCTGCCGCCGCTGCGCGAGCGTAAGGAAGACATCCCGGCGCTGTTGGAGCACTTCCTGCGTAAGTTTGCCATGGAGAACCATAAAGATATCAAAGACTTCTCGCCGGAGGCGAAAGAGCTGGTGCTTAAATATGACTGGCCCGGCAATATCCGAGAGCTTGAGAATGCCGTCGAGCGGGCAGTTATTCTGGCCAGGGGTGAATTCATTACCCCGGATGAACTGCCTGGCGTTGGCACCGCAGCGGCTCCGGTCTCACTGGCCGGCAAAAATCTCCGCGAGGTGGAGAAAGAATGTATTGCCAGCACCCTGCGCCAGACCGGCGGTAATGTCTCTGAAGCCGCCAGGATACTCGGCATTACCCGCATGACCCTCTACAATAAGCTCAGGGAATACGGCCTGTCAGTAAATAAAACAGACAAGCATGATTAATCTTTTTACACACAGCTGTGTTTAAGAGGGGCGACTGCCCCCCTTAGAAACCTCCATCGTCTTGCCCCCGCTATTGGGGAAAATTAAAGAGGCGTTGCCCTCTTTAAGAGGTAGAGGCCCCCACAACTGGCACAATAATTGCACCATATCCAGTGGGTGCTAAAACCGACTGTATATGGAGGTTAAATAAAATGAGCAAGACAGTATTGCTGGTAGAAGACGAGACCATCGTCCGCGAGTCCCTGAAAGACTGGCTCACCGAGGTGGGCTATGCCGTGGCCGCGGCTGAGGACGGCGAGCAGGCGCTGGAAATGGCCAAGAGAGAGAAGTTTGGCGCTATGGTCGTTGACCTGAAGCTCCCCGGCAAGGACGGCATTCAGGTTATCAAGGAAGCCCGAGGTGAAAACCCCGAGCTTCAGGCCATCATGATTACCGCCTACCCCTCGCCGGAGACAGCCTCCGAGGCCATGAAGGCCGGCGCCGTTGACTATGTTATCAAGCCCTTCTCCCCGGAGAAAATTGAGAAACTGCTCGAGGAGATCCTCATTGGCAAGCCACTGACTCCTGCCCCGGTCCCGGTGAAGACCCAGGAGGTCATCCGCCGCGAAGAGGCCATCCGGAGTGCCCTGGAGCAGGGCCAGGCGGCGTTCCACAAAGGGGCTTATGCCGATGCCGTCAAAGGGTTTGAGAAGGTTCTTATTCTCTCGCCGGGGCATCTTGATGCCAGGCAGTGGCTGGCCAGGGCAAAGCGGGCCGCCGCCGGGTTGGGTGGGATGACCGGCGTTGAAGAGGCGGAAACCCCGGGCAAGGCCAAGCCCTGTGTCTGGATGAAGATGGGCGTGGTACGCTACCGCATGTGCACTAACGATTTCAACTGCCTGACCTGCGAGTTCGACCAGCAGATGCAGTCGGCCGGTGAATCACCGGAGATTGCGGCCGCCCTGGAGCGGCTTAAGGCTCTGCCGGGCACAATGCGCACCTGCCGCTATGCTCTTAAGGGGGATGTTTCGGCGCGCCTCTGCTCCCGGGTCTTCAACTGCATCCGCTGTGAGTTCGCCCAGCTGATGGAGGACCAGACCGAAGCCAGGCTGGCCAAGCTGGCCGTGCGCCGCGAGGCCTTGAAGAAGAAGCCGACCAAGTAGACCGGACGCAGTGTCATAAGAGGGGGCCGACCGGCCCCCTCTTTTTTGCGCTATTCCGAGGCCATAGGGATGCCCGCCGCGGGCGGGTGCGGCCGAAAGCATCTGTGTGGTAGACCGCCTTGTCAACAGAAACCTCCTCCTGTATCCTACCCATTGTATGAAGACCCTCGTTCTCGGTCTCGGCAATCCCATTCTTGGCGATGACTCCGTCGGCCTGCGCGTCGCACGTGAGGTTGAAAAGCGCGTCAAGGACGAAAACGTTGCTATACTGGAGACCACCGCCTCGGGCCTGGCGCTGCTGGATGTCCTCATCGGCTACGACCGACTGATTATCGTCGACGCCATCCAGACCAGAAACGGCAGAGTCGGTGACGTTCACCAGCTTACTGTAAAAGATATTGACATTACCCGCCACTCCGCCTCCCCGCATGATACTACCCTGACCGCCGCCCTCGACCTCGGCCGCCGCCTCGGGATGTCGGTTCCCAGGGACGAAAACATCGCCATCATCGCCGTCGAAATCTCCCCGGACTACGTCTTCAGCGAGGAATGCTCCCCTCCGGTGGCTGAGGCGATACCGCTGGCGGT
>Ga0185342_1000470_pt1 | contig 20424 bp, 21 predicted proteins | sample ConPoolayeEmetaG_FD_128045 | JGI IMG/M metagenome (GOLD analysis project Ga0185342, IMG submission 128045) | Hot spring microbial mat communities from California, USA to study Microbial Dark Matter (Phase II) - Cone Pool mat layer E metaG... ...
CAACCTCTTGAAGCTGTAGCAGCAGAACTGGAGGTTTTCATTTTTATCTCTCCGAAATCTCTCCAAGAATCCTTCCAGCCGACCAGAGCCCCAGCAAACACTGCTTCTTCTCAAAAAGCATCTCAAAAAACAGTCAGCCTCCTTCTGCTAGCACTAACCTCAAGTTGGTATTATCCTAACTTATTTTTTAATATAGTGCTTTGTTGCTATTAGGTAAAGAAGGCACACGCAAGAAGAACTAAACCAACTAACCTGCAAAAATCCAAAGTGCAAATATTGCTTCACAGGAAAAGGCATAATAAAAGTTGAAAAGCCAAGCAAGACACCAACGCTACAATTGCTTCCAACGCAGTGGCACTTTTTCCGAAACCATATTTCACCACTCCGCAAACAGTCTATCAGAAGTTCTGATGCACTATGTAAGATTTTAAATTACAAATTTCACTTTAGGCAACACACAATAAACTAAAAGACTGGGTATTGATTCCTAAAGAGCAACATGAAATAGAAAAACGGCGTTTGCAACATTTTCTAAATTTTCCGCTTGAGCTTTTTTGCTACTTCGTCTATGAACTCTTCAGTGTAAACTTGCCTATTTTGAGGGCTAGGAGCAGCAACCGTCATCAAATCACTAGTCAAGACTCCGCTTTCCACGGTTTCAAGTGCTGCCTCCTCCAATTTCGAGGCGAAAACCACAACTTCTGGCGTCTTGTCTAGGGCGCCGCGCTTTTTAAGACCCCCACTCCAAGCAAAAATAAGAGCCATGGGGTTTGTAGAAGTTTTCTCACCTCTCAAATATCTGTAGTAGTGCTTCTGAACAGTTCCATGGGAAGCTTCATACTCGTAGTACCCTTCTGGGCTAACCAAAACAGAAGTCATCATGGCAAGACTGCCGTAGGCTGAACCAAGCATATCACTCATGACGTCACCATCGTAGTTTTTGCATGCCCAAAGCAAGCCACCCTCCGTCTTCATTATCCTCGCCACGGCATCGTCAATGAGTGTAAAGAAGTAAGTGAGACCTTCTTGCTCAAATTTTGTTTTCCAGTTTTTCAGGTATTCCTCATGGAATATTTCGCGGAACCGGGCATCATAGGTTTTGGAGATTGTATCTTTAGCACCAAACCAAACATTCAATTTCTGATCGTATGCATAGGTAAAGCATGCCTTGGCGAAACTTGTTATAGATTTGTCAGTGTTATGGATGCCCTGGATTATCCCCGGCCCTGTAAATTCTTGTATAGTGCCACGCCACAGTTCTCTGCCTTTGCTGTTAGTGAAAACCAGTTCGGCTTTTCCAGCTTCTGGAACACGGTATTCACAGTTCTTGTAGACATCACCGTAGGCATGTCTCCCAATGTGGATAGGCTTCTTCCATGAACGCACCGCAGGAAAAATATTCCTGACAAGAATAGGGGCCCTAAAAACGGTGCCGTCCAGAGCCGCCCTGATTGTGCCGTTGGGGCTTGGCCACTCCCCTTTAAGGTTATACTCTTTTACGCGATCTTTGTTGGGAGTTATGGTAGCACACTTCACGCCAACACCATGTCTCTTTATGGCCTCTGCCGCCTGCAGAGTGATCTTGTCGTCAGTTTCATCCCTTTTTTTCAGTTGCAGATCATAATACGCAACTTTCAGATCGAGATAGGGCAAAAGAAGTTTGTCTTTAATCATCTTCCACATTACACGGGTCATTTCGTCCCCGTCTATCTCAACTATTGGGTTCTTCATCCCTATTTTTCCCATTTCCCACACCTCAGCAACAGTTAACGTACATGAAAGACAGGTAAACCTACTTAGCCACTGAACAAGCAATTGCTACGTTCCATTAGCTGCTTGCCCAAAGGCGAAGTCCTTTGGCAGAACCTTTCTGCTCTCGGCATATATAAAAAGTTGTCCACTGCACAGTTAAAAGGCAGATCCACACCTACCTTATGAAAACATTGTGTAAAGTCAAGAGTTGTTACCTTCACCCTTCTACAGGTTACACTTAAAAACCAAACATCCCTTTGTTCTTTCCCGAACTTTCGCCGTGCTCATGTTCGCTTTCTTCCGAGATATGATGCGCTACATGAATTCCCAAACCTGTCGCAGCCCCCGCGGAAAGCCCCAAAAGAAGATTAGTAAGCCAAACGTACTGAGCAGAGTTAACCAGAGCTATTACCACCAGCACGTCAAAAACCACTGAGATGGCTAGGTACCCGTAACACCATGTTTTGACACTCACTCCTCTGGGCTGGTTAATCCCAATACCCACTAGGACACCAAACATTATAAGGAAACCAATTAACGCATAAATCCACTCGTACATACCGCTGCACCCTGTTGAATTTGATAACTCTTTCTCCACGCAAGTTTAATAGATTATGGTATCCATTTCTGCCCGCCACTAACTCCCAGTAAACCCCCATTTAAAAGATGGGCAACCACTACCTTTTTTTTACTCAACACTCATTTAATAACACCTACACACGTTGGTGATTACATTTACAATCTTTGACGAAAGACACTGCCACAAATGGGCTCTCCTGCTAAACCAAAGAAAAGAAAAACTCAACAACCTCTTGAACGCAGTAGCCAAAAAAGAGTATGAAAACGCAAAACAGCTGTTTAAAGAGATTTTTTACGGAGTTTCAGGCAAAAAAGCTGACCCGGGCATGATGGGTTCCCTGCTATACCACATGGCTATGGTCACCAAAATGGAAACTGAAAGCCGTGTCCTTCTGGAAGAATTGAAAGTGCCTATACCCAACGTGGAAGAAAATTTGCAGCCGTTCTTTGGCGAATTCGCTACAGACGCAAAAGAACTTACAAAAGAATTGGCCATTACAATAGACGCGAAAGGTGTTGCTGAAAAACCAAATTTGACCACAAACGAAAAAATTACCCTTTTCACCAAACTGAACGAAAAAACCCGCTCAGTCTCCCACATGCTTGAAAAACAAGACCCAAAAGTTTCAACCAATCTACAGAACCTTTTCCACGAATGGGCAACACATATTATAGAAACTCGTCTACGACAAGAATACGAAACCATAAAAGGGCTACTAAATTTAGCTGAGTTCTCCAAAACCATAGGCGCCCCACGCTTGAAGGCAGCCATGACAAAAATTCAAGACAAATTTGGCCAAGAAACCGTCAACATAGCACTCAACGTCACACTCAAAGTGGGGATGCGCAGAGAAAAACTTCAATCAATAATGCTAAGCGATCACTTCATCAACTACAACATGAGCATAGAAACCCTAGATGGACACATGGAGTTCCTAAACTGCCCAATCCATGGCGCTCACGCCTACATAAGCGAAAAAACAGGTATAAATAAGGAAGTAACGTCGCTTTTTTGTACCCATTTCTGTTTTGCCCACGCCAAAGCCATGTTAGAAACAGTGCTACCTTTCCCATTCAAATTAACACAACCACAACAAATGGCTACACAAGGAAAATGCGACTTCTACCTAAAACTTGGATACTCACCGAACGCAACAAACACAGAAAAACACATACCGCTTGTCATTTCATGGAACGTCACCCGAAAATGCAACTTGAAATGCGCTCACTGTTACATAAACGCAGCCGAAACCGACTGCAAAGATGAACTAACCACCGAAGAAGGCAAACGTCTAATCGACCAGATCTGCCAAGTCAGCCACCCTCTGCTAATACTCAGCGGCGGAGAACCCCTTTTGAGAGAAGATATTTACGAACTCATCCAATACGGCACCCATAAAGGTTTACGTATGGGGCTGGGCAGCAACGGCGCACTCATAGACAGCACCGTCGCAAAAAAACTCAAAGAGGCAGGAATAAAAACCGTCTCAATAAGCATTGACTCCAGTGTCCCAGAGAACCACGACGAATTCCGCGGCGTCAAAGGATCATGGGAAAAAGCAATAAACGCCATCAAATTATTGAGAGAAAAAGACATTTTAGTTCAAGTAAACACCACACTAACCCAGCAAAACTACGATGAAATCGATGAAATCATGACCATAGCTGAAAAACTAGGAGTTGAAAACTTTCACTTATTTTTCCTTGTGCCTACCGGGCGAGGCAAAAAAATAGAAGACATAACCCCAACAATGTACGAGGAAATGATCATCAAAACGTTTGCAAAAACAGCCCGCCATAAACTTAACGTGAAACCGTCATGCGCACCACAATTCATGCGCATCGCCAAGACCATGAACGTAGATATGCGGCAGTGGATACGCGGTTGCATGGCCGGACTTTACTACTGCAGAATTTATTCAAACGGCGAAGTCACACCATGCCCCTATCTCCCAATCAAACTGGGAAACACAAAAGAAAAACCCTTCAGAGAAATATGGTTCAACGCCGAAGTTTTCAAAAAAATACGAGACCTCAACGCCCTTAAAGGAAAATGCGGTGCATGCAAACACAAAAGCATATGCGGAGGATGCCGCGCCCGAGCCTACGGGCTCTCAAGCGACTTCATTGACTACTGTGGGGATCTTCATGAACCCGCAGAATTAAAAGGGGACTATTTGAAAGAAGATCCATGGTGCGTTTATCAACCATAAAAAGAAGGCGTTGCCATCAGTAAAAGTGAGAAATGTATTTAAGCGCTCGTAATCCACCACATAGAAATTTAAGGAAGCGTTGTAGCGGCGCTTACTGCTACACGAATCAGTGAAGGGGTGCTCTATATGATTGGTCAAAAAAAAGAAGTCAATTTACACGAAGGCGGACGAAATGAACAGGGCCCCATATTTAGGTAACACTTGCAACTTTCTCATACAAACCCGCCCTAGCTGTTTAAATGGAACCATTAACGTAGAACCCCTCAAGTTTAATGCCTCAGGGCTTTCTAAAAAAGATCCAGATAAAGAAAAAGTAAATCTTGGAGGCGACGCAACTGGCACACCTAGGCGGTTTTAATTTCATAAAAACCTCAAAGGAGGCATTAATCGCCTATTTTTTCAACATAGGTGGCTTGCTTGCAGGATTCCTTGTCGCTTCTCAATTGGGGCTCTTCCATAAAGCGCCATGGATTTTAGCACTTTATCCAGCCCTAATCGGCGCAAAAGGCGTACTGGAAGGCATATTAAGTGGTCGCTTAAGCACCGCACTTCACCTAGGTGTCGTCCACCCACAGTTCTCAGGGAACACCAAAAGTTTCTACAACCTTGTAGAAGCTATAATTGTTTTAACTTTTATAACAAGTTTAGCAATAGGCACCATCTCACTGCTCTTTGGCCAAGTTTTTTGGGGCATAACCCTTACCGACCTAACCGCGATACCCTCAGTGACAATAGCAACAATGACAATCAGTTTAATCCTCATCTGCTTAACTTTGAAAGTAGCATTCTTATCTTTCAAAAAAGGGTTAGACCCCGACATAATTGTGTACCCTGTGATGTCAGCTGTAACCACAATTTTCATCACACTCTGTTACTTAGCAACTTTGAAGTTGTTTTTCTCTTACCCAACCATCGGCGAAGCTGCAACTGCTCTCATAGGGCTATCTCACTTATTTGTGGTAATTTTCCTTTTTTTAAAAAATTTACACGCACCTGATTTCATCAAAACAATACGAGAGGCCTTGGCGGCATTAATAATTGTGGCGTTCATCGTCAACATCACGGGAACCCTCCTAAGAGGCATCAGCAACTACGTACAAATCCGCAGTAAAATCTACACAATATACCCCGCAGTCATAGGAGTGGTAAGCGATGTTGGGTCTGTTGTAGGCGCCACTGCAACCACAAAACTTGCATTAGGAATGCTAAAACCGAAACTTACCTCCATCAAAAACCACGCCCCCACCATTTTAAGCGCTTGGTTACCCTCAGTCATTATAGTGTTTTTGCTGTCGATTGTTACATCACTGCTACACGGCGTCTCATCACTAGCTGACTTTTACAATCTCACCGCCATATTGCTATTGACTAATCTCATGGCTGTTTTTTTAATTGTGCTTTTATCCTACTCAATTTCGATTGTAACCTTCCAAAAGGGACTTGACCCAGGCAACTTTGTCATTCCCATTGAAACGTCATTTTCTACAAGTATAACTTCAACGGCGCTGCTTGCAGCTATAGTTCTGATAGGCGTTGTATAGCATGATTAAAATATTTAGGAACCTAATAATTAACGAGGAGAGGCATCTTACAGAATGCCCCACTTTGAAAAAATAGATTACAAACCAATACCTGTCAGAGAGCTTCTAGTAGAAATGAAAAACCTCTCTGAACTTATGATAGATTTAGCTTACTCTGCAGCACTCTTCAACGATAAAGAACTCGCAGAAGACGTCCTTGTACTTGAGGACCACATAGATAATTTAGCCTACCTCTTAGAAATGGAGATTATGATTGCTGCACGAGGCGACCCAAAAGACGCCGCAGAACTTATCGGAGTCTCCACAGTAGCGGCTGCAACCGATAAAATTTCGGATGCCGCAGCAGACATCGCAGCAATAGTGACCCGAAACATCGGGGTGCACCCCATTGTTGGGTCAATTTTTGAGAAAGTTGAAGAACGGCTGATGAAAGCTACTGTAAAAGAAGAATCAGTCATAAAGGGCAAAAAAATTGGAGAGTTAGAACTGGCTGCACGAATGGGGGTAGACGTAATTGCTATACGCCGAAATAGAGACTGGATAATAGACCCTGAAGATTCAGAAAAACTTCTTACAGGAGATATAATCATCACTCGGGGGGCACCCGTAGGTACAAAAGAATTCAAAGATCTCGCCGAAGGAAGACTTAAGCAGTGGGAGGAAAAAAGGTGACTGAACAGAGACAATTCGAAGAAATCGCGTCTATGTTTGTGGAACTTAAGAATACCTCTGAATTAATGATGGATTTAGCATACTCTTCACTTCTGCTGAACAGCCGTGAGCTAGCTGAAGAGGTGCAACGCCTCGAAGAATACATGGACAAATTGCACACCAATTTTGAATTACTTGCATTAACAAGCGACTTCAAAAAGGAAGAAGCCTCCGAATTTCTTGGTTTGATCAGATTAGGGGTTGCGACAGAAAAAATTGCAGACGCCGCAGCAGAAATGGCAGAGGTTGTACTTAGAGGAATTGAACCGCACCCCGTGTTGAAACTTACCATAAAAGAGGCTGAAGAAACAGTCACACAAACCTGTGTAACAGAAAAATCTCCTTTAATCAACAAAACTTTGAGAGAGGCACGCCTCAACGAAGAAACCGGCATGTGGGTGCTCGCTATCCGCCGAGGCGAAAAAACTCTGCGCCCAAAGGGCGACTCAAAAATCGAATTAGGAGACATTTTGATAGCGTCAGGTTACTCAGAAGGAGTAAATGATTTCAAAAAACTTGCCTCTCCTGAAGAAGTATGCCACCTCTAGTTTGAGTATCGATTCAGAATTCATCAATACTATAAACTTGTTTTATTAATTTAAGATGAAGGAGGCTATCCTTATCTCTCAAACCGAAAAAGAGCAGCAGCAAGCAACAGACAGTTTCATATGTAAAAACGATTCTTGCCGCAGATCCTTCTCTAAGCCTCTTAGAGTCTCTAATCTGAAGCAAAAAGCAATAATACCCTACTACGCTTGCCCGTACTGCCTAACCGAAATAACCTTCGACGAAAGGCAAGCTTCAAATGCACAAACAGCAGCATCAAAAGTACTAGAGACTATTTGTAAATCTTCCAGTTGCAAACACTACATGGGATACCTCTGTGAACGACCCGTCAAAGAAGTTATCCCTGACGAATGCATGCTTTGCGGCGTCCTAGTTCAATGTATGCTGGAAAAAACAAAAAAATAGTCTGTCGGTTGTGATACACACACTTCTTTTTAAGCGCTATCTTAGTAGTTTTATAGCACACATTTAGGAGACAGAGCTATTTGGCTGAGACTGCCCAGGAAGCCCCCCCAGAAGTTCTAAACCAAGCAACTCCACAATCCAAAGAACAAGTTAAAGAATTAAATGCTGAAACAGTCACAGCCATGGTTGCAGGTTTCCTAAAAAGAATTGGGCATAAAGGCGGTTTGAAACCCAAACGCGTTTCGTTGGAAGGCGAAGTGTACACTGTTGAAGTGGAGATGAAAAAATTTTCTGCAACAGTTAAAGTGGACAAAACCATTCAAGAAATTAAAGAGTACGACATCCAACCGAAAAGCGAAGAAGCATCGTCTTCATTTTCCCCTAAGAATCTAGTTTTTATTATGATTGTGGCCGCCGTTGTTAACGTAGGTTTATATTTTGCATTCAAAATGATGGGACTCTAACAAGCTTTTTAATTTTCCAATAAACCATAAAACAAAAAACTACTACATAAGAAAAATTAGGAAAAGAAAAGTGACTAAAAAATACTGGGCTTATTGTTTTTCTTTCTTTTTCTTTTCAGGTACAGCACTTGCTGGAGCTGTCGGTTCAGCGGGCTTAGCTTCTTCTTTCTTTTCTTCAATCTCAGCGGTAATTTCCTCGATGGGTTTTGGCGGCGGGGTAGTTGCCATGGTCCAACCTATCCATGCTCCAATCATCAGTATAGCAACGAACGCAACAAGCACCGGCACTGCAACTAGCCAGTATTTAACAGCCTCTTCTGAGCCTATGTTTACATAGGGCTTAACATATGGATAAAAGAACATGCCTACAATGTAAAGTACAGCTACGAGGACACAAACGACAAGTATGGCTCCACCTATTGCTTGATCTTTACTCATTATGTTCACCACTTATAGAAGCATGTTTATAGTCTTAGTACTTTTAAAGTTTACCATAAAGTTTAACGCTGGCATATCAAGTTGTCCCCATTTCCCACGTTGACAAATATTTCTTCTGTTCAGGCGTAAGTTTATCAATTGTTATGCCCATGGCTTTAAGTTTTAGCTCCGCAACTTTTTCATCTATTTCTTTGGGAACACTGTAGACTTTCGGCTGCATCTTTCCTGATTTAGCAAGGCTTTCAGCGCACAGAGCTTGGTTGGCAAAAGACATATCCATTACTTCAGAGGGGTGCCCTTCCGCAGCAGCCAAGTTTACTAGACGCCCCTCTGATAGAAGGAACAACTTTCTGCCGTCTTTCAACGTATATTCTTCTAAGTTAGGTCTTATGGTTCTCTTTGATTTTGACAGTTCTTCTAAATGTTTTAGACTAATTTCCACATTAAAGTGACCACTGTTCGCCATTATTGCGCCATCTTTCATTTTCTCCATGTGCCCTTTTCGGATGACATTTATATCACCTGTAGCTGTAACAAAAATATCCCCAATTGGAGCAGCTTTAGCCATAGGCATTACACGTAAACCGTTCATTGCTGCCTCTAAAGCGCGGGTGGGCTGCACCTCAGTCACAATTACGTTGGCGCCCAAGCCTTGAGCACGCATAGCAATACCCCTGCTACACCAACCGTAGCCACAGACCACAAAAGTTTTACCTGCCAAAAGCGTGTTTGTGGCACGGAGTAAACCGTCGATGGTACTTTGACCTGTACCGTAGCGATTATCAAACAAATATTTAGTGTATGCGTCATTCACAGCTATTATAGCATACTTCAAACTACCATCTTGCTCCATTGCGCAAAGCCGCACCACACCCGTTGTCGTCTCTTCAGTGCCACCCTTCACTTGTGCTAATAGGTCGGTGCGCTTACTATGAAGGGTACCGACAAGGTCAGCGCCGTCATCTAACGTTATTGCAGGCGCAAAATCTAGCACCCTATCGATGCATTTGTAGTAATCTTCAGTGTTTTGACCACGCCATGCAAAAACATGAACCTCCTCGTCAGCTAAAGCCGCAGCAACGTCATCTTGGGTGGAAAGAGGGTTTGAGCCACAGAGAGCAACTTTTGCGCCCCCTGCAACTAAAGTTTCAACCAAAACCGCGGTTTCCTTAGTCACATGGAGACAAGCACCTAAGGTTAATCCTTTAAAGGGCTTTGTTTTCGTAAATCTGTCTTTAATTTGGTTCAGAACAGGCATATGCGTTGTTGCCCACTCAATTTGTAAGCGACCTTGCGGCGCTAATGAGGTATCTTTAACTTGGAACTGCTCCATTTTGCTCACTTCTTTTAGGAGAAGTAGTAGACTAACTATTTAGAATTTACCTTAATACGTAAAACAGCTCCACATTAAAAAGGAACTGAGCCAGTTAATGCTGGAAAAACTTAATTATTGCCTTTCTGAACCTATGAAACAGGGATATGTTTGAAAGAACCTTTTGTTGAATTTGTCAAAAGAGAGTTAGAACCAAACGTTCTACTGATAACTTGTGGACTTCCGGCAACCTGGAAAACTGAAACCTCAGAAGAGATCTCCAAAATCAAAGGATATCCCATTCTTAGAAGCGACCTCATCAGATTGGAAGTCTTGAAAAACGAAGATGTTTTTGATTCAAAAGTTGCAGGAAACATGAGCAAACGGCTCTCTGTTTATGACGAAGTTTTCCGCCGAGCAAACGACGTTGCATCCAAAAAAGAAACAGGGTTAATTTTAGATGCAACATTCGTTACTCAAGAGTTACGGCGACGTGCAGCTGAAATAGCAGCTAAGCACAACATGAGGTTTGTCATACTACAAACCATTTGCCCTCAGGAGGTTTCTCTTGCACGAATCGCAAAGAGAACTAAGGAAAAATACGAATCTAACGCATTAACACCAGAAGCATACCTTGCAAATAAGAACAAATTTGAGCCTGTTGATTTGGACGACTTGAAGAAGAACTATCCAGCCCTTAAGGTTACCCATTTAATGGTGGACACCTCGCACGACGCTCCCCAAGACTGGTATGTAATTGGCATGGAAAAAAGAAACTAAAAGAGCACAGTTTCACAAATGATTATTGACTTACATATTCACTCCAAAAATTCCGACGGAAAACTTGATGTAAACAACATTGTAAAAGAAGCAAAAGCACGAAATATCACGTTTATGTCAATTACCGACCATGACTCAATTGGTTGCCAAAAGGAGTTCCTGCAAATAGCAACAACTAAAGGCATCCGAGGTATGTCAGGTGTTGAATTAAACGTTACTTTTTCACACACGCAATACCACCAAGGAAAACAGGTTACCTTGGATTTTTTAGGTTACAATTTTGATATTGAAAACCAAGAGCTAACACATAAGTTACAAACGATGGCAGAATATAGAGAACAAAGAGCACAAAAAATTCTAAACAACCTCAATGCCGAATTCCAAAAAGAAGGAATTGAAAAGCTAACCACTGCAGAATTCACGGTACTGCAAGAATCAGTTGACGGAGTACTTGCACGCCCCCACATAGCAGACTATCTTGTAAAGAAAGGCATTGTAAAAAGCCGACAGGAAGCATTTGACAAGTACCTCGTAAAATGTGACGTCCAAAAGTTCCCGCTCTACCTTCCAGAAGCCTCAAAATTAGTGCGTGATGCCGGAGGAAAACTTATCTTGGCCCACCCAAACGATCCTCATGGAACCTCACTAATTTCGTTAACTAAATTGCTACAAGAGCAAACGGCAATAATTGAAAGTTCTATGTTAGACTACATTGACGGTGTAGAGTGTTGGCATCCAAGACACGACGCCTTGTCTACAGAGCATTATATCAACTTTGCTAAAAAGCATAATTTACTAATGACAGGAGGAAGTGATTGCCACCAAAAACCTATAGTCATGGGAACTGTAGATATACCCCATTTTGTTGCTAAACAAATTTTCTCAAATAAGGTTCGCTCATAAGCTTTTAGCGTACATAGCCGCCAGTTTAAAGTATGCCCTAGCTTCTCTTGTCGACATCTTTTTCTCCTGGGCGCAGATGTTTGGATCCTTAAGTTTAAAACTTAGAACCTTGCCACGAACATACGCCCTGTAGCACTTGTAGAAGGGCAAAAGAAGAGCCAACTCAGAATCACCTGAAAACGCAACATATTTTTCAACAAAGAAAGCTGTCAAATCTGCTCTATTTTTAAAGTCTAGATCCATTGCCAAAAAGGCCACGTCAGAGGCAACATCAGAGTATCTGAAACGTTCATTGAATTCGATGGCGTCAAAAATGTAGATTTTATCGGTAACAAAAATATTGCCTGAATGGATGTCGCCATGGCAGTCTCGAATTTTGCCTTCTGATACTCTTCTCTCAAAAAGAGGTCCGTTTCGCCGGGTAAAACTTCGGATTCTATCATGGATGGACTGGAAAAGCTTCATCGATATCGTTTTACCTACAAACTCCTCAGTTTGATCAAAATTCTCTTTCCAATTGGTTTCCAGTATGGCCAAAGAACCAAACTCGCTTATTCTCTTATTAGTTTCAGCTTCCGCATGAAAACTTGCTATGATTTTAGCGATTTTTTCAACAAGTGTTTTGTCAACTTGGTTTCTTTCCAGAAGAGCACTCAACATTTTGTCTTGAGGTACTCGCTTCATTTTAACAGCATACTCAACCGGTTCACCTTTACCTTTCATTTTGATGACGTCAGATTTGTTTATTGGAACCACCTCAAGATACAAGTCTTCACAAAGCCGCCGGTTTAGGGCTAACTCTTTTTCACAATAGAATTTTCGGTTTTCAAGCGCAGTGAAATCTAAAAAGCCAAGGTCAACTGCTTTCTTCACTTTGTAGGCATATTTATTGGTTAAAAAAACGAAAGAAATGTGTGTCTGAACAAGCTCAATTTCTCCAGGAACCTCATCATAGGCGTCTGGTTTCTTTAGAGCTTCCACAACTTGTTTCTGAGTAAGCATAAAGTTCGTCCTTTATGCTATAGGAATTTTTGTTATAAATAAAACTTTACTGGAAGGATTTCGGAATTGGCTCATCTCCATAATGTTTATCTTTCGTTTTTTACATCATACTTTTGAAATCCAAAGTTGAACTAAAAATTAACCGGTGGCAAGATGGAAAAGGAGAAAAAAGAAAACCTGCAACAAACATTGGAAAAAGAGGGCTACTCAAAAAAAGTAGCCAAAAAAATAGTTGATTGGTACACTACCTAAAAGAGTAAGAGTTTAAACTAACCACGAAAGGCAAGCGTTCCACAAAAAGAATGTTAAAATCCTAAGGATAATGCAGCCTTGAAGTCCCGTTAACCCATGAGAGTTTAGTTTTAGCCTGATATAATCACCAAAAACAGTAAAGAAAAAACAAAATTTTAGACAACCAAATCTGCCAAATCTACACTGTACGCATAAATCTGCTTCAAAAAAGCAGTTACCGCCAACGTTTGAGGTATAACATCCAATTCTTTGTCACTAGCTGCCTTCTCAATATTTAAGGAAAGAAAATCAATTTTTTTGCGGAGTTGCCGTACATTTTCCGCTAAAGCGATATCCTTATTCACAAATGCCTTTAACGCTTGGTCATGAGCATCATAACAAATCATCTGTAAATCACACAACAACTTTCTGAAAGCCTCTGAAGGACGCCCATAGTTCAACTCCAAAGTTTTCTGAGCCACCTGAACGCAAGCATCCCCCATATTTTCCACCAAATTTGCAGCTAACCGATAATCCAAACATTCAATTGGGGTTAAGCCAAGCTTCCTGCTCAACTCTGAATTCTGTAAAATAGTACGCAGAATCCTAACTAACAGAAAATAAAGTCTGTTGTTCTCATCATCCCTAGCTATTACACTTTTAGCAAGTTGAGAGTTGGCAGTAACAAACGCAGTCACAGCATCCCGATGCATACCCGCCACAATGACATAATTACGTCGCAAAATTTTTTCAGGTGGAAAACCCGATGGCTCAAGCAGGCACTGTAAAACAATTTGAGAATAGGTTTCCTCCACGATTTCAAGCCCAATTAAAGAGCCTACCGTAGTTTTCACTGATTTGCGGATTTCAACGTCAATTTGTTCTGTAGTTTCAACGCGGATAACATCAGATCCTAAAAGATACTGCCCGACAATTTCACGCCCCAAATATGGGCCGACCTGCAAAGTGGCAACCTTAGGTGCAGGTTCAGCATTATACCATGGATCAATGATAAGTCGCCCATCGGTTGTTTGACTAAGAGCCACCAAAGCCCCCTTCTTTAAACCATATTGCTCAGACCAAATACGAGGTAAACAAACAAAAAAAGTCCCGGTAGGCGTACGTTGCACCTTACGCAAATCATTCATATTTAACCACTAGTTTACATTCAACCAATAAGCAAAGTAAAATATGTATAGAGAAATATAAACATAAGCAGCTATGTTAAAACTTGACATTCCATGTATAATTGGATTAGATTTAGCAGGAAAAAGGAAAAACCCAAGCGGCATTGCTATACTTCAAGGGCGGAACCTTAGCACAAAACTAGTTTACACAGATACTGAAATTTTGCAAATTATTGAAGAGAAAAAGCCAGATCTCATAGCCATAGATGCCCCATTGAGCATACCTGTGAAAGGTTTTTTACGAAAAGCCGACAGAGAAATGATCAGACAAGGTTACCGAGTTCTGCCACCAACATTAACTTTTATGAACCCTCTCACACTGCGAGCAGTGAAATTAAATAAGCTCCTAGAGGAGAAACAGTATAAGATAATTGAAGTTCATCCTACCTCATCCAGAAAAGCCTTGCAAATGAGTATTAAAGACTGGAAAGCCGTTCGAGAAACACTTAGAGCAATAGGTCTACAAGGAGAACTGGAAACGAGACGTTTAATTACGCATGAACTAGATGCCGCCACAGCAGCTTTAACCGCAAGTCTACACATAGCCAATCAGACAGACATATTTGGCAACCAAGAAGAAGGTTACATAGTGGTTCCAAAGAAAAGAGACTGGAGAACACTTCAAGTATGAGTGAAAAAGGAAAGCTACAAAAAGCCGTAGAATTAACAATGGCGGCAGGATACCAATTGGACAAAGAAGCATTCGACTTCTTAAGCAACATCGCCACCACAGATGACCCAAATATAATCGTACACAGGGCCTTGCAAAAAATTGAAGCTTTAGAAGAGAAACCTTTGTTCATTTGCAAAAGTTTTCTTGAGGCAACCGTAGCTCAACCAACCATTACAAAAGTCCAGCAACAAGCTCAACCTCAATGCATCAAAAAAGAAGCAACCGAAACGTCAACTGCAATGGTTGAACACTCAGAAAACAACGAACCTTTTTACCCTTATGCAAAGGATATCGAGTCAAAGATTGAAATATTGGAAGATGCCACAGGGAAATTGAGTTCCAACGGAACCATGGAAGAATACCTTCAGTACTTCCAAGACAGATTTAGACGTATGGAGAAATTGCTAAGGCAAAGAATGGACGTTAAAGCCGCCACACCAATTTCGGAAGCTTTGAAATCTCCAACGAAAACCAAACTCAAAATAATTGGTATGGTTCAAGAAAAAAGAGAAGCAAAAAAGCAACTATTCATAACAATTGAAGATTTAAGTGCAAGCGCAACAATTCTTATACCTAGTAAAGCACAAGAAGAAGTTCATAAGAAAGCACAGATGCTGCTTCCAGACCAAGTTATATGCGTGGCAGTAATAAAAACTAGAAGTCAGTTATTTCTAGCTGAAGATATTATATTCCCTGAAGTGGGGCAAAAACCAAATCATCGCGCTACAGAACCAGTTTACGCGGTGCTCACTTCAGATATTCATATAGGAAGCGCAAAATTCAACAAAGAAGCCTTTAAGCGCTTCTTACTTTGGTTAAATGGTAAATATGGCAACGAGCAGATGAAAAAAATTGCAAGTCAAACAAAATACGTTTTGATTGCTGGAGACCTCGTTGACGGCGTTGGCGTTTTTCCGGGACAAGTAAAAGAATTAGTAATAAAAGATGTCCACAAACAATACAGACTTGCAGCAAAAATCCTTGGAAAAATCCCACAGCATATTGAAATTATAGTTTCTCCGGGTAATCACGATGCGCCAAGAAAAGCCTTACCTCAACCAGCAATATCAGAGGAGTTCTTGCCAACGTCAGAGGGTTCTAGAAAAATCTATTCTGTGGCAAATCCCTGCAGGGTCAGCTTACATGGCGTAGAAGTTTTGATGTACCATGGCAGAAGTTTAGACGACATAATAGGCACTGTACCGGACATCACTCATGAGCATCCGGAAAAAGCCATGAGAATACTCATGCAAGGACGCCATTTAGCGCCGATTTATGGAGGAAAAACATTACTTTCACCTGAAAACCGCGATTACCTCGTCATAGATAAGGTACCAGACATCTTCCACGCAGGTCACATCCATGTCTTAGGCTGTTGCAATTATCGTGGAGTTTTAGTTGTGAATTCAGGAGGCTGGCAAGAGCAGACAGATTACATGGCAAAGCTTGGTCTGGTTCCAACCCCAGGAAAAGTACCTGTGGTTAATCTACAAACTCTGGAAACCACCATCTTATCTTTTATTTAACAACCTTCGTCATTTAGTTATGTGAAGATGTAACTGAAATTTTTTATCAGCGGAGTCCTGTGTTTTTTGAAAGTAATTTAGGCTCATATTTAATCATACGGCAAAGCCGCTCATCACTCCCAAAAACATCCTGAATAAGGGTGCGTGAAATTTCTAAACGAATTTTTTTTGTGCGACCATAGCGCCCCATGCTTACTACTTTTGAATTTAAAAGACCCATGACATCTAACTCATTAATCAAGGTACCTAAACGTCTTTGAGTTAAAAGGTTAGCACCTAACTCTCCGCAAAGTTCGTTATAGATATCATAAATTTCACCAGTAGTGGCACTTGCACTGCTGCCCTTGTTGACGTGATAAACACTAAGAAGAACTAGCTTAGAATGTAAGGTTAAATTTTTAAGAGCTTCAACAACTCGATTATGTTCAATATGTTTCTCTGCTTCTCGCACATGTTCCTCAGTTATTACACTACAACCCTGTCGCTCTGCAACTTCACCTGCCACACGTAGCAAATCTAAAGCACGCCGCGCATCGCCATGCTCAGCTGCAGCCAAGGCGGCACAAATACTCAGCGCTGAATCTGAAAGGCAACCATCAAAAAAGGAAAGTTTAGAGCGTTCAAGAAGAATATTACGTAGTTCACTAGCATCATAAGGTCTGAAAACCATTTCTTCTTCACTAAGAGAACTGAAAACACGTGGATCAAGAAACTCTTTGAGACGTAAATCGTTGGATATACCTATTATTGCAACTTTACTTTTATGCAAAGCCTCATTTATCCGAGTCAACTCATAGAGAACGCTGTCGCCACGGTCTTTAATCAAGGCATCAATTTCATCTAAGGCTACAATAAAGATTGTTCTTGAATTATCCAAACCATTTCTGAAACGATCAAAGACTTCACCTACAGAAAGTCCTGTGAAAGGTATTGACAAACCAAGACTTTGACTAAGGCTTGCAAAAACTCGATATTCAGAGCCTGTCAAACGGCAGTTTACATAACAGAATTTAATAGGTGCGCCATACTCTTTTGCCTTGCTTTCAAGGTGACTTAAAACAAACTTTGTTACAGCTGTTTTACCTGTCCCAGTTTTGCCATAAATGAATATGTTAGAGCATCGTGCATCTTTAAGGACAGGTGCCACGGTCTGACCAAGAACACGGATTTGTTCTTCTCTATGTGGAAGTTTTTCAGGTAAGTAATCATGCCGCAAAACTTCTCGATCTTTGAAAAGTTTTGCTTGATTAACAAATTTTTCAAAAACATCATCTAATATGTTAGGATTCCCCATTTATCATCACCCAATTTTCAGAGGTTACACCGTTATTTCGTGTGGAGCAGATAAAGAGTTAGGTATAAAAAAATAGTTCAGAAACATCACATTCCTAAAACAAATAGATTTCTGGTTGGTGTAATAAGATTTTTAGTTACACACACCCCAAAATTTCCACTGGAGGACAGAAATATCTTTACTAAAAGTAGTTTTATTTTAGGTATTAAGAAATATACTCTGAGAAAAATAGTTGGAATGAACTATATTAATGATTATCATTAAAGAAATTAGACAAATCCTAAACATTTTTTTAAACGATAAAAATGAAGGTTCATATTGACAAATTTCTCGAGAGGAAATCAAGGGGTGGCAGCGATTATCCATCAAAAATCACATTTTTCTCATAATTTTCAATTGAAGTTTTCTTTTATACTAAAGATTTACTAAGAGTAACTTTGGCTTTATGTTAGCCCTGTTTACTTAAACTCCTTAAACCGCAAATTACTTCACAAAATTGTGAACATCTTGTGAAATTACAATATCAATGTCTCTTATATGATAATCTTTTAGCTAAAATTACTTTTTTTATGTCGCTTTACTGTGAAAGACACACCCCTTTACTTCTAATGGAAATTTGAAAACAACGAAATATTTATTTCTGTTTTTAATTTAATTATTTTGTGAAGTTTGTTAAGTCATTATCGTTGAAATTTAAGCCTTTTTTAATAAATAAAGACTTTTAAATCGGTTTTATTTTAATTGCTTTCACCATAACATCTATAAGTTGTGAAGTGTAAAACTGTGAACACTCTTTAGGTGTACACCGTAGATGCCAGCTCGGAAAATACGCGTAGAGCTATTTGACAGTGAAGGTAATCGCTATACGGTAGCTTTTGAAGGCCAAATAACCAGAGATAAAGCTTTACGCCTTTTAGATTTGGTAGAATTACTCGGTGGTGTGCCTAATGAAAATCAACCCTCTACCAATGGAGCCTTTACACCTGTCAGTGCAACATCAAGGTTTGAAAAAGTTCGAAATATTATACAGAAAAATTTTCCATTAGTTTGGTTTTCATCCAAAGATATTCAGTCTTTTTATGAAAGTGAACTAAGAGAACCTATAAGTTTGAGTACAGTTTCAACTTATCTTTCAAGAATGGCAAATAAAGGATTACTTTTGAGAACAGGCGGATCAAACAATTTGAAATATAAAATGTCGACAACAACTCCTCAAACTGTTATTAAGCAAAAATTGAAATAATTTCTCTTTTCCATTCTTGTGTTGTTTAGTTCTTTTTTTTTAGGTTGATTGAGGCTCTGGTTTTCTGAGAAGTTTTATCATTTCCTCTTTAATGCTGTACTTAAAAGGCAGCTTTCCCGTCTCTCTCTCCAAGTACCCTTCCTCGTAGAGCTTCTTCATAAGGCGAGCTGTATGCTCCCTGCTTAATTGTAGTTTTTCTTTAATTTCAGGTGCTGTTTTTGGGCCTTCAGTGGCTAAAAAATCTAAGGCTGCAAACTCTGTATCTGTTAATGCTGCAATAGCTTTGTCTCTTTTAATTGATACTACTGGTATTGCTGCGCTTTGTGGCTCAACCTTTATTTCCTGCGTACTGACGATTTTTTGCATTTGCTCTTCTAAGCTTCCTATCTTTGTTCCCAAAGTTTTTTGGGCTGTTTCAATTTCAACAATTTTTGTGTCCACTGCCGCCACTTTCTGAAGAGTGTGAATACTGTTTTCAATTTTTTCTTCCAGACTTTTTATTTGCTCTAGTTGCACTTTTAGTTGACTTTCTATAGGTGTTATTCTTTTTTCAATTTCTTCTGTCTTCCTGAACCCTGCATCTGCTTTTGAATTTATTCCCTCAACCTTATACCCTACCGCTTCTATTCTTTCCGCTTCACGTTTAAGTTCTCTGTTGAAACTGAATACAATATCTTCTACAACATCTCTTGCTTTCTCATACTCTTTTTTTTCCTTCCTTAATTGCTTATAATACTCGCATGTTGCCGTTACCGTGACTATAAGCAATATTGTGACTAATCCTAGCAGCATAAGTTCTAACACTCTAATCCTCCGTGATGCCTTTGTGATTCTCACGTGATTTATGCTGTTGCATCACATATCACAGTTTTCCATTAATAATTTAAGGTTTTTGGTTGTTGTTTGTGACTTTATCATGATGTCACACATCACATTTGTATTTCGCAGCTTTTTACAACCTTAAAAAAATAGCCGTTATTTGAACTTTTTTAGGTAAAAAAAGCTAAAAAAAGGTTTTAGTTTTTGCCTGACTTCTTTTTATTTTTGTTCTTTTTGTATTATTATGTGATTTGTGACGTCACACTGTGCTTTTTGACGGGTTAGAATGGTGTTTTAAGCTTGTTTCTAGCTCTTCTCTTATGATTTCTATGACTTTTAAGTGGTCTGTTAGCTCTTTTTCTCCTTCAGGCAACTCTTGATATGCTTCAGTATATTCTTTCAATTTATTTGCTATTTCGAGATAGGGGTCAAGAGTTGAGGTTTCAAAAACTCCTAAATAGCCTAGGAGGAGTACTGTGTATATGGATTTTATTACATTTTCTTTGGCTTGTTTTAATGTCCTGTTAAAGGATCCGCGGCTTAATTTTGCCTTTGTTAGCCTTAATCTCGCTTTTTCATCGTAATTTAGTTGTTTGTCGGATATATTTTCAGCTAAAAAGTCAATTAAGAGTGTTTCAAGTTGAGTTTTCGTTAATTGGCTATTAATTGCCAATATTTTAACTATAGGATCATTTAATGCCACTTTTAGCCAAATTTCCGTGGTTTCTTTCAGCTTCATTTTTTACATCTCTCTTTTGTTGAAAAAGAATACGTTTTTGTATAC
>Ga0185342_1000472_pt1 | contig 20393 bp, 17 predicted proteins | sample ConPoolayeEmetaG_FD_128045 | JGI IMG/M metagenome (GOLD analysis project Ga0185342, IMG submission 128045) | Hot spring microbial mat communities from California, USA to study Microbial Dark Matter (Phase II) - Cone Pool mat layer E metaG... ...
GTGTAGAACGCGACGGACAGGGCCGCGGCGCGCTGCGGGCCGATCAGTGGCGTCAGCACGGAAACCGCGTACAGGATGTAAAAGGTATCGGCAAAGTCTCCGATGCCGAACAGGCCGACCGCGACCAGGAATCGCTTGAAAGGTGAGCCGAATCCGCCAAAGCCGTGCAGGAATGGTCGGGTCGAAAGTTGGCGGCCCGGTCGCTCGCGCACCAGAAAGACGATGGCCAGGGTCGCCACAAGCGCCGGCGCGGCAGAAGCCAGGATAAGCGTCCGATGCGTGGCACCAGCAGAGAGTAATACCATGGCGGCGGCCGGAGCGATGATTGCGCCGCAGGTATCCATGGCGCGTTCGAAGCCGAACGCTCGGCCGTAGGCCTGCGCTTCCACGGCGTCCGCCAGCAGCGCCTTTCGCGCCGGCGTGCGTACGCCGCGGCTAATCCAGGCCAGCACACGACCGACCAAGACCAGCCCCCACTGCGTCGCCGCCGCAATCACCACAGGCGACAGGCTCATGAAGGCATAGCCGGCCGCGGCGAGAGTCTTGCGCCGACGCACACGGTCGGCAAGCCAGCCGCCATACAGCTTGGCGAACGCCGACAGCCCGTCGGACACGCCTTCGATGGTGCCCAGTGCCCCTGCCGCACCGCCGATGGATGCAAGGTAAGCAGGCAGAAGCGCCGTAACCGTCTCGTGGCTGATGTCGCTGAAAAGCGAGGCGAGGCCAATGCCCACTACCGTGCGGTTCAACCAGGTCAGAGGCGCTGTACCGCGCACGCCGTGCCTTGGTACCTGCCGCTCCATGCGGCGGACTTTAGGCAAGCAGGAGCGAGTCGTCCAGAATCAATTGTGGCCGGGTACGCATCCGGACTACGACGGTCCGATCGGAGGGTAAAAGGTGGCGGCGGGATTCGAACCCGCGAAAAACGGATTTGCAATCCGTCCCCTTAGACCTCTCGGGCACGCCACCTTGAGGCGCCGCTCAATGCGCAACCTGAACCATTGTACGCCGACGGCCTCGCGTGCCGCAAGCCTGAAACTCAACAACCCTGCTTATACCCGCATAAAAGGCCCGGGCAACCGCTAACGCAGCCGGAAGGGTTGCGAGCATAAAATAAATGGGATGAAAAACTGAACCAGACCGTTGGTTTGGGTTTGGTATCAGCGCTGGTTCGCAGATTGAAACTATGCCAAGGTACGAATACCAGGCAGTGGATACCTCTGAAGGCTGCGAGCTTTGCCGGGAGCGTTTTGAGGTCCGACAGAGCATGCAGGACCCACCCGTGGCGAACTGTCCGCGCTGTGGAGCTGCGGTCAAGCGCCTGATCTCGCTGTGTGCCGTGTCAGGCTCGATGTCTGAACGGGCGATGCTGAGCGACCGCAATCTGCGTGAAAAGGGCTTCAGCAAGTTCGTAAATGAGGGGGATGGGCGCTTTCGGCGGGTGGTCTGAAGCTGAATCGGCCGCAGCCCTGCGATCTGGAAGACGGGGTCAGGGCAGTACGCGCCGGTTCTATCCGGGTAAGATAAAAGGGTGGCTGGCCGGGACGCTCAGGATGTCATTCTGTCCGTCCACGATCTGGTGGTGCAGTTCCCTTCTGCCGGCGGAACGCCGACAACGGTACTGAACGGGGTCAGTTTCGAGGTCCATCGTGGGGAGACGCTGGTGGTGATGGGGGGATCCGGCTGCGGCAAAAGCACGCTGCTTGCATGCCTGATCGGCGAAATTCAGCCGCAGGCGGGACGGATCGTATACAACCTTCCGCAGCTTGGGCGAATCGAACTCACGACTGCCGACCACCGAACGCGGGATGCCTTGCGAAGACGTATCGGCATTCTGTTCCAGTCGGGGGCGCTTTTCAGCTCGCTGACGGTTGGCGAGAACGTAGCGCTGCCTTTGCGCGAGCACTCCGACGTCGATGAATCCGTCATTGACATTGTGGTGGCGATCAAGTTGCAGCAGGTGCGCATGCTGCCACACCGTGACAAGTATCCGGCCCAGCTTTCAGGGGGGCAGAAGAAGCGCGCCGGGCTGGCGCGGGCCACGGCACTGGACCCGGAGATTCTGTTTTACGACGAGCCCACCGCCGGACTGGACCCGGTCACCGCTTCCAGCATCGATGCTCTGATCGTTGACCTGGCCCGCAAACTTCACGTAACCAGCCTGGTAGTGACGCACGATATGGACTCGGCCTTTCGCGTTGCGGATCGCATGATCATGCTGGACCGCGGGCGCGTCCTGCGAGCCGGAACGCGCCAGGAATTTGAGCAGCTTCGAAACGCCGACCCGGAAAGGCTTTCCAGTGAAGCCGACCGGATCGTGTATCAGTTCTTACGGGGCGAGGCGACCGGCCCGCTGACGGATGCCGAGGGCCTGAGCGAGTACGAGAAAATCTTGATCGGAAAAGAGCCGGTGCGATTAGGGGGATAGCAAACACCAGCAGGCTTGTCTGGCTTCCGGATGCGACGGTACATTTGGCTGCCATCAGCACCAATGGAGGAATTGCGATGCGAGTGCCACCTGCAATCGTTGCGTGCACCTTGGGCTTGGCAGCTCTGGGCTCTGAATTGCAGACCGGCTGGACACAGCTATCACTCTCCACCTGCGGCGTCGACCGGTTTCTGGCCGCCAACCCGCAGAGCGACGGTCGCGGCGTAGTAATCGCGGTTCTTGATACGGGCGTCGATCCTTCGATTCCGGGACTGACGCGGACTCCCACCGGCGAGGTAAAAGTCATCGACGTGCAGGATTTTACTGGGCAAGGCGATGTCGAGCTGCACCGCATTCGTCGCGACGACGCGACCGGCCAGCTCATCAACTACGACGCGGATGGTGCACCGATTCAATATGAGCCGCCGCTTCTGCCCCCGACCGCGGGTGAGCACCAGCGCTGCTGGTGGCTGGGGTTTTTCCAGGAGAAAAAGTTCATCAACTCCGACCAGCCGGACATTAACGACAACGGGAAGACCGACGACGAATTCCCGGTGCTGGTAAGCGCCGTGGCAGGCGACGGCGACGACCAAGCGGTGTGCTGGGTTGATACCAACCTGGATCGGAGCTTCGCGGATGAACCCAGACTGCGGAACTATCGACTGCAATTCGACACTTTCACCCTCTGGCGTGACAAACCGGAAAAACAGATCGTCCCGCTGACTTTTGCCGTCAACATATTTCTGCGGCAGAGCAAGCTGGTAATTCACTTTGACGACGGCGGGCACGGGACCCACGTGGCGGGTATCGCCGCCGGCTGGCGCATTAACAATCAGGACGGCTTCAACGGCGTCGCCCCGGGCGCGCGGCTCATGAGCCTCAAGATCGGCAACAATGCCCTGGGCGGTATCAGCACCACGGAAAGCAAGAAGCTGGCGCTGGAATACGCGGCCCGCTACGCACGCGAAAATAACGTGCCGGTGGTGTGTAACCTTTCTTACGGCGTCGAATCCGAGATCGAAGGGCACTCAGATATCGACAAAATTATCAACGAGGTGCTGCGCGAAAACCCGTATCTGGTCTTCTGCACCTCCGCCGGTAACGCCGGTCCCGGACTGTCTACGGTCGGTACCCCGGCGGCTGCCAGTGCGGCGATCTCGGTCGGGGCACTGTTGGCGGTCGATACCGCCCGCGATGTTTTGGGCTGGACGCTCAATGCGCCGGTGGTAACCGTCTTCAGTTCGCGCGGCGGGGAACTGGACAAACCTGAGATCGTTTGCCCCGGCATGGCGACCTCAACGGTGCCGCGGTGGGTTCGCCGGGGCGACTTCTGGCGCGGAACCAGCATGGCCAGTCCCTACGCTGCCGGACTGTGCGCCGACCTGATCAGCCATATGCAAAAGCTCCGACCCGGGCAGAAAGTGCGTGCTGCCGATGTTCGACGGGCGCTATCTCTGTCGGCGCAGCCGGTGCCCGGGGCGACGGCTCTCGACGCGGGCTGGGGGCTGCCCGACCTGCCAAAAGCCGCGGAGATATTGCAGAAATTGGCCGCCGCCGCTGAGAACGACCCGGTGATCGGCTACGAAATTTCAACTCCCTGCCCGCACGGATACAAAGGCAAAGCGCAGGCGGCGTACTGGCGTGGGCTGTACTTCCCGGTCCAAGAGCGCCAGACGTTTACGATCAACCCGATCTTTGCCCCGACGGCTGACGCCGCCGCGCGAACGGAGTTTACGCGCCGCTATGAGCTTCGCAGCAACGCAGCCTGGTGCCGGCTGGCGCAGCAGACCGTTTACCTGCGCAGCGAGCAGCCGGCACGGGTACACGTGGAATATGATCCTGCTCAACTGGTCGAGCCGGGAGTTTACGTTGGCTTGATCGAGGCCCTGGCCGACGGGCTGCCCGCCTTTCGGCTACTCAACACCATCGTCGTCCCCGAGCGCTTCACCGCCGAGGGCAACTACATGCGTCAGTTCCGCCGACGGCTGGTATGCGGCTGGGTTCCCGACCGCATTTTCCTGGCGGTTCCGCCCGGCGCTTCAGCCATGAAGCTGCGACTTGCGGCCCCGGAAGGAGAAACATCCGCGGCCGTCGGCGAGGAAATCCACGACCCGTTCGGCAGACAGCTCCGCAATCCGAACTTCCGCTTGGACACCGAAAAGGGCAAGAACGAGGCCGAGTGGACCATCGTTCAGGATCTTTGTCCGGGGGTCTGGGAAGCGCCGATCGTCTCAAATCGCCCGGACCGGAACTGGCCCTACGATCTTTCGGTGCGGTTCTTCGGGCTGCAAGCCGAGCCGAACGTAATCACCGAAGCCGACCGCAAGCGTCCTGCCGGAAAGGTCGTCGTGACGAACGTTTTCGAAAAGCCGGTCGTCGGCAAGACCGAAGGTCAGATCGAAGGTTACCGCTTTTACCGCGAAGCTGAGTTCAAAGGCCTGAAGGATGAGCTCAGCTACGACCTGCGATTGGACCGGCGCTTCAACCGGCTCCGGCTGCGCCTCGAAATGACTCCCGAAGACTACGCCAAGACGACTGACATCGCGGTCATGGTACTCGATGAAGAGGGGCAAGCCATCTACAAAGAGGCGTTTGACTGGCGGATTCACACCGGCGAAGTCGAGACTCGCGGGGCACGCTCGCTCAAACTCGTCATCCACGCGGGATTCGCTCGTGCTGACGATAAGCGCCGTACGCCAGTCGTCGTAAAGGTTGATCAATTGCTCGCCACGCCGGTCCCGATCAATTTCGGACAAGACGGCGAGCCCGAGGTTCTGTTTGCACCCGGCCTTCCGGTACAGCTCAGCTATGAGACGTCGGAACGGCTGGCCGACCCGCCCGAGGACCGCAGTCCGGTGGGATTCCTCCGCGTACGCGAGCGCGGCAGCAACGACGAGGTTTTGCGCATCCCTATCGAGCTGACCAATCAGGACGCAGGGTGAAATGAACCGGCCGAGCAGATTGTTGTCGCACGGCCAAGGCACGGATAATACGAGGCGGCAAGCAATACTGCGACGGGCCTCAAGCCCGCGAATCTGCCGGCCAATATCGGCTTAATGCAGGGCAACTTCATGACGGCTCTGGCAACTGATGGCGCCTCTCTCAATGGCCTTCTGGCGCTGCACGCACCGGACGGACTTTTCAGCGCAAAAGTAAACCTCGCGTTCGCGCTGCTGGTGGCGGCGGCGCTTTTTGTAGCAGTGCGCGCCGTCCGCAAGCGGGCCGACGCACGCCTTGCGCCGCTGATGGGCATCATGGCCGCCTTTGTGTTCGCGGCTCAGATGGTGAACTTTCCGATCGCTTCCGGAACGACCGGGCACCTGCTGGGCGGGGTCTTGGCGGCAGTTCTGCTCGGCCCCGGGGCAGCAACCGCCGTAATGGCGACCGTGATCTTCTTTCAGGCCCTTTTAGGAGACGGCGGGCTGACGGCGCTGGGCCCGAACATCTTCAACATGGGCGTGCTCGGAACTGCCTTTGGATATGCGGTGTACCGGACGCTACTGGGCAACCTTCCACAAGCAACCGTTGGTGACGACTTCGCACACCGGCCCGCACGCGTAATCGCTGCCGCCGCGTTCGCCTCCTGGGTAGCCGTGGTGCTTGCAAGTGTCTGCGCCAGTCTCCAACTAGCCGCCTCGGAAACCGTCAGCCTGAGCCGCGCGCTGCCCGCGATGGTCGGAGTCCACATGCTCATCGGCCTCGGCGAAGCCATCATCACCGCGTGTATCGTCTCATTCGTCCTCAGGACACGCCCGGAACTGCTCTTTCGACCGCAGGCGACGCCGGCTCCTGCACTGCCACGCGGCGCCCTGGCCTTCGGGATCAGTGCCGCACTCGTGACCGGAACCCTGCTGTCGCTGTTGCCGCACTGGTGGGACCATCCCGACGGCCTGGAATTTGTCGGGATCGAGCAGGGCTTCCTGCCCGAGGAACCCGAAATCGGCAACGAGGCAAGATTGCTGAGCCTGCCGGCATATCCGCTGGGCGTTCGGCTGGCTGTGGTCGATGGCCGCGTCACCGCCGTGCACCAGTATCAAGCTCTTAGGTCGCTGCTGGTGGTCGGGGACGTCATCGAACAAATCGGGCCAACCCGGATCCGGGACTTGGCTGACGCCGCCGCGGCGCTACGCTTCGACCCGGAGCAGAATACTTGCGGCGTCGCTGCCGGGACGGTGCTGGAGGTCCTTGTGCGCCGTCGGGGCCAGCCGCTGTGGCTGCACATGCTAGCGCTGGCTGGTCCGAAGGCCGCCGGGCAAAAGCCACTGGTAGCCCTGATGCCGGACTACCAGTTTCCGGGCATGTCCGGCTTGCTGGGCACCAGCCTGGCCGGGGCGGCAGGAACCATAATAATGTTTCTGGTTTCGCGGCTGCTCGGCTGGGTTTTGACGCGCCCCGGGAAGCTCACAAAGGCGCTGGAATCCTCTGCTGACCGTTAAGCCGGCCCGTGCACGAAGAAACGCTGATCCTGACACAGACGCGCGGCAGCTTCCTGGAAAAGCTCGACCCGCGCGGCAAGCTGATAGCGCTAATGGTGTGGCTAACCTGCGTGGTATCAGCTCCGGCGCGGAGCTGGCGGCTGTTTGCTGCTCTGGCGGCAATACTGCTGCTGCTTCTGGCCTGCAACCGGCATCTGCTGCGGCACTTTGTGGGCCGCTTCGCGCCGGCACTGCCGGCAATCGTCGTGCTGGCGATGCTTCTGCCTCTGGCGCGCCAGGGGCAGCCGCTATGGCAGCTTGGTTTTCTGACCGTGACGCGCGAAGGACTGGAGCGGGGCGGGCATCTTGCAGCCGTCGCCAGCCTGTGCCTAGGCGGGGTAGCGCTGGTATGGGCCAGCACGCGCCAAGCACTGCTTCTTTCAGGGCTGCGCGGGCTGGGCGTACCCGCGGTCTTCACTGAAATTCTGGGGTTAATGCTGCGCTACCTGGAGGTGCTGCGGCCCGAGCTGCACCGGCTGACCGACGCACGTGCCGCGCGCAGCATCGGTCCGCACGGTCCGGGCCAGGTCCAGTCTGCCGCCAACGTGGTGGGCACTCTCTTTCTTCGAGCTTACGACCGGGCCGACCGCGTCGCACAGGCCATGGCCGCCCGCGGATACACCGGCCGCCCCTGGGCGCTACGCCGCTTACACTTCCACGCACGCGACGTGCTGGCGGTGACGGTCTTCACAGCGGCAGTCATCGGCCTGCGACTGCTCCTGGGAGGCCAGACTTGAACGCAGCCGAAGACCACCTGCTGCTGCGCGTCGAGGGGCTGCATCACCGATACCCCGATGGAAACGAAGCGCTTCGCGGCATAGATTTTGAGCTGCGTGCCGGCGAACGGGTGGCGGTCGTAGGGCCGAATGGAGCCGGCAAAAGCACGCTGCTGCGCCACCTCGTGGGCCTGCTCGAACCGGGCAGCGGGGCAGTTTATGTGGCAGGCCTCAAAGTTTGCCCGCGAAACTACGCGCAGATCCGCCGTCGGATCGGTTACGTCTTCCAAGACCCCAACGACCAGCTTTTCTGCCCCACGGTGCTGGAGGACGTCGCGTTTGGGCCGCTGCATCTGGGAATGCCGGTCGAGCAGGTGATCAATCGTGTGCGGTCGGCTCTGGCACGCGTGGGCCTGGAGGGCTTTGAGCAGCGCGTGCCTCAGCATCTTTCGGCAGGCGAAAAACGGCTCGTCGCCCTGGCCACGGTGCTCAGCTACGAGCCACAGATACTCATACTCGATGAACCCAGCGCCTCGCTGGACCCGCGTAACCGCCGACGGCTCATCCATCTGCTGCTTGAGCTGGGCGGGACGCAGCTCATTGCGACTCACGACCTGGACCTGGCCTGGGAAATCTGCCCCCGCGCGATCCTCATGAATGCAGGCAAGCTAGTGCAAGACGGCCCGGCACGCCAGATACTTTCCGATCGGCAACTGCTTGAAAACGCCGGTCTGGAACTGCCGTTGCGTTTTTCGGGTTGAAATTCACCTTTGCCGCCGTCCGCGCCTGCGTATAATGGCCTGCCCACCGAATCCGGCATGCAGCTTGCTTGCAGGCCGCAGGATTGCTGCGGAATACAAGGATGCCAGCAAAACCAACGTTCATTGTTGTCGGCGGCGGGGTCGGCGGATTGTGGGCCACGCTGCGAATCGCCGAAGCCGGGTACCCCGTCCAGCTCTTTTCGCTTTTCCCCGTGCGACGTTCCCACTCGTGTTGCGCCCAAGGCGGCATCAACGCCGTCCTGGACATCAAGGGACAGAACGACTCAATCTGGCAGCATATCGTCGACACCATCAAGGGCGGGGACTACCTCGCGGACCAGCCGCCCATCAAAAGCCTGTGCGAAGAGGCCCCCGCGATCATCCGTACTTACGACCGTATGGGGGTAACCTTCAGCCGGACGGCAGAGGGAATTCTCGATCAGCGACTCTTCGGGGGCGTCAAGCACAAGCGGACCTGCTTTGCCGGCGCTACCACCGGGCAGCAGCTTCTGTACGCGGCGGACGAGCAGGTGCGGGCCCAAGAATCCCGCGGAGCGGTGCACAAGTTCGAACACTGGGAATTCCTGTCCGTGGTCCTGGATGAGCAGGGAATCTGCCGCGGCATCACCGCGCTGGACCTGCACAGCATGAAGGTGGAGACCTTCCGCGCCGACGCGGTGATTTTGGCGACCGGCGGCATGGGCCTGATCTGGGGTCGCTCGACGATGTCGAGCAACTCGACCGGCGCTGCCGCCAGCCGCGTCTACCAGCAGGGAGCGCGCTTCGCTAACCCCGAGTTCGTGCAGTTTCACCCGACCGCGATGAGAGGTCATGACAAGCTTCGACTGATGTCGGAAGCCTGTCGCGGCGAGGGCGGTCGGATCTGGGTCCCGCGCCGGGCCGGCGACACACGCCAGCCGCGCGAAATCCCCGAAGGCGAACGGTTCTACTTTTTGGAGGAATGGTACCCCACCTACGGCAATAACGTCCCGCGCGACGTCGCCTCGCGCGCCATCTTCCGCATCTGCCGACATATGGGACTGGGCGTGCGCGGGCAGGACATCGTCTACCTGGACCTCTCACATCTGCCGCGGGAGTTCCTTCAGAGCCGGCTCGGCGACATCCTTCAGATGTACCGCACCTTCTCGGGCAAAGACCCGTACACCGAGCCGATGGAGGTCTTCCCCGCCATGCACTACTCCATGGGCGGGTTGTGGGTTGACTGGGAGAAAGACCCCCACGGCGGCGGAATGGCACGCGTCTCGCCGCGAAACCACGCCACCACCATCCCCGGCTTGTATGCCTGCGGGGAGTGCGATTACCAGTATCACGGCGCCAACCGCCTGGGAGCTAACTCGCTGCTTAGTGCAACCTTCAGCGGCATTCGCGCCGGCGATGCCGCCGTCGCATACGCCAGGAACCTGCGGAAAGCGGCCGCCTCGGTTCCCGCTTCGGTCTTCGAACAGGAGCAGCGCCGCCAGCAGGAGCTGAACCAGCGCATCCTGGGCCGCACCAGCGGCGAAAACCCCTTCCAGCTCCATCAGGAGCTGGGCCAGATTATGCACACCCACGTGTTCGTGGAGCGGGATAACCGCGGCCTGGATACGGCGCTGGGAGCGATCCGCAAGCTCAAGGAGCGTTCGCAGCAGATCAGCCTCGACGATCGCGGTTATTGGGAAAACCAGTCGCTGTCGTGGGCGCGGCAGGTGCAGGACATGATTGTTCTGGCAGAAGTTATCACGTTGGCGGCGCGACGGCGTGACGAGTGCCGCGGCTCGCACTACAAGGCCGAGTTCGAACTGAAGATTCCCGAGGGCAAGTTCTCCGGCGATCCAGAATACGAAGCCTTCAAAGCCCGCTGGAAGGAAAACAACGAAAAGTGGCTCAAGCACAGCTTCGTGCGACATACCCCCGATGGTCCGGAAATCTCGTACGCTCCTGTGGATACCTCCATCCTGCCACCGGAAACGCCACGCGATTACCGTTAGCTGGCAGATGCCTCGGCCGGCAGGACTTCCGGTGAGGACTCGCTGATGGCTGAGCAGATTCACTTCAGAATCAGGCGTCAGGATGGACCTGACTCGCCGCCATACTGGGAAGACTTCCTCATGCCCGACGAGGGCGGCCACAACGTGGTGTCCGCTCTCATGTACCTGCGCCAGCACCCCATCAACGCGCAGGGACAGCGTGTCAGCCCCGTCGCCTGGGAATCCAACTGCATGGAAGAGGTCTGCGGAGCCTGCGCGATGCTGATCAACGGCGTGCCGCGACAGGCCTGCGCCGCACTGACAGAGGAACTGGAACAGCCGATCCGGCTGGAGCCGCTCAGCAAGTTCCCCGTGATCCGCGACCTGGTGGTCGATCGCAGTCGGATGTTCGAAGCGCTCAAGCAAGTGAAAGCCTGGATTCCGATCGACGGAACCTGGGATATTCACCGGCACGCGCCGCTGATCTCGCCGGGAGTGCAGTCGCTGCGGTACCTTTTCTCGCGTTGCATGGCCTGCGGCTGCTGCATGGAGGCCTGCCCCCAGTTTCACCCCGACTCCAGATTCATCGGCCCGGCACCACTGGGGCAGATACTGCTGCACAACCTGCACCCGACCGGCAGCTACTTCAAAGAAGAGCGTCTGCACGCGATCATGGGGCCGGGCGGAATTGCCGATTGCGGCAACGCGCAAAACTGTGTGAAGGTCTGCCCCAAGGATATTCCGCTGACCGAGGCGATCGGTGAACTGGGCCGACAGACCACCGCGCAGTGGCTGCGCGACCTGTTCTGGCGCTGAAGCCGGCCTGCCCAGGGTCTGGTGGCGCGGTCATTGCGCCCCGGTCGCGGCTGCGGTTAAACTTCCTGCTGTACGACGATGGGCAGCGCGGACGCTAGCGCCGAGTCCGTTCCGGCCGGCAACCTGGGCCTAATACTGCACATCGTGCTGCTTGCAGCTTTGCTGGGGCTGTCGGCGGCATTTTCCGGCAGCGAGGCGGCACTCTTTTCGCTAAGCCGGGCGCAGCTTGAAAGGTACCGCGCCAGCCCGACTCGGCTGCGCCGGCTGGTACCCCGCCTGCTGGCCAAGCCCCAGCAACTGCTCACCACGATTCTGGCGGGCAATACTGCGGTAAACACGCTGGTCTTCGCGGTCTCTTACGTCTTCTTCAGTCGGCTAGCAGCGCAGGTCGGACCCTGGATTACGCCTCTGTCCGCTGTGGCCAGCGTGCTACTGGTCGTAGTCTGCGGGGAAGTCGTCCCCAAAGTAATCGGCATAACGTTGGCCGACCGGTTCGCCCCCTGGTGTGCCGCCTTTATGAGTGCGGCAGGCACGATCGCCGGGCCGCTGGCACGAGTGATTGAGGTTGGGATTGCCCGGCCCTGCGAGCGACTCTTATGGGGTAAAAAGACCCCCAAAGAATCCGCGCCCGCCGACCTGACCGCCGAAGAGCTGAAGGCCCTTCTGGAGCTTTCGCGCCGGCGCGGGCAGCTCGACGACGTGGAGACGCGCTTTCTTCGCGAGATCATCGACTTCAGCGCCACACGCGTCCGCGATGTGATGGTGCCGCGGGTGGAAGTGGTGGCTTACGAGGTTGACCAGCCGGCTGAGGGCCTGCGCGATCTGATGCGCCAGACGCGCCGAAAAAAGGTACCCGTCTACTCCGGCTCCATCGACAACATCGTCGGGCTGGTCTACGCCAAGGTCCTTTTCCTGAACCCGGACAAGAAACTGCGCGAGCTGCTGTCCCCGGTACACTTCGTCCCTGAGCTGGCGAGCTGCGAGCACCTGCTGCTGCATTTCCGCCAGACGCGAACGCAGCTGGCAATCGTTGTGGATGAATATGGAGGCATGGCCGGGCTGGTCACTCTGGAAGACGTCCTCGAGCAGATCGTAGGCGAACTCCAGACGCCTGAAGCGGCCCCGCAGGAGCCCGACATCATTCCAATCAGCAGCACCGAGTACAACATCAGCGGCAAGCTGGATGTGCGCTACTGGGCTCAGACCTTCGGCCTGCCCCCGCAGGCCGAACGCGTGGTCACGGTCGGCGGGCTGGTGCAGGCGCGGCTGGGTCGGCCGGCGCAGGTGGGGGACGTTGTGCGGCTGGGCAACGTCGAAGTGGAGGTGACCAGCGTTCAGCGTCGGCGCGTGCACCGCCTGCGCCTGAAGCTTCATCCCTCCGGCCCGACGGCGGAGGTCCGCCAATGATGACGGTTCTGCTGCTGGCAGCGGCGCCCGCCGCGATCTTGCTGAGCTTTTTGTGCTCGGGAATGGAGACCGGGGTTTACTCGCTCAGCCGCCTGCACCTGAGCGTCGCCGCCGATCGGGATCTGCCGGGTGCCCGCCGGCTGTCGCGCCTGATGCGCCGCCCCGAGGACCTCCTGATCACGATTCTGCTGGGGACCAACGCGGCCGACTACCTCGCAACTGCCGCAGTCGCGGCCCTGCTCCTGCGAACCGCCGTCCCCCACCAGCTCGTCGAACTCTACGCCACGCTCCTGGTGACGCCGGTGATCCTGGTCTTCGGCGGCGTCCTGCCCAAGAACTGGTTCCGTCAGGAAGCCGACCGGCTTATGTACGTGCTGGCTTTTCCGCTGTCAGTGGCAGTGCGTCTGGCCCGCGGGGTGGGCTTGATTTGGCTGCTGCGGGCGGTGGCACGCGCAGTACTGCGGCTGATCCAGGCTCAGGGACCGCCAGAGGCCGCACTGCTGCCACGCGCCCGCACGATGCGGCTGCTGCAAGAAGGGGCGATCCGCGGCGGCCTGAGCGACATCCAGCGCGACCTGATCGACCGCGTAATGCGGATTTCCCGGACACGCGTCAGCTCGGTAATGATTCCGCTGGAGCGTACCGCACGCGTGCCCGCGGATATCGGCCGCGATGATTTCCTGCGCGTGGCACGAATGGCCCACTTCTCGCGGCTGCCGGTGTATGGAGACCACGATTCCCGGCGTATCGTCGGCATCGTGAGCGTCTTCGATGTGCTGACCGACCGCGACCAGCGACCGATCCGGGCACACCTGCGCGAGCCGTACCGGCTCACCCCCACAACCACGGTTTCGGGGGCTCTGGTCCGCATGCAGCGGGCGCGCCAGGCAATGGCGATCGTGCAGACGCGCGCCGGCGACTGCCTGGGAATCCTCACAATCAAGGACCTGGTGGAGGAAATCATCGGCGACCTGGAAGTTTGGTAGCACTTTTTGACAGAAAGAGGCTTGCCGGCGCCGGGCCGAAGCGCGTAGGATTCAAACGCAGGTTGAAGCCGCAGTGAGCCTGGTTCAGCCTGGTTTTTCTGAGGGTGCTATCCGGTAGGGAGCATAACGACCTGCGCTTTCATACCTGACCCTGCGCCAAGTCGCCAAAGGTGACTGGCCTGGGCGAGCTGCGACACAAGGCACGCCGTCGGCTTCGGCAGACGGCGTGCTCTTTTCGGTACCGCGGCCTGTTTCTTGTTTGCCCGATCGCGGGCAGCAACTAAGATACAGCGTCGGGACCGGGGCGTAGCTCAGGCTGGCTAGAGCGCGTGGTTTGGGTCCACGAGGTCGCAGGTTCAAGTCCTGTCGCCCCGAATGACCAGTTCGGTCGGCCCGAATGCCCCTCCATACCCCAGCAACGCAAAAGCACGGCGGCGCCGCCTTGCCTATACTAACATTGTGCCCGCATGACCCGCTGCGAGTGCCATAACCTAAGCTTCCTCTTCCTGCTTTCCTACGCGCGCCGCCACAAGATCACAAGTATCGAAGAACTCAGCCGCGCAACCGGCTGCTGCACCGGCTGCGGATCCTGCCGACTGCACCTGGAGGAGCTGCTGCGGACCGGACGGCTACGCGTAGGCGACCAGCTCATCGATCTTCCGAACTGGGACGACCCCGACCGCGCCCCCGCAACGCCGTCGGCCTAGAGAACGAACCAGTAGAGAATCACAAGTACCAGCAGAATGGCCACGATCGTAAAGAACACGTCCCGCTGTGAGCCGGCCCCGCGCCCCTGAATCACCCACTCGCCGCAATATGGACAACGGTCCGCAAACTCGGCGATTTGTCGCCCGCAGTTCGGGCAAGCTACCGTGTCAATCTCTTCGTCGTCGTCAGTTTGGTCCGCCTCCAGCGGCTCATCGCCCTGCGCCTCGTCCGGCACGAATGCCCCAGGCGGTTCGTCATCCTGCATGTTATCGCACCAGTGGCAGCACCCGTTTGAAAAGCTCCGTACCTGCAACCTCGAGCAGCTCGAAGATTGCGGACTCCACCGTAGTCACAGCCGCGCCCTCCGCCCGCAACCGATCCAGCGCCGTCTGCCGATCGATCGGGCGACGCGATCCGACCGCATCGGCCAGCACATAGGGTCGCTGGCCCGCCCCCAGCAGATCCAGCGCGGTTTGCAGAACGCACACGTGGGTCTCAATACCCACCAGAAGGACCTGCGGCCGCTGAAGGCCAAGAATCCGCTCGCGCAGCCCCGCATCCCGCATCAGACTGAAGCTCACCTTCTCCAGTCTCTGGAAGGGACCCCCTTGCAGCGCCTCAAGCACCGCCGGCACGGTCGGCCCCAGCCCGCGAACATACTGCTCCGAGACAGTTATAGGCAGACCAATCTCCAGCGCCGCCCGGATCATGCACGCCGCACGCGCCAGCACCTGCTCGTGCTCGGCCACGTGCGGGAGCATCTTCTCCTGAATATCCACCACGACCAGTTGGGCACGCGTGCGGTCAAGGAGCATCAGCTCGTCGTCTGTCACCATTGAAGCCCACCGTTGAGCCATCGCGCATCCAAGCCCGGTGCCGGGTAGTCTGCCACGGCCACCAGAAGTCCGCAAATGCGCTGCCGGCTACTTGCTGCTGACGCGCTCCAGCCGACTGCCCCATTCAAGTTCATATTGCAGCTCCCCCTCGTCGTCGAGCGCGACGATCGTCCCGAACGGCCAGAAGTCTTCCAGCACCAGAACGCGCGCATAGGGGCCATCGGCTGGCAGATGGCGCAGGAGCCGCGTGTGTACCCCGCGTCCGAGCAGGGTTGAGTTTTCATGGATGCAAAAGCCCGCGGTCTGGCGGCCAACCCACGCTTCGGCCAGCCCCTCCAGCGGCGGACAAACAAAGGTCGGCCCGACGCGAAAGCTGCGCGCGTAGCGCTCGACGTCATTGAATGTGACGACCCGAGCAACCGGCTCGTCGGGACCGGCGCGAGCCTCGCGAACCCCGATCCGCAATCCATCTGCCGCGTAGATTTCCGTAGAAAAGTCGTACCCGATCCCGCGCGCGTCGACGCGCCATTGCGTATACTCGTCGGGCTGGTAAGAGAACCGTCGGCGGATCGTGGCCCGATAACCGCGTGCCGGATTGCGGCTCGTCGGCTCCCGGACCAGCAGCACGCTTTCTTCGCCGCGCCAGCTCTGCCCACGGTAGCTGAGCTGGACTGGAAGCTGGCCCCACCAGGGAATGGCACCGCGCTCCGTAAGCCGGCCGGCAAGCTCCTTCCCCGCCAGCTCCGCCTCCTCCACTGGAGGAATAGCGTCAAGCAGCTCGATGCGGATCTGGCGTGCCACGCGGTCTGCGGTACTGTCGGCAGCAGCAAGATGCTCCGCGTCGCTGAAGACGAACAGCATCACGGTCTTGCGCGCCGACTCGCTGACGACGCGCACCGAAGCAATCCGGTGGCGATTACGGCTCGGCTGCGGGTGACGGAGTCTAGCAACCTCTGCGCCGTCGTCTCTTCGGGAAGTTTCGATGATCGCCTCGGATTCTGCCAGCAGCCACGCGGCCGTCGCAAAGTCTAGCAGCAAATCCGCAGGTTGGCGGCCGCAAGCCAGGAACGTCCGAAAAACTCCCAGAGCCCAGCCAGGAAGCCGTCCGCTCAAACCTCCAACAAAAAAGCCGGGAATCTCGTCAAATTCGGGTAGTGCAATCTGCCAATCGCGTTCGAACTCGAGCGCAACCCCCGCGCGCTGCCGAGCCTGTTGCGCCGAAGCGCAAAGGTGCGGCTCGCGCAGGCGCAGGCTGTTGCAGACGGCCTCCAGCAGGTGCATATCCGCAACCGTCAGATCGCTCATGGGGGTGTAGCGAACGCCGATCAAATCCCCGTTTGGGAGCACCGCTACCCGCAAGATTACAGGAATTGAAAGGGGCCGCTGGCGCCACTGCCTCTGTTCGATCTCGCGGAGTTGGACCGCAGGAAATCGCCCAATCCGCGCCGGTTCCAGTTGGGAAATGCTTGCGCGGGTCTCTTTGGCGAGCAGTGCCTCTGGGGGCACAAAGCCGGGCAGCCGCCGATAGTGGAACCGGATCCTGCGATCCGCCACCAGAACCTCGCGACCGCGGATCACGCGCCGCACCGGCAACACGAAGCTGCCCGGGTCTTGGCGGTCCGCAACCCAGCCCCGTGGCACCCGAACCGCAAGTGGTGTCCCCGGAATCGTCTGTTCCGGGCCCAGCGTGCGCTTGCTGCGCGCCTGGACCCAAGCAAGCCCGAGCGTCCCTGCCAAAGTAGCGCCCACCAGCACAAGCAGCACCACGGGCCGCCCGGGCCGCGAAGCGGCATACACCTCAAACATAGGCCGCATAATAAGCGCAGCACGCACAGCTTCAAATGCGGCCTGACTTGCCCTGACCCCATGGGCCGCATATCCTCAAACAACAGGGCTGGGGGCGGTTCGCTCCGCATTCGCGGACTGGCCGCGTCGTTACTCCAGATGCGACGTGGCAAGCGCGGCGGACATGAGATCCGGACACGGTCGGTCCGGAGACCCCTCGAACCTGATCAGCGTCGGGCCGCGCGACTGTTGGCGCGCGGTCGGCTGCGTAGGGAAAGCCTGGATGTACCAGAACGGCCCCACCTCCCCGCAAGATTTAGCACAACCGACGCTGACGCCTGAGGCGGCCCTGCCAAGGAGGGTTCGCGCGGGAGCTTGGAGGCCAACAACTGGAAGCAAAGCGTGACTCAATTGCAAGCGGCCCGGAAGGGCCTGATTACGCCCCAGATGTTGCGGGTCGCAGCCCGCGAAAACTGCTCACCCGAGTTCATTCGCCAGCAGGTAGCTGCCGGCAGGATCATCATCCCGGCAAATCTGCACCACCTGGCAGGTTCTGGCGGCCAAAAGCCGTCCGCGGATCCCCAGCAGACGCCACCTGGTGCCGCCGCCGACCCGCCGGCACCGGGCGGCCTATGGGTCAACCTCACCGTCAGCCAGCGAAAAAAGCTGCTTGACGACCCGCAATACTGTCGCGGGGAGCGCGCCCCGCGCAGGCTGGATCCGATCGGCATCGGCCGAGCCATCACCACCAAGATCAACGCCAACCTCGGCGCCTCGCCGGTTTGCAGCAACACCGCACGCGAGCTGGAGAAACTCCGCGTGGCCCTGCTCTACGGAGCCGACACGGTCATGGACCTTTCCACCGGCGGCGACCTCGATGAGTGTCGACAGACGATCATCAACCATAGCCCCGCACCGGTCGGCACGGTCCCGATCTACAGCATGACTATCCGCCGGCCGGTAGAGGAACTCGATTACCGGACAATCCTGGCCACTATCGAACAGCAGGCGCGCCAGGGAGTTGACTTTTTCACCATTCATGCCGGCATTCTGCGCGAGCACCTGGACCTGATCGGGCGGCGGCTCACCGGACTGGTCAGCCGGGGCGGAGCGCTGATTGCGCGCTGGATGCAATATCACAACCGCCAGAACCCGTTCTACGAGATGTTCGACGAGATCAGCGCGATCATGCGCGAGTATGACGTCGCGTATTCGCTGGGCGATGGCGTTCGGCCCGGCTGTCTGGCGGATGCTTCCGATCCCGGCCAGATTGCCGAGCTTCACGTCTTGGGTGAACTGGTTCACCGGGCGCGCGAAGCCGGCGTACAGGTCATGGTGGAAGGCCCGGGCCACATCCCGCTCAACGAGGTCGCCTGGAACATCGAGACCCAGCGGCGCATTTGTGACGACGCTCCGTTTTATGTACTGGGCCCGGTGGTAACGGACGTGTTCCCCGGATACGACCACATCACCAGTGCGATCGGAGCGACCGAGGCCGCCCGGGCCGGAGCAGCTCTGCTCTGTTACGTCACGCCCAAGGAGCACCTGGGCCTGCCGGACATCGAGGACGTGCGTGCCGGTTGCATCGCCTACAAGATTGCCGCCCATGCCGGCGATGTGGCACGCGGTATTCCCGGAGCCCGCGCCTGGGATGACCAGATGAGCAAAGCACGCGCCGAACTGGCTTGGTCTGAGCAGTTTGAGCTAGCTTTTGACGGCCAGACGGCCCGTCAACTTCACGACGCGGATCTGAGCGTGGATGCGGATTATTGCGCCATGTGCGGCCGCGACTGGTGCAGTTTGCGGCTGAGCCGACAGTTGCGTCAGGCTTCGCAAGCTTCGACGGCGCAGAAAACCTGAAGAAATCCGCCAAGTGAGCATCGAGGGTATAATGATGGTGTGAGGCCAAGTGGCCGATGCTGCTTGTCGGTGGTCTTTGAAAAGCTGGGGGCGAACGGTTTCGACCGGGCAGGTTGAGGTCTGAGTGGCGTGTCGAGGTTGCTGGGAGGCCTCGTAAAACACCCGGCGCACAATTACATGCCAGCAATGGCTACCGTCTGGCGGCCTAATTAAGGCCACCCGTCGGGCCCGCGACGCCGGCTAGCGGGTTCTGACGCCGACAGCCGGCTGGTTCGCTGACCGCGGCCCGACGGTCGGCGGGCAAGACTTCCTCGGGCTCGGCGCGACGATGACCCGTCGGTTGGTCTGCGTCGCACCTAAATCTCAAATAAGCCGACTACGCACGTAGAGGCTCAGGCCGAAATGTTCCGGGACGCGGGTTCGATTCCCGCCGCCTCCATTCAGTAACCCATCCGCAACCACCCGACGCCCGCGCACAAATGCTGCCAAGCGCCGCTTGGCGCCTGATACACTAGGCAAATTGCAGCCAGTCAGCGGACGCAGCAGCGCGATGGCAACCTGTGCTTTGTGCGGAAACCAGGTTACGCCGGTCAGTCGGGTGCTAGGCGCCTGTGCGCGCTGCATCTGTGCGAATCCCTTGGCGGCACGGCAACTGGCCGCAAAAGCGCACGCTGCCGCTCGCAGGCCGTTCCAGCTCCCGCCGGCGCCGCCGCGGACTCGCGACGGGCTGGCCTGCACGCAGTGCGCTAACCGCTGTCGGATCGGGCCGGGGCAGGTGGGCTATTGCGGCGTACGCCGACACGACGGACAGCACCTTTCTGGCAGCGATGCCCAGGCTGCGGCGGTCGCGTGGTATCACGATCCGCTGCCCACGAATTGCGTAGCGGACTGGGTCTGCGCGGCTTCAACTGCCGCGGGCTACCCACGATTTACCGACACACGCGGGCCGGAACTGGGCTATACCAACCTGGCGGTTTTCTACGAAGCCTGCTCCTTCGACTGCCTGTTTTGCCAGAACTGGCACTATCGAGATCACAGCCGAACCGGTCCGCGGCATTCGGCGACAGAGCTTGCCGGTGCGGTCGACGCGCGCACTCGCTGCATCTGCTTTTTCGGCGGCGACCCGGCTTGCCAGCTTGAACATGCCTTGGAGGCGGCGCGACTGGCGCGACAGCGGCACGCTAACCGCATACTGCGCATCTGCTGGGAAACCAACGGGTCGATGTCGCGGCCCGGCTTGACACAAATGGCGGAAATCTCGCTGGAAACCGGCGGCTGCATCAAGTTCGACTTAAAGGCCTGGGACGAACCGCTGCATTTTGCCCTCTGTGGCGTCTCCAACCGCCGAACGCTGGCCAACTTCGAGTATCTGGCCAGTTACATCCCGCGTCGGCCGGATCCGCCGCCGCTGGTAGCCTCGACGTTGCTGGTACCCGGCTACGTAGATGTCGACCAGGTTGCCAAGATCGCCGCGTTTATTGCCAAGCTCGACGCGAATATTCCCTACGCGCTTTTGGCCTTTCACCCGGCTTTTTTGATGGACGACCTGCCGACCACGTCGCGCCGGCAGGCGCAGGAGTGTCTGGCAGCCGCTACCGCCGCCGGTCTCAAACGCGTCCGGATCGGAAACCCGCACTTACTTACGTAG
>Ga0185342_1000473_pt1 | contig 20379 bp, 21 predicted proteins | sample ConPoolayeEmetaG_FD_128045 | JGI IMG/M metagenome (GOLD analysis project Ga0185342, IMG submission 128045) | Hot spring microbial mat communities from California, USA to study Microbial Dark Matter (Phase II) - Cone Pool mat layer E metaG... ...
ATTACGAGCGAGACAAGGGTTTTTGTAGTATATAATAGGAAATTGCTAACCCCTTGCAAATCAAAGATTTTCACCATTCCTGCGTGAAGTTGGGTTATAACCTATTTCTTTTCTGGCTTCCGCCCTTCCATGCTTCTCAACTTCCGCTCTTCCGCGCTTATTAGACTTACCTTATTGGAGTTCCTATGTCATCACCACCAATTGTTCCTGGCAATGGCTGTCCAAAGGGAGTATCCCAGAGCTTATTTGGACCTGCTGAAAGAACATAGACAGCTCCAGGTTGTCCATTATGCATATCCCAAAAATATCTGACATTGCAGGAGTAATGGATTCCAAAGGGATCTGCTGGAATCTCTGCAATGTAAGGACCTCTCCATCTCCATCTTCCAGTTGTTGGGTAGTCATAAGGACCACGGTCACCATAGGGATAATCTCCACCTACTCTCCCAGGGTCATTTTGGATTAACTGAAACTCCATAAAGTCTGTTTCGTCAAGTCCCCAATATTTATTCCAGTTATTTACTTGACTAGTTTGATCCCCATTAAAACCTGCAATAAGCCAATGAACATCTCTAAGATCAGGAGTAAATCCATCAGCAGTTGGCCATCTTCCAAGATCCTTGTAAAAGGATGCTATAGCAGCAGCAATTACCTTGGTTTCGTTCTGGGCTCTTGCGATATTTGCATCCTGGATGTTCTTTGCAATTGTTGGGACAAGAATCGCCGCAAGAATTGCAACAACTGCAAGGACAACAACCATTTCAACCAATGTAAATCCTTCTTCTTTCATTCAAACTTCCTTTCTAGTTAAAAATATGTTATTTAATTTTTCTCAAAATTTGACAAAAGAAGAGCGGAAGCTACTAACAACTTCCGCTCTTCCAAACTTCCGTTCTTCTTACTTACTTTACTGGTGTTCCTATATCGTCATCAGCAATTGTTCCAGGCAAAGCCTGTGTAAAGTTAGTATCCCATGTCTTGTCAGGACCAGCTGAAAGAACATAGACAGCATTTGTAATTGTGTTGTAAAGATATCGGACATTGCAGGAATAGTGGATTCCAAAGGGATCTGCTGGAATCTCTGCAATGTAAGGACCTCTCCATCTCCATCTTCCAGTTGTTGGATAGGCATTTGCACCTGGAGTTCCGTCTGAGCCAGGTTGGTTCGTTACTAAGTGATGTTCCATAGTGTCAGACGAACCTGAATGAGCTTGGTTCCATTGACTGGCATCTCCTGTGGAGTCATCACTTCCATTAGCTCCATAAAGAAGATAGTGAGTATCAGGATTTCCATCTGACCCATCTGATGTGGGCCATCTTCCGAGGTCCTTGTAAAAGGATGCTATTGCAGCTGCAATAACCTGGGTTTCGTTCTGGGCTCTTGTGATATTTGCATCCTGAATGTTCTTTGCAATCGTTGGGACAAGAATTGCCGCAAGGATTGCAACCACTGCAAGGACAACAACCATCTCAATCAATGTAAATCCTTTTTGTTTCATGCAAACCTCCTTTCATTATCTTTATAAGCAAATTTTATGCCAGTTTTATTTAAAAAAATAATAATGAAAGATTCTAAAAGATAGAAAAACGATTGATCTTTTGAAAAACAAGTTCTGTCAACATTTCTTTTCATATCTGTGATAAGTATCATAATTTATAATAAAGTAAATATTCAATGTTGTCAAGAAAATTAACCTATGCTATAGACATTTTTTGTATCTTAATTGACAATTTTTGTCAAAATTATATGTTTGTGTAAATGACAAGACCTATGTCATCATGTCTTGGAGAGTCATCAGGAATTGTTAGCCTTGTTACTCCATCGTCAAAGGGAGTTGACCAAAGCCTGTTCAAACCAGCTGAAAGGACAAAAACTCTATGACCTGCTGGATTTGCAATTTGAGAGTTTCCTGGAAAATACCTTGATGAAACAACATAGGACCTTCCCCATGGATCATCGTAAAGGGGTTTGTCAAGATATGGACCCCTCCATGCAAAATGACCTGTTAATAGGTAATCGCCCGGATCATTCTGACCTGTTGGTCCTGTGTCTCCATCAGGATTATTATAATAGAGATAGTCATAAAGGGGCTTTGAAGGGTCCCATGTTCCCCAGTTTCCCGCACCTGCTCCTGCATCAGGTCCAACACCAGTTGGAACTGTTGTTGGATTTCCAAGAGCTCTATTCACACCCCCTGAAGGACCATCCAAATTTGTGTAGGGCCAAAATCCGGTATCCTTATAGAGGGAGGCTATTGCAGAGCCAATAACCTGAACCTCATTGTTTGCCCTTGCAATCTGGGAATCTGCTATGTGCTTTGCAACTGTTGGAACAAGTATTGCTGCAAGAATTGAAATAACTGCAAGAACAACAACCATCTCAACCAATGTAAATCCTTTCATTGAAACCTCCATTTATTAAATATTAGGAACAGTTTAGTTTTTCCAAAGTTTTTATGTCTCCTATTCCCCCTCACCCCTCCCCTCTCCCACAAGGGGAGAGGGATTTTAGGAAAAAACTTATCAATTACAAATATTAAATGAGGAAAGATACTTATTTTACTCATTGGTAACAATCACAAATCCAACATCATCTCCATAGGGTGAGTCATCAGGAAAGGTATTCCTTGTTATTGTGTCTGAAAAGGCTGTTGACCAGGAAAGATCAGGTCCTGGGGAAAGAATGAGAACCCTATGGGCAGTTGTAACAGCAAGGGGATTACCAGGAAAGTATCGAGCAGAAATCACATAGGAATAACCCCATGGGTCAGCATAAATTGGCTGGTCAAGATAGGGTCCAAGCCATCGAAAATCTCCAATTGTTGGATAATCCTGTCCTGGCTGGTTCTGGTTTATTGGTCCAGTGTCATCATCAGGGTTATTGTAATAAATGTAATCATACAATGGCTTTACTGGTCCGAGAGATCCCCAATTGGATGCGCCAGCTAATGCTCCAGGAGCAACTGCTGTGCACATTGCAGTGGGATCAATTGAGCCAATAACTCTATTAACTCCTCCAGAAGGACCATCTGCATTGGTATAGGGCCATCTTCCAGTGTCCTTGTGCATGCTCAGAATTGCTGAGCCAATAACTTGAACCTCATTTCTTACTCTTGCGATTCTCGCATCCCTTATATGTTTGACCACAGTGGGAACAATTATCCCAACAAGTATTGATATAACTGCAAGAACAACAACCATTTCTACAAGAGTAAATCCTTTTTTCATTGCTTTCCTCCTTGCTTTTTTATATCATCAATAAATTTCCCTGTCAATCAAAAGCTTTTTTAAAAAACTGGTTTGCCTGCAGGAATCCCTGCCATTTCTTTCAAGATCATTATCCTTCTTTGAATTGGTGGATGGGTGGACAAAAGATTTGCAAATAAACCTTCCTTCGATGTTAGTTTCCTTCCCTTTGGATCTGATATGAAGAGATGGGCTGTTCCATCGGTTGCTCTATCAACAACCTTATCATAATGACTTTGAATCTTTTCAAGAGCTGATGCTAAAGCAAGGGGATTTCTTGTGAACTCTGCAGACGCTGCATCTGCCATGTATTCCCTTGCCCTTGATATAGCCATTGCCATTATCCTTGCAATTATTGGCGCAACTATTATCAGAATTAGAACAATCAGGAGAATAATCCCTCCTGAACCTTTTCTATCCCTCCTTGAGCTTCTACCTCCAGAGTAGAAGAATGTCCTCCTTGCCCAGTCTGAAAGAAGGACTATTGCTCCAACAAGGGCTGAAACAATTGTCATTGTTAAAATATCTCTGTTCCTTATATGACCAATCTCATGGCCAATCACTCCCTGAAGCTCCTCCCTATTCATTGTATCAAGCAAACCTGTTGTGACACATAAACTTGCATGCCTTTCATCCCTTCCTGTTGCAAAGGCATTCGGAGAATCTTCCTCCATCACCCAAACCTTAGGGGCAGGGATTCCAGAAGCCAATGCCATCTCATTGACAATATTGATAAGTTGCTGCTCTTTAAACTTTGTGGAATTTGCAGGCCTTGCTCCTACAGAGCCAAGAACCATCTGGTCTCCGAGATAATAGGAGAAAAGGGCATTGATAGTGCCAATAGAGAGGGCAAACAAGGTTGCGTAGGGAAAGTCCTCTCCTATGTAAAAATAATCAAATCCATAGCCGATAACCCCAAGAAACCCAATAAAAAAGAGAATTATAAAAAAGGTTTTCCTTTGATTGTATCTCTGTTGTTCAAAGAAGTCTATTCTCATTTAGCTAAACTTTTCTAAATTGTTAGATCAACCTTTGGAACTTCCCTTTCAGCTGCAGGAGCTTCAAAGAATTCACTGGGAGTAAAATTGAACATGCTTGCAATTATGTTGCTCGGAAACATCTGGATTTTTGTGTTGTATCTCATTACAGAGTCATTATAGTACTGGCGAGCAAAGGCTATCTGATTCTCGGTTGTTGTAAGTTGCTCCTGCAAATTTAGAACATTCTGGTTAGCCTTTAATTCTGGATAATTCTCAACAAGGGCGAAAAGTCGGGAGAGTAATCCTGAGAGCTCTCCTTCAGCCACTGCTTTCTCTGCAGGACCTGAAGCGGAGACTGCCTTTGCCCTTGCCTCCATAACTCTTGCAAGGGTTTCCTGTTCATACTTCATATAACCTTTTACTGCATTTACGAGATTTGGTATAAGGTCGTATCTCCTTTTAAGTTGAACCTCAATCTGAGACCAGGCATTTTTAATCTGAACTCTTAAACGGACAAGGGAGTTGTAAATTAAAATTATCCAGAGGATCAGGATACCAATGATTATAAGGGTTGCAAGTAACATTTTACCTCCTCATCTAAGAATATTAAAGCTGATAATCACAATTGTCAAATTTATTTCTTTTTTTCCTCTAATTTTTCAAGTTTCTTTTTTGCCCTTTTTGTATATTTACTATTAGGGTAAGATGATATTAATTTCGAAAAATATGCTTTCCCTTCTTCTATATCCTTTGTCTGAATTAAGGCATCTCCAAGATAGAAATAAAGTCTATCAATTTTTGAAAAGTCAGGATTGTACTCAAGAGCTTCCTTAAATCTGTTTACAGCAGCTTTGTAAGATTTGAACTTATAGTAATGAAGCCCAATCATGTAAATATGCTCTGTATAGTAATCTTTGCATTTTTTAAGTTTAGCCTTTGCATCCTCAACCTCTTTGGCATAAGGGTAATCCTTGAGAAGTTTTTCGAACTCCTCAATAGCTTTAAGGGTATTTGTCTGATCCCTACCAGGTTTGTGCATTCTGTTGTAGAAAGTCATTGCAATCTGATATCTTGCATAGGAAGCAAGAGGGCTGAAGGGATACATGGATATGAATTCCCTATATTCAGATTCTGCAATTAAAAGGGAGCCCTCGTCCTTTTGCTGGAAATAGGAATCAGCAATTTTAAGTTTTGCCCTTTGGGCAAGGATACTCTGGGGGAAAGAATCTATAACCTGCCTGAAGTAGAGCCTCGCCTTTTCAGAATCCTTCTTTAGCCATTTCTCTCCAAGATTGTAAAGAGCTTCGTCAGAGGAGGAACCAGGAGCAGGCTCCGTCTCAGGCTTCTTTTTCGAACAACCTGAAAAAACAAATATAAAAAGAAGAAATACTAAAAAAAACTTCTTCATTTCTTTTCTCCATAAATTTTTTTGATCCATTCCCATTGATTTTTTAGCCCTACTTCTAATTTAACTAATGGAGTATATTCCAAATCTTTTTTTGCTTTTGAATAATCAGCCCATGTATGGGGAGCATCCCCTTTCTCTCTTTCTCTAAAAGAAATTTTCAATTTTTCTCCTGTAATGAGCTCTACAATCTTCAGAAGATTCATAAGGGAAATATTCTCACCACCACCAAGGTTGTAAACCTCACCTGAAATCCCTTTCTGCCAGGCAGAAAAGGTTGCTTTAACTATATCATCAACATAGGTGAAGTCCCTTGTCTGTTTCCCATCCCCAAATATTTCTATTTCCTTCCCCTCCAAAATTGAACGAAAGAATCTATGGAAAGCCATGTCGGGTCTTTGTCTTGGTCCGTAAACAGTGAAGTATCTAAGAATGACAACATCTATTCCGAAATTCTTGTGGTATAAAAGGCAGAGGTTCTCACAAGCAAGTTTTGTAACACCATAAGGAGAAATTGGGGAAAGGGGTCCATCCTCTTTAAATGGGAGTATTTTAGAATCTCCATATACTGAAGATGACGATGCAAAAACCAATCTCTTATCCTTGAATCTCTTCAATGCCTCAAGGATTCTCTGGGTTAGAATAATGTTATCCTTGATATAGTAGTCAAAATTCTTTCCCCAGCTTGTCCTCACACCAGGTTGTGCAGCAAGATGAAATATAGCGTCATATTCTTCGAAGATTTCTTCAAGTCTAAGTTCAAGCATGTCTTTCTCTATGAAATAAAAGAGAGGGTTTTTAATAAGACCTTCTATGTTTTTCTCCTTATATTCCCTTGGATAAAAATCTGAAAATGAGTCAATCCCAGTTACCTTGTATCCTAAATTTGTTAGATACTCAGAGAGATGAGAGCCTATAAAACCTGCACAGCCAGAAACAATAAATCTCATTTTTTAAATTCTTCCTCGATTTTTTTCATCAATTTGAAGGTCGAAACAGGATCGTTGGTTTTGAATATTGATGAGCCTGCAACAATAAGGGTCGCTCCTGCAGAAAGCACATCTTTCAAATTATCTGGTCCAATCCCTCCATCAACTTGAATTTCAAGACCTTTATTCATATTTTCTATATAATCTCTTAGCTGATTTATCTTCTTAAGGGTTGAAGGAATAAATTTTTGTCCTTCAAAACCTGGGTTTACAGACATTATGAGAACAAAATCAACTTCATCAAGAATAGAATATATTAGCTCGACAGGGGTTGAAGGATTTAAAGTAATTCCAGCTTTTTTCCCTTTTTCTTTTATCATACTTATTAATTTGTGAGAATGGGGAGTTGCCTCAATGTGAAAGGAAATCCAATCAGCACCAGCTTTTTCAAACCAGGGAAAAACATCGATCGGGTTATCAACCATTAAATGAACATCCAAAACCAGCTCAAACTCCCTTTTTAGAGCTCTAACGAGCTCAGGTCCAAAGGTGAGATTTGGAACGAAATGTCCATCCATTATATCCACATGAAAAGTACTTGCTCCAGCTTTTATCATCATTTCGACTGATTCTGCAATCCTTGAAAAGTTAGCAGAAAGAATTGAAGGTATTATCAAGAGCTTACCTCTAAGGAAATAAATTGTGATTTTCTGAGTTTCCAGCCTGGTAATGGCATCTGTCTTAAAATAATTCCCCTTTCAACACCTGCATAGGGTAAATTTTTTATTGGAGATATCCTGAATCCTTTTATCTCAAGCCATGGAATAACCTTTTCTGCTTTCTTCCCGATTAAGTCGGGCATTACCAACTCCTCTTCCCTGCTCCCGGTTGAAACAAGCAAATTTATAGGAGTTCCCCTGTCAACTTCAGAATCAGGGGGTGGTTCCTGAGCAATTATCACCCCAGGCTCCTGTCCCAGAGCAGCCTGGGAGATAATCCCAATGTTCAATCCCTTCTCAGAAACTTCTATGCCAACAGCCCTCAAGGTTTTACCTATCAAATTCGGAGTCAATGTCCTCTGGGCTCCAAGGGAAACATAAACCTTTACCTTTTTATTTTTTTTAATCATGGATTTAGGGCGAGGCTCCTGAGAAATCACCTTACCCTCTGGAACAGTAGGATGGAATTGAGTCATCCTTTTCATAAAAAGTCCTCTCTGGCTTAGAAGATCTATGGCTTCCTCAACTGATTTACCAGTTAGATCTGGAACCTCAACCTCCTCACCTTTAACAAGGACAATTACTGTAATTATTGCAGAAACTCCCATTATAACGATAAAGCTGACACTAACAATTAAGAACTTCAATCCCTTTGGTATCTTCATTTAGTCTTTTTTTATATCATATTGTGATGATTCAATCAATGATTTCATCCTCTTTTTGAATTTTATCCTTTTCTTTTATCAAATAGTACACTCCCCATGCTATCTCATTTACCACACAGTCAAGACATGATTTAGAGAAATCAATTTCCCCTTTTTTCTCTTTCTCCTTCAAAATGCTCTTAATCTTCTTTCTTATTTTGTAAACGAGAATAAAATTTATCATCTATTTTTACCAGAGATAATTATATACCAAATAAACTTCCTATTATATAAGATTTTTTTCTCTGTACCACTCAACTGTTAACCCGAGCCCTTCTTTAAGCTTTACTTTTGGCTCAAAACCAAGTATCCGTTTGGCTTTTTCAATACTGAAGCTTTGAGATGTCAAAAAGAATCTCGCTCTTCTCCTGCTTAAGATCGGATCCTTTTTGAAGAAAACTAAAAGTTTCTCTATCAGATAAATTGGTGGAATGGCAAGAAAAACAGGAATATAAAAGGATGGAATTTGTCGACCAAGAACCTTAGCAATCTCTTTACAGAATTCTCTCTTAGTAAGAACTTCAGCACCCGCAATTATTATAGTTTCGTTTTTAATTTCATCCTTTTCAGCACTCAGTATTAGAGCTTCTACAACATCTTTTACATAAATAGGCTGTATTAGCCCATTCCCATTCCCAATCATAAAAAATAGACCTGAGTTTATCTGTTTGAACAATTTGAGCAATGATAAATCTCTTGGACCGTAAACTCTCGAAATTCTCAGATTTACAAAATTTAGCTCAGTATTCTCGCAAAAATTTTTTATAATCCTTTCAGCCTCAAACTTCGTCTTCCCTAAAATCTCATCAGGAGCGCAAGGGCTATCCTCATTCAATTCTTTTTTAGAAATAGGTGGATAAACATTAACAGAGCTGGAGAAAATAAATTTCTTGACTCCCTCTCTCAAACTTGCTTTCAGCAAATTTTTAGTCCCTTCAACATTTACTTTAAAATAATAATCATCGGAAACATTACCCACATTTATAACACTGGCGAGATGAAAAACTATATCAACACCTTTAACTCCCTTTTCTATTGAAGCTAAATCAAAAAGATCCCCTACTATAATTTCTGCATCTTCTCTAAATAATTCCATTGATTTCTTCCTATCTCTTGCAAGAACTCTCACTTCCATCCCTTTTTTAATAAGAGTCTCTACGAGATGACTACCTATAAACCCAGTTCCTCCTGTTACAAAAACTTTTAAACCTCGTCTAATTTCCATTTTCAGATTATATCAATTAAATCAGCGAAATTTCAAGGATGTTTTATTAATAATAATAATTTTATACTTTATTCCTACTTTCAAATTTCCCATATCTTGAATTCTCTTGACATTAAATATGCAAAGTTCTATAACTTTGATTTGAATCCAATCGTAAAAGAAATGGAGGAAAAGATGAATAGATATTTAAAAATTCGTTATTTAATGGAAGAAATTCTATTTTTCACTGTCTTTTTTATTTTTTCTTTTTATCTTTTGTCTGCAACTCTTCCAAAGCCGAAGGATATCCTTGGGCACGAGATTGGTGAGGACTATTTTCTTGCTTCTTATGAGGAAGCAATAAAGTATTTAAAAGTTCTTGATGAATCCACCGATAGAATGGTTCTTCTAAATATGGGAAAATCCACCCTTGGAAAGGATATGCTCTATGCAGTTGTCTCCTCAGAGGAGAATATTAAAAAAATTGAAAGGTTCAAAGAGATTGCAAGAAAGCTCTCCCTGGGCGAGGTCTCACCTGAGGAAGCAAAAAAGCTTGCAAAGGAAGGGAAGGCGATTGTTTACATAGATGGTGGTCTTCATGCCACTGAATGTGCTCCTGCTCAGCACAATATAGAACTTATTTATCAGCTTGTAAGTTCTGAGGATCCTGAAATTTCATCAATAAGGGAAAATGTTATTACCCTTGTTGTATTTCCAAATCCTGATGGTATGACAATGGTTTCGGATTGGTATAGGAGAAATCTTGGTACTCCCTATGAGGTATCTCCTCTTCCATGGCTTTATCATAAATATGTTGGGCATGACAACAATCGTGACTCCTTTATGGCAAATACTGTGGAAATCCAGAATCTAAGCAAACTCATCCATCATGAATGGTTCCCCCAAATTCTTGTAAACCATCACCAAACCGCTCCCTTTCCAGCAAGAATTTGGATTCCACCCAACTCTGAGCCTACAAATCCCAATGTTCATCCCTTAATAATTAGATGGCAGAATCTTATTGGTTCAAGGATGGGCGCAGAATTTGATAAGGAGGGTAAAGATGGGGCAATCTCAAGGGTTTATTTTGACACATGGTATCCAGGTTATGTCACCCAGGTTGTTGACTCTCATAACATCATATCAATATTGACTGAGACAGCTCTTTATAGATATGCAACTCCCCACTTTTATACTCTCCGTGATTTCCCTGAAGAATATAAGGATCTTACAATATCTGCCTTCTACCCATCTCCTTGGAAGGGTGGTTGGTGGAGGCTTAGAGATGCTGTTGAATATGTTCTAATTGCTTCCAAAGCTGTCCTAAAAACAGCAAGGGATAATAAAGAGGAGCTACTTTTGAACATTTATAAAATGGGAAGGGATGTAATGGAGAGATTCAAAAAGGAACCACCTTACGGATGGATTGTCCCTGAGGAACAAAGGGATTACCCCACAGCGATTTTAATGCTTCAGAGGTTGAATCTTCTTGGAGTTAAGATCTACAGAGCAAATGAACCCTTTATCTCAGATGGCATAAAATATCCTGCTGGAACCTTCATAATTCCAACATCACAACCCTATGGTCTATATGTAAAAAATATTCTGGAGGTTCAGAAATATCCTGATCTCAGGAAATATCCTTCTCTCTGGCAGGGAATTGTAGAACCAAAAAAGTTTGAGGGAGCACCTTTGGGAAGTTATGATGTTACAGGATGGACCCTAAGCTATAATATGGGAGTAAAAGCGATTCCTGCAAACACTCCTTTGAAAGTCAATATGTCTCCTGTAAAGGAGATTAGTTTAAAACCTGGTAAAGTATCAGGAACAGGAAGTTTTTACATTTTAAATCATTCTGTTAACAATTCCTTTAAGGCAATGAACAGAATCCTTAGTAAAGGTGGTGAAGTTCTGTGGACAAAGAAAGAGATTCAGTTGAACGGTAAGAAATACCCTGAAGGAACAATTCTTATTCCGGTTTCATCTGTAAAAAGAAATTTAATTGAAGATATAGCAAAGGAGCTATCTTTAAACATTGAAACAACAAAGGAAAAGTTGAATGGAAATTCAACAATAATGATAAGAAGGGCAAGAATTGGTATTTACCAATCATGGGTAGCAAATATTGATGAAGGATGGACCCGCTGGATTCTTGAGCAGTTTGAATTTCCTTACGAGAGTATCCATGATAGTGATATAAGAGCTGGAAGTCTCAATGATAGATTTGATATTATAATCATTCCTTCTCAGGAACCCAAATCTATAATTGAAGGGCATAAGCCAGGAACAATGCCTCCAGAATTTGTTGGAGGGATTGGAGAAATAGGAGTTCTAAATTTTAAGGATTTTGTAGAGAATGGAGGAAAACTTTTGGCAATTGGGGACTCTTGTGATTTTACGATAGATATTTTGAAACTTCCTGTTGTAAATGTTTTAAGGGATGTGAAACCTGATGATTTTTACTGTTCAGGCTCTATATTAAGAGTTGAATGCGATAAAAGTAATCCAATAGCTTATGGAATGGAAAGAGAAAGTTCTTCATTCTTTGAGTATTCTCCAGCCTTTACAGTTATACCTTCCTATGGAAAGGAGGGTTCTGCAAAGTCTGTAGTGAAATACCCTGAAGATTCAATTCTGATGAGCGGTTATATCCATGGAGAAAAGATGATTTTCAATAAATCAGCCCTTGTCGAAGCCGAATACGGAAAAGGGAAAGCTGTTCTTTACGGATTGAGTGTAATACATAGAGGTCAGACCCATAAGACTTTCAAGTTATTGTTCAATTCCCTTTATTTATATTAGTAAAATAAGCTTAATTTAAATTGCTTGAAATACATTTAGCGGTATTTTTATTTGGTCTTTCAGGACTATTTGGAAAGTTACTCCACCTTTCTCCATTTTTAATTGTTTTTGGAAGGGTTTTATTAGCGAGTCTTACGCTATTTCTAACTTTGAAAATACTGAAAATTCCATTTCTGCCAGAGAAAATTCCTGTTCCATCACTATTTTTTCTTGGTCTTATTCTTTCCATTCACTGGGTTACATTCTTCCATTCAATACAGATTTCAACAGTGGCGATAGGTCTTCTTTCTTACTCATCTTTTCCTATGTTTACTGTTTTTCTCGAACCCTTGTTTTTCAAGGAGAAGTTCATTAAAACAAATTTTTTACTTTCAATTATTGCTTTTTCAGGGATTGTAGTTCTAATTCCAGAGATAGAGATAAAAAATAAAGTGACTCAGGGGATTCTTTTCGGCCTTCTTTCAGGATTTACATTCTCTGTACTGTCCATTCTAAATAGAAAATTTTCCCAGAAATATCCAAGTTTACTTATAACATTTTATGAGTTTATTTCTGCCACTTTATTCCTTTCCCCATTTCTTTTCCTTAAAAAATTGGAATTTTCAGGTTTCAAGGATTTGATCTTTCTTGTTTTTCTCGGGGTTTTTTGCACAGCACTGGCTCACACCCTTTTTGTAAAGGGAATGAGGCAAGTAAAAGCCCAGACAGCAAGCATTATTGCTACCCTTGAACCTGTTTATGGTATTATTCTCGCCCTTTTATTTTTAAAGGAAATTCCATCTGTAAGAACAATTTTTGGAGGGATTCTTATAATTGGAGCAACTGTTGCAGTTAGTGCGAAGAAGACTTAGAAGTAGATAAATATTGGGCAAGTATTTATAATTAAATATGGAGGTTAAAAATGGCAATTGCTCTTGTTAGCATCTTTCCAATTGGTGAAGGGACAAGCCTTAGTTCCTATGTGGCTGAGAGCATAAAAGCAATAAAGGAAATGAAGGGAATAAGCTTTGAAATAACTGGGATGGGAACAATCATTGAGGGAGAGATTGAAAACATTTTTGAAGCATTGAAGACAATGCATGATGCTCAAATAAAAGTAGGAGCTAAAAGGGTATATATGTCTATTACAATTGATGATAGAAGGGATAAACCTTCAACTGCAAAGAGAAAAGTAGAATCAGTAAAAGAAAAAATTTGAAATGAAGTATATCTTTGGTCCTGTTTTCTCAAGAAGATTGGGCTTATCTCTTGGAATAGATCTTCTCCCAGAAAAGGTTTGCACCTTTGACTGTGTTTACTGTGAATGTGGAAGAACTGTAGTGAAGACCGATGAAATTAAAGAGTGGGTTCCTGCTGACGAAGTAATAAAGGAGGTTAAGGAGTATCTTGAAGGGAATTCATCCATTGATTTTATAACAATAACTGGGTCGGGAGAGCCAGCCCTTCACAGCAAAATAGGGTATATAATTGATGAGATTAAAAAGATAACATCAATACCTGTAGCAGTTTTGACGAATGGCTCCCTTCTCTGGAAAAAAGATGTCAGGGATTCTTTAAAAAAAGCAGATGTTATTTTGCCATCCTTAAATGCTATTTCTGAAAAATCCTTTAGAGCTGTGAATAGACCCTTTCCCGCTCTTATTCCTCCTAAGATTATTGAGGGACTAATTGCTCTAAGAAGGGAATATAGTGGAAAAATATGGCTTGAGATAGTTTTTGTTAAGGGGATTAACGATTCAGAGGAGGAGATTTTTAAGCTAAAAGAAGTTATTGAGAAAATTAATCCTGACAAAATTCATCTAAATACAGTTGTAAGACCCCCTTCGGAAAATTGGGCTAAGCCCTTAACCTTTGAGGAGATGGAGAAAATAAAAGAGATATTAGGAGAAAAGGCAGAGATAGTTATGCCTCGAGAAAAAAAGGGAAAGAAAATAGAAGATACAGGTCTTGAAGAAAAAATTGTTGAGATGGCAAAAAGAAGGCCATTAACCTTTGAAGAGCTTTTAAATGTATTCAAAATTAATAGAAATGAAATTTTAGATATTTTGAATTCTCTTTTGAAAAAAGGGAAAATAAAAAAGGAAAGTTTTGAAGGAAAAGATTTTTATACTTCAAATTAAAAGGTCAATCTTTCCTTTTCACAGTCACACTAATTTTAATTTCAAATTTTGCCGTTTCTTTCCCTTTAAGTTCAATCTCTATAGGAATTTTTATTTCCTCTTCTTTAGTCTCAACAAATTCTGATTCTTCCATGGGTTTTAAAGTTGGAACCGTCTCCTCTTCACTAATGGAGTCTTTAAGAGAAAAGGGACTCTCAATAAATTTGTTTTCAACAGGTTTTGCCTCAGAAACTGTCCTTTCCTCTGGCGATGAAATTTTTGGTGATGAAATAGGAACTGTTTTAAATGAGCCATTCTTATCAATTCTCTGGGCAATGCTTTTTATCACCATTTCAGATATCATGTTAAATGTATCCATTACACCTTCCCCCCTTATTGCGATTGCTGGGAAAAAAGGTCTTTTAAGGCTATTAAGCTCTTTGTTGAGATAATTTAAATCATGGATTTCTTTTAAATCTCGCTTATTAAACTGAAAAACAAGAGGAATATCTTCAATCTTTATGCCCTTTTCCCTGAGATTATTTTTGAGGCTATCCAGACTTTCAAGATTGGAATCAAAAACATGTTTTTGGGAATCTGCAACGAAAACAACTCCATCAGCACCATTAAGAACAAGTTTTCTCGTAGCTTCATAAAAAACCTGCCCCGGAACTGTGTAAAGTTGAATTCTTACATTGTAACCACCTATCTCTCCAAGTTTTATAGGAAGAAAGTCAAAAAAGAGGGTTCTGTCCCCTTCTGTTGATAAGGAAATCATCTTCCCTCTTGTTGAAGGTTCAATATGGTCGTAGATATACTTTAGATTAGTGGTTTTTCCTCCCAGCCCTGGACCATAATAGACTATCTTCACAACAACTTCTTTAATTGCAGGATTTATTAAAACCATTCCAACATCCTTTCAAAGTATAACAGAACTTGCTTAAAAATCAACTTATCACTCCTTCCACCTCAACCATCTTTAAAATCTTCTTCTTGAAGAAGATTCCATCAAGAATCTCCTCATAGGAAAAACTGACCCTCGCCTTATTACCCTTACACTCCACAGATATTTCCTCTTCAAGAGGAACTATTCCCCTTTCATCCAGCAAATTGTAAATCTGCTCCATAAGCTTATCTCTATTACACTCTATAGAGTTTCTTATAGTATCTCTTATCTTCACATCCACATCCTTATACCTTATGGAAATTGAAACAAATCTGAAAATCAACAATCCCATGTAAGAAATCAAAAGAAGATAAATTAAAATTTTTAAAAACCCACTCCCTCTCTCATTCCTTAACATTTATTCTACTCCTTTCGCTCCTCTTTACCTCAAGAAGAGCATCGTCAACTTTTTTTATAAAATCAATAAAATTCATCACTCCTTTTGTTGATACAACTCCCATTGATACAGTGATTTTAAAGAATCCCTTGTCAGAAGATAAACTGAGTTTTTCTATCGCCCTCTTAATTCTGTAGCCGAGAAATCTCGCTCCTGAAATAGAAGTCTCAGGAAGTAGAATACAGAACTCATCTCCTCCAAACCTCGATACGACATCCTGGAATCTAACAGTTTCGAGAATTGCAAAAGCTACACTTTTTAAAGCCTCATCCCCTGCAATGTGTCCATATGTATCATTTACCTGTTTGAAATTGTCTATATCAAGCATAATAAGGGAAAGTTCCCTTCCATACCTTACCGCAATGTGAAACTGCCTTCTTAACTCATCATAAAAATACTCTTTGTTGTAAAGCCCTGTTAATGAATCTGTTACAGCCATTCTGTAAAGCCTTTTGCTAAATTCCTGCTCCAGCTCATCCATAACCTCAAATTTTAGAATAGTATCTCCAATCCTAATTCTATCACCATCTTTAAGCTCCCCTTTTGTCGAAAACTTCTCATTGACATAAGTCCCATTTGTGCTCATCAGATCTTCATACATTACTCTCTTCTCACCACTCTCAGTGGTGTAAAGATAAATGGCAACATGGTTTCTTGACACCTTTGAATCCCATATTTGAAAATCAACATCCACTCCCCTTCCAATTATAACCTTTTCCTTTTCAATACAGAATTCCCTCCCAAAATCCCTTTCTGTCCCTTTCAGAACTATCAGAAAGTATCCTAAACTTTTCCCTATTCTCTGAGTCTTAGAATCATCTCTCTCTTTCATAATTTACCCAAAAATTATATCTATATAAAAAATAATACTATAGTCTTCCCCTGTCAAGAATTCGATATTGAATAGCTTCTGATACATGATAAGTCTCAACACTCTCTTTTCCCTCAAGGTCAGCAATTGTCCTTGCCACCTTTAATATTCTATCAAAAGCCCTTGCTGACATCCCATATCTTTGCATAGCTATCTCCATTAGATCAAGAGATTTTGAATCCAACTTACAGAATTTTCTCAACTCCCTTGTTCCCATCTGGGAATTGCAAAAAATCTTTTTCCCCTTAAATCTCTTCAATTGTATCTCCCTTGCCTTGCAAATCCTTTCCCTTATAGCGGAAGAGGATTCTTCTTCTCTATCAGAAATCATATCATGGAATTTGACCTTTGGAATTTCTATGTGAATATCAATTCTATCAAGGAGGGGGAGGGTAAGCTTTGAATAATATCTCATTTTTTGAGAAGGAGAGCAATCTCCATCCATTAAACCTACTGAGTCTTCGCAAGGGTTCATTGCTGCAACAAGCATAAATCTTGCAGGAAATGTTACTGAAACTCCTGCTCTTGAAATAGTTATTTTACCATCTTCCATAGGTTGCCTCAGAGCTTCGAGAGTGCTTTTTTCAAAAAGAGGTAGTTCGTCAAGGAATAGAACTCCATTATGAGCGAGACTTACCTCCCCAGGCTTTGGAATATGTCCTCCTCCAACAAGAGCTATCTCGGTTATAGTATGATGGGGAGAACGAAAGGGTCTTTCTTTTATTACTCCATATTTTGGGTTAATTAAGCCAGCACAAGAATAAATCTTTGTCAATTCAGTCATTTCCTCGAATGTAAGAGGCGGTAAGATAGTAGGAATTCTTCTTGCAAGCATTGTTTTCCCCGTTCCTGGAGGACCAACCATGAGGAGATTATGGCCTCCAGCTACAGCTACCTCAATAGCCCTTTTACCATAATACTGACCTTTAACTTCTGAAAAATCCACTGAGTAATCAGGCTCAAAATCTTCTTTTGATGAATGAGTTTCAGGCTTTATCTCAACTTCTTTGCGTAAAAAATCAACCAGTTCTCCAAGGCTTTCTACTCCGTAGATTGGAATATCTTCGACAAGGGATGCCTCTTTAACATTTTCCTTCGGTAAAATTATTCCCTTCAAGCCAATAGTCTTGGCAAGAAAAGCCATAGCCAAAGCACCTTTTATTCCTCTAACCCTTCCATCAAGGGATAGTTCCCCTGAAATTATAAAATCATTCAATCTTTCCGATGGAAAGATATGGTGAAATGAGAGAAGACCAACTGCAATGGGAAGATCAAAGGATGAACCCTCTTTCTTCCTATCTGCAGGAGCAAGGTTTATTGTTATTTTTCTTGCAGGTAAATCAAAACCACAACTCCTCAAAGCAGATCTTACCCTTTCTTTACTCTCTTTAACTGCTGTGTCAGGAAGTCCAACAGTAGAAAAAGAAGGAAGCCCTGGAAGAACATCGACCTCAACCTCTACAAGGAAAGCATCAATTCCACATAGAGAAGCAGATAAAACCTTTGAAGCCATTATTGTATGTAAATAATCAATCTTTTCCCTGGTGAAATCAAATTATCCCTTAAATTGTTCCATTCTTTAATTTTTTCCACTGAGGTATTGTATTTCAAAGCAATTCTGTAGAGGGTCTCTCCCTTTCTTACAACATGTACAACCCTTTCAGTAGAGGAACCAATATCCTTTCTTGAAGGTATAAGAAGCCTCATATCAGGCTTGATTCTGTTTGATTCAAGGGAATTCACTTCTTTTAGAACATGCACAGCCACACCATATCTTCTACCTATAGATGAAAGGGTCTCACCTTTCTGGACAATGTGCCATCTCCAGAAAACCCTTTTGTTTTCAGGTATTTTAGCAAAATTTTGTTTGAAAATTTCTCCTTTACCCAAAGGGATTCTTATTTCATAAGAAGAGAGATTCCCTGGAGTTGTCAACCTTCTCAGCTCTGGATTTAACTCCTGAATTTCTTGAAGAGAAACCTCAGCACATTCAGCTATTATTCTCAAATCTGTAGGACTTGGAACATTGCAAACTTCCCATTGAAGTTCTGGAGCAGGCTCAACCTCAAAGCCATGCTGAGAAGGGTTTTTAGCTATTATCAAAGAGGCAAGAAAAGCAGGAACATAATTCTTTGTTTCTGTCTTTATATTTCTTGTCTTGGCAATCTCCCAGAAATCTGCCTTCCCTGTCTTTGAAATTGCTCTATCAATTTTTCCTGCTCCAGCATTATAGGCAGCAAGTGCTAAATACCAATCATTATACCTATTATACAAATCTTTGAGATGCCTTGCAGCAGCCCTTGTTGCTTTTACAAAATCATACTTCTCATCCAGCCACCAGTTGTATTCAAGAGAGTATAACTTTCCCGTTCTATCTATAAATTGCCATATCCCTTTTGCTCTTGCCCTGCTTTTTGCTTTGACTTTAAATTCACTCTCAATCAAAGGAAGATAAGCAAGATCCTCGGGCACTCCCTCTTCCCTGAATATCTCTTTTATCTTTCCCAGGAATTTGCCTGAATTGATTAAAGCCCTTTCAAATTTTTCCCTTCTTTCTCCCTTAAACAATTCAATAAAAGAAAGAACTTTTTCATTTATTTCCACAGGAATTGTAAATATCCTTCCCTCCATTTCAGCTTTTACCTTTTCCATCAACTCCTTTGCCTTTTCAGGAGGCAAAGGAAAGGTCTCAATATTTTCCAGTTCATCAATAAATGAAATTTCAGTCCCTTGTTCTACAAATCCATCTCCTTCAGAAATGCTCTTCATCTCCATTTGATGAATTTTGTTTAATAGCTCATCGTAAGCTTTTCTTAAATTATAAGATTCATTGATGGAAACAGGAGATGTCAGGAAAGAATCTATAGCTGAGTCAAATAGATTTCTTGCCTTGAGTAAATGTCCCTTTTCAATTTCACTAACACCTTCTTTAAAAAGTTCCTCTGACCTCTTTATTATTTTTTCCTCATCAGATAAAATCTTTACCTCATTCTTTTGCTCTGATTGAGGAGGAGGGTTTACTTTTATTTGTTCAATTTTATGGGAACAGGTGTAAAATGAAATCAGGACTATAAATATAAAAAACTTTCTCCCCATTAAATATCCTTATCAACCTATTCGAGGTCTATTTCAAGCTCAATTCTGAGCTCGAGTTTTTGTCCTCTTGTAAGGGATGTAGGAAGATTGACTGTATCCAGAATATTTCCATCTCCAACGACAACACTTAGTCTATTATTGAATTTTCTAAGTTCGTCAAGGCTAACCTTCTTTCTCAACTTCTTTTTTATCTCAACAGGTTTTAGGATATCTACGGTGGGAATTTTATTTTTAAAATCGCCCTTCGACTTTCCTATCTCCTCCATTAAATATCTCTTCTCAAGCTGCTCAAGCTCCTTATCTATAGCTTGAATCTTTGATATGTGAACCTGTTTCTTTATACCAATCTCACCTCCAGTGCTACTCATAGGAGCACCTATCTCCACATCTTCTTTTCTTGAAAATTGAGGATATATCTGAGTTCTTTCAAAAGCATCAGAAGATTCAGCTGGCAGATTTTCCTCTTTTGCTTCCAATATCTTTTCTGCAGGTTTAACAATTTTCCTCCTCAAATCTTTCAAGGTCAACTTAGATATTTCCTGTAGTGTCTCGAAAACTCCTGTCCCTTTAATTGCAGATGCTTCTATGTAGGGAAATTCATAGGGATTCAAATACTGGTTCATCTCTTCTATTGTTAAGATATTTTTAAGGTCTCTCTTATTGTATTGAAATACAAATGGGATTGAATAAAAATCAAGATTATATTCCCTTAGATTTTCTTTAAGGTTATCAATACTTTCAAGATTCGAATCAAGCAAGGGTCTCTGGGAATCTGCAACAAAAACTATGCCATCTACTCCTTTAAGAACAAGTTTTCTCAAAACATTGTAAAAGACCTGTCCAGGGACTGTTGTGAGATGTATCCTTACTCTGTATCCTTCTATCCTTCCGACATTCAGGGGTAGAAGATCAAAGAAAAAAGTTCTGTCAGTTTCAGTCTCAATAGTTACTATCTCCCCTCTTGTGGAAGGATCTGTATTC
>Ga0185342_1000474_pt1 | contig 20356 bp, 16 predicted proteins | sample ConPoolayeEmetaG_FD_128045 | JGI IMG/M metagenome (GOLD analysis project Ga0185342, IMG submission 128045) | Hot spring microbial mat communities from California, USA to study Microbial Dark Matter (Phase II) - Cone Pool mat layer E metaG... ...
TACTTGTTGCTATTGTCATATTTATTGTATCTATATCATTTGTAATTCTGCTCATTATATCTCCAATCGTTCTTCTGTCTATGACTTTAAGAGAGAGTTTATGGATAGAATCAAAAGCATCTTTTCTTATGTCAAACCCAATTCTTTGGGAAATATTCGCCATTGTTAAACCTTGAATATAAAATAGGAAAGAATTAAAAACATAAATTATGAACATAAAGAAGAGGAATTTACCAAAGCCACTTAAATTTTTCGGTATTATATAATTGTCAATTCCTTTACCTATTAAATATGGACCCATTAAAGATAAAATTGAACTCCCAATTACACAAACAAATGTAAGGAAGAAATATAATCTGTATTTTTCTAAATATTTAAAAAGTTTTTTGAGTGTTTTAATCGTTTCTTTTGGTTTTTCAGATAATAAATCCATGTGTCTACCAGGTCCATGGGGTCCAAAAAATGGTCCATGAGTAAATCTCATTTTTTGCTGTTCTGAAAACCTATCCTTTTCTGACATTTATTTTTTCTCCTATTTGCGACTCATAAATTTCTCTATAAATACTGCAACTTTTTAGAAGTTGTGTATGATTCCCGCTTCCAACTATCTCTCCTTTTTCAAGAACCAAAATCTTATCCGCATTCATAATTGTAAAAATCCTTGGGGTTACAATAATTTTTGTAGTTTTTTTTAATCTTTCCTTTAAATTCTTAAATATCTTTTTTTCTGTAATAAAATCAACAGAACTTGTGCAGTCATCAAGGATAAGAATTTTTGGTTTTTTAATTATTGCTCTTGCTATTGTTAATCTCTGTTTCTGTCCTCCAGAAAGATTGATTCCTTTCTGTCCTATAAAAGTATCAAGTCCTTCAGGAAGTGTCTGGATAAAATCATAAATATGTGCAATTTCTAATGCCTCTTTTATTTCTTCTTCATTTGCATCCTCATTAGCCCACTTCATAATTTCTCTTATTGTTCCTGAAAATATTATTGTATCCTGTGTGATAAATCCTATACTTTTTTTAAGTATATCAGGGGCTATCTCTTTTATATTTAATCCATCTATAAGAATTCCTCCTGAAGTTGGCTGATATAAATTTACAATAAGGTTTAAAAGAGTGGTTTTACCTGAACCAGTAGTGCCGACAATTCCTACAGTTTCACCTTTTTCTATTTTAAATGATATATCTTTAAGGAATGAATTTTTCATATCATTTTCATAACTGAAAAAAACATTTTTGAATTCTATTTCTCCATTTATTGAAAAGGATTTATAAGATTTTTCTTTATGAATTGGTTCGGGAATTTTAAGTATTTCATTAATTCTTTCTACTGAAGCACCTGCTCTTGATATAAATATAAATAGATTACTTATCATCATAAGTGACATCAGAATTATCATGAGGTAATTTATAAAGGCCATTATTTCTCCAACAGTAATTTTATTATTCAAACACATCTTTCCACCAAACCATAAAATAGTTATTACACTTAAATTTACAATTATCATAACAATAGGTCCCATTTTAATAATAAGATTTATTGCATTTAGTGAAGATATCATCAATTCTTCATTTGCATTTTCAAAACGGTCTTTTTCATATTGGGTTCTATTAAAAATTTTAATTACTCTTATTCCAGCAAGATTTTCTCTTATCACAAGATTTAACCTGTCTATTTTTTTCTGCATAATTGTAAATAAGGAAAAACTTTTTCTTGTAAAAATGTAGAAAATTGATAATAAAATTGGAATTATAACAAAAATTATCAAAGAAAGTTTAGGATTTATAAAAAATGCCATTACAATTCCACCAATACATAGAAATGGTGCTCTTACAAGCATTCTTAAGGAAATAAGAACAAGTTGCTGTACTTGGGAAACATCATTTGTTAATCTTGTAATGAGAGAAGAAGGTGAAAATTTAGAAATTTCCTTAAACCCGACATTCTGAATTTTTTTGAAAAGGTCTTTTCTTAAATCATGTCCAAAACTCTGACTTGCTATACTTGAAAATATTGTACATCCAATCCCACCAATCATACCAATTATTGCAACTCCAAGCATTAAAAGACCTGTATTTATTATTAAACTTAAATTTCCCTTTATAATTCCATAATCAACAATATGTGATAAAAATTTTGGCTGTAAAATATCCATTATAACTTCAAGAATCATAAAGATTGGAGCAAGAATTACTGGTTTTTTATAATTTTTTAAATATTTTGGGAAAATACTAAAATCAATATCTTTAAGTTTATTATTTTTTCTCATTTCAAAAATCTTTCTTTGTTAAGAAATCTATTATAAATTTTTACCAGAAATTTTTCAATTTTTAAATTTGACTTATTAAAGAGTTTTAAGATAAAATCAAAATAAAAAGGAGGGCAAATGGGATGGATAATTTTAGGAATTTTTGTTTTTATGTTTCTGGCAAATGCTATTAAAATTGTGAATGAATATGAAAGAGGGGTTGTTTTTCGTCTTGGAAGATTGGTTGGAGCAAGAGGTCCTGGTTTAATTTTTTTAATACCAATGATTGAGAAAATGGTAAAAGTAAGTTTGAGAACCGTAACATTTGATGTAACTCCTCAAGAGGTTATGACAAAGGATAATGTCCCTATAAAGATTAATGCGGTTGTCTGGTTTAGAGTCCTTGACCCTGTTAGAGCAGTAGTTGAGGTTGAAAATTATCAACTTTCAACCATGCAAATTGCTCAAACTACATTAAGAGGGGTGGCAGGGCAACTTGAACTTGATGAGATACTTGCTGAAAGAGAGAAAATTAACCATCGCCTTCAACAGATTATTGATGAACAGACAGACCCCTGGGGAATAAAAGTAAGTATAGTTGAAATTAAAGAAGTTGAATTGCCAGATACTATGAAAAGAGCAATGGCAAGACAGGCAGAGGTGGAAAGAGAAAGAAGAGCAAAGATTATAAATGCAGAAGGAGAATTTCAGGCAGCACAGAAACTTAAAGAAGCAGCAGAAATTCTTTCTCAGGTTCCTATGGCAATTCAGTTAAGATATTTACAAACAGCAACTGAAATAGCAGCAGAGAAAAATTCCACACTTGTTTTCCCAATTCCAATTGAGTTGTTTAAACATTTTGTTAAAAAAGAAGAAAAATAAAAGGATATGCCAGATTTCAAAAAAATAGGAATAATTGGTATTGGTTTGATAGGTGGTTCTATTGGATTTGATGTAAGAAAGAAAAAAATAGCAGAAATGGTTATTGGATATAGCAGAAAAATTGAAACAATGGAAAAAGCGGTTAAAAATGGGGTAATAGATGAATATTGTAAAAATCCTGAGGATATAATAAAAAATGTGGATTTTTTAATTCTGGCAACACCCATAAGTGCTTTAAGTGAATATTTCAAAATAATAAAAAATATTAACCCTCAGATTACTTTTACAGATGTAGCAAGTGTAAAAAAAATTGTTTGTGATAAAGTTCAAAAAATTATAGGTAAAAATGCTAACTTTGTTGGTTCTCATCCTATATCAGGATCTGAAAAAAGTGGAATTGATTTTATTAAAGAAGGACTTTTTGAAAACAAAACAGTTATAATTACTCCTACAAAAAATAAAAATAAAATTGTAGAAAAAAAAATTGAAATGTTCTGGGAAAAATTAGGAAGCAAAGTTATTTCTATGAGTCCTGAACAGCATGATAGAATTCTTGGATTTACAAGTCATCTTCCACATTTTTTAATTTATACTCTACTCTCCATGGGTAAAAAAAATAAAAAAATTTCAAAAGATTTTTTTGGCTCTGGTTTTCTTGATACAACAAGAATTGGGAAAAGTAATCCAGAAATGTGGACTGAAATATTTTTTTCAAATAGAAAAAATATTTTAAAATGGATTGAAAAATTTGAAAAAGAATTGAAAAATTTTAAAAAATATTTAAAAGAAAAAGAGTATGAAAAATTAAAAGTTGCTTTAAAAGAAAGCAAATTATTCAGGGAAGGAATAGAATGAAAAAAATAAGGGTTTTCAATAATATTAAAAGAATTGTAATTAAAATAGGGACCAATGTTCTTACTACAGAAAATAATCGTCTTGATACTTCTATAATTGAACATATTGTTGAGCAGATAAGTTGGCTTGTAGAAAAAAAGAATAAAGAGGTTATAATAGTCACTTCTGGAGCAATAGCAGCAGGAATGCAAATACTTGGATGGGAAAAAAGGCAAAAAAAATTAAATATGTTGCAGGCAGCAGCAAGTGTAGGACAGAGCAGGCTTATGAGAACATATGAAAGATTATTCAGGGAAGAGGGATTAAATGTAGGACAGATTCTTTTAACAAGAGATGTTTTTATTGACCCTGAAAGAAAAAAATATGCCAGGGATACCCTTCTTACTCTTCTTAAATATAAAGTTGTGCCTATTATAAATGAAAACGATAGTGTTGCTGTTGAAGAAATAAAATTTGGGGATAATGATATTCTTTCAAGTTTTGTAGTTGACCTTGTGGATGCTGATATGTTAATTCTTCTTTCAGATGTTGATGGTGTTTATACTGAAGACCCCAAAAAAAATAAAGGAGAAATGATAAAAGAGGTAAAAAATATAAAAGATTTAGAGAAAATTGTGAATATTGGGTTGCCTTCTGAAAAAGGTGTAGGTGGTATAAAAAGTAAAATTGAAGCAGCAAAGTTTGTAACATCAAAAGGGAAATACTGTATAATTCTAAATGGGAGAAAAAACTGGGTACTGAAAAAACTTATTGAAGGAGAAGAAATAGGGACAATTTTTTATCCTCAGTAAAAGGGAAATAAAATGGACTGGAGAGATAGAATACTTGAAGATGTTAAAAAAACAAAAGAAGCATCATTTATTCTTTCAAAACTTTTCACAGAAGAAAAAAACCTGTTTTTGAAGAAATTAAAAGAGAAAATTATTGCTTACAAAGATGAAATAATAAAAGAAAATGAAAAAGATGTGGCAAGTTGTATTAAAAAAAATTATTCTTCTGCTTTTATAGATAGATTGAAAATTGATGAAAAAAGAATAGATAAAATGGCAAAATCAATAGAAGATGTTATTGCTCTCTGTGACCCTGTAGGTAAAAAAATCTGGGAAACAGTAAGACCAAATGGTCTTAAAATTGAAAAAATAAGAGTACCAATTGGAGTTATTGGGATTATATATGAATCAAGACCTGATGTGACAATAGAAGCAAGTATATTATGTTTAAAAGCAGGAAACTCGGTGATTTTAAAAGGTGGGAAGGAGGCAAAAAAAACAAATTTAAAACTTGTAAAAATAATAAAAGAATCTCTGAAGGAAATTTCATTACCAGAGGATGCTGTGAATTTAATTACTCTTGGCGGAAGAAAATCTGTAAAATATATCTTAAAACTTTATCAATATATTGACCTTATAATACCAAGGGGTGGAGAATCTTTAATTAAAACTGTTGTTGAAAACAGTTATATTCCCGTTATAAAACATTATGCTGGTGTCTGTCATACATATGTTGACAAAGATGCTGATTTAGAGATGGCATGGAAAGTGGTATTAAATGCAAAAGTTCAGAGACCTGCAACCTGTAATGCCACAGAAACTTTACTTGTTCATCAGGATATAGCAGAGAGATTTTTACCCAAGATGGCAGAACTTTTCAGAAAATATAATGTTGAAATGAGGGGGTGTGAGAAAACATTAAAAATTCTATCTGATATAAAACATGCGACTGAAAACGACTGGTACACTGAATATCTTGACCTTATAATTTCTATAAAGATTGTGAATAGTATAGAAGAAGCAATTGAGCATATTAATAAATATGGAACACATCATTCTGATTCAATAATAACTGAAAACAGACAATCTGCTGAAAAATTTCTTAAAGAAGTTGATTCTGCGGCTGTCTATCATAATGCATCTACAAGATTTACAGATGGAGGAGAATTTGGTCTTGGAGCAGAAATAGGAATAAGCACTGATAAGATACATGCAAGAGGACCCATGGGACTTGAAGAGTTAACAAGTTATAAATATATAATATACGGAAATGGACAGATTAGAGAATAAAAAATTAGGTATTTTTGGTGGTACATTTGACCCAATACATTATGCTCATCTTGTAATTGCTGAAAAGGCAAGAGAAGAATTTAATCTTGATTTTGTTATTTTTGTTCCCTGTGGAATTCCTCCTCATAAAAAAAAAGTTTACGCATCTTCAGAAGACAGAAAAAAAATGATTGAAATTGCAATAAAAAATAATCCTGCATTTAGAGTTTCAGATATTGAAATTTTGAAAAATACACCTTCTTACACATATGAAACTGTTTCAGAAATTAAAAGAAAATATCCTGATTTTGAAATTTTTTTAATTATAGGAGAAGATTCTTTTTATGACATTCCCAACTGGTATAAGGCAGATAAACTTGTAAGAGAAGTCATATTTCTTGTTGCAAAAAGAAGTGAAAGAAAACAAATGAGTATAAATTTTCCTGTAATTTATAAAATTATCCACTCTCCATACATTGATATTTCTTCAACTTACATCAGAAGTTGCATTTTTGAAAATAAATCAGTAAAATACTTAATTCCGGATGAAGTAATTGAATATATAAAAAAGAAAGGATTATATGGTAGAAAAAATTATTGAAGATATAGAAAAGGTAATTAAAGAGGCAAAAGAAGGAATAAAAGAAGTAAAAGACATTTCTTCTCTTGAAAAATGGAGAGTAAAATTTCTTGGAAGGAAATCGCTCCTGACTCAATTATTTTCTCATCTTGCACATCTACCTCTTGAAGAAAAAAAATTTGTTGGGGAAAAACTTAACAGTGCTAAGAATTTACTAACTCAATTATATGAAGAAACTAAATCTGGTATTGAAAAAATTGAAACTGTATACAATTTGTCATTCCCTGGGAGAAAAATTTCAATTGGAAAATTTCATGTGATTACAAAAGTAATAGATGAAATTGTCAAAATTTTTTCAAAAATGGGGTTTGGAGTTGCTGAAGGACCGGAAATTGAAACAGAATATTACAATTTTACTGCTTTAAATACACCTGAAGAACATCCTGCAAGAGATATTTGGGATACATTTTATATAGAGAAAGAAAAAGGAATTCTTTTAAGAACCCATACAAGTCCTGTTCAGATAAGAGTGATGGAAAAATATCCTCCTCCTTTAAAAATAATTGCTCCTGGAAAATGTTTTAGAAGGGATGCCTTTGATTCTTCTCATAGTCCGGTTTTCCATCAAATTGAAGGGCTTATGGTGGATGAAAATATAAAATTTACCCATTTGAAAGGAGTTTTATCTTATTTCATTCAGGAGTTCTTTAAAAGAGAAATAAAGGTTGTTTTTTCTCCTTCGTATTTTCCATTTACAGAACCAAGTGCTGAATTAAGTATCCTCTGTGTTATCTGTAATGGTAAAGGATGTTCTACATGTGGAAATATGGGCTTTCTTGAAATACTGGGATGTGGTATGGTTCATCCAAATGTATTTAGGAATGTTGGATACGACCCTGATATATATACAGGATTTGCTTTTGGTATGGGAGTAGAAAGACTTGCAATGTTAAAATATGGAATAGATGATATAAGATATTTTTTCCTTAACGATTTAAAATTTCTGGAGCAATTTTAAAATGAGATACTCTTACAAAATTTTAAAGAGTTATATTGAAGGAGATTTAAAATTTGAAGAGATGAATGAATATTTAAATATTCTTGGATTAAACCCTAAAATAGTGAATAAAACAGAAGAAGATATTATTTTTGAAATTGAAATTCCTACAAATAGACCAGACCTTTTAAGTTTTACTGGACTTTTAAGAGAAATTTTACCATTTGGGAATTTCTCATTAAAAAGTCCTGACAGCATACATGAAATAGAAACCATAAGTGATTATATTCCAGTTGATATAGAAGATATAAAAGATTGTCCTTACTATTCATGCAGAATAATTAAGGGAATAAAAAATATAATCTCTTCAGGAGAATTTAAAAATAATATAGAAAAAATAGGATTTAGAAGTTCCTTTCTTGTTGTTGATATTTCCAATTTTGTAATGTGTGAACTTGGACAACCTTTACATATTTTTGACCTTGATAAAATTGAAGGGAGAATAATTGTAAGAAGGGGCAAAAAAGGAGAAAAATTAATTACAATAGATGGGAAAGAAAGAGATTTAGAAGATATTTTAATTATTGCTGATGAGAAAAAACCAATTGCTATAGCAGGGATAATGGGAGGGATGAATACAGAGGTTGATTATAATACAAAAAATATCTTAATTGAAAGTGCTTATTTTAATCCAGCTGTTGTGAGAAAAGGCAGTAAAAAACTTGGACTTGTAACTGAAGCATCTTTAAGATTTGAAAAGGGATTAAGTGTTTATGTAGCCAAAAAAGGAATGGAAAGAACAACTAATTTAATTAAGGAATTATGCGGAGGTGAAATAGGAAAATTAAGTTTTTCAGGAGAAAAAGAAGAAGATGTAAAAAAACAAATATATCTGAGAAAAAATAATGTTGAAAAAATCCTTGGAATAAAAAGTGAAGATTCTTTTATAAAAAACATATTTGAAAAATTGGGGATTGGATTAGAAAAAAAAGATAATGAATTTATTTTAACAGTGCCAGATTATAGAAAAGATTTAAAAGAAGAGATAGACATTATTGAAGAAATTGCAAAATACAAAAAATATTCTGAAATTCCGTCTGAAATTCCTGTCGTCAATATAAAACCCTCCCCCTCTTCATTGGAATATGAAAGTATAAAAAAAATGAAAGATATTCTTATAAATTTGGGATTCTACGAAGTCATAACTTTAAGTTTCATCTCTGATAAAATTGTAGAAAAATTTGCTCCTGATGCTATAAAAATAGAGAATCCTCTTTCTCAGACTTTTTCTTTTTTAAGGAATTCTTTAATTTTTAATATTTTAGAGGTTTTAAAATATAATATGTCCCATCAGAATAAAAGCCTTGAGATGTTTGAATTCGGAACAATATATAAGAAAGATAAAAACAGATATGTAGAAAAAGAATCCCTTTTAATATCTTCCTTCAACTGCGGAACTTTTTTTGATTTTAAAGGGAAAATTGAGAGATTTTTTTATGAATGTGGATTGGAAAATTTAGATTATGTAAGAATAGATAGAAATTTTTCAGAAAAAGGAACAAATTATGAACTTTACTATTCGGAAGAGAAAATTTCTGACTTGTTTTTAGTATCCAAAGAATTAAAAACTTTTTATGATATAGAAGGAGAAGTTTATATATGTGAAATTTACATTGAAAAACTGTTAGAACATGTGAATTTTGAGAGAAAATTTAAACAATTGCCAAAATTCCCTTATTCTCAAAGGGATTTTTCTTTTCTATTCCCAAAAGATATAAACTGGAAAGAACTGGAAACAGAAATAATAAAGCTCAATTTACCAATAGAAGAAATAGAAGTTTTTGACATATATAAAGGAGGAAAAATTCCTATTGATAAAATAAGTATAAGTTTCTCAATTATCTTTCGTTCATCAGAAAAAACTCTGGAGAGTGAGGAAATAAATAATTTTTCAAAAATAATAATTGAAATGATTGAAAAAAAATTTAAAGGTAAATTAAGGGGAGAAAATGTATAAAATAAATATTCTCGGCAAAACATATTCCATTCAATCCTTTTTGCCAATTTCAGAGATACATAGAATTGCGAAGGAAATTAATGAAAAATATGAATCTTTAGAAAATGAATATAAATCTTTTGACAAAGTGGATATCTTGATTTTTTATATAATTGAACTTTATGAAACCATTTATAATTTTAAAAAAACTCTTTTGGAGAAAGAATCATATAAAAATAAAGTTATAAAAAAAGTGGAAGAGATTGAAAAAGATATAGAGAGGGTATTGGAAGCCTTGACAGGATATGAATAAAATAGTAAAATTTTTAAATATATGCGGGGTGGAGCAGTGGTAGCTCGCCAGGCCCATAACCTGGAGGTCGGCCGTTCAAATCGGCCCCCCGCAATTTTCATGAATTAAAAGGAGTATTTGTGAAAATAGGGAAAAGGGGAAATTTAGTTGTTGATATAGGTTCTACAAAAATTCGAGTGATTGATTTAGAATATACTACAGGTAAAATACTCCTTTCTTATTATAATGAATTAGATTTTTCAGATATTCCATATGAAGAAATTGATAACTTTCTTAAAACAGAAGGAAAAAGTTTTATTCAATCATTACATACAAAAAGTTTTTATGTCTCAATTCCAAGTAGAGGTGTTTTAGTAAGAGCATTAAATGTTCCAAAGGTCCCAATAAAAAAATTAAGAGATATCCTTAAATATGAAGTCCAACAGCAGATACCATTTCCATTAGAGGTTGTTAACTGGAAATATCAGATTTTTGAAGAAACTGAGCAGAATTATAATGTTTTACTTGCAGCGATAAAAAAAGAAATTATGAGTGAATATATTGGTAAAATTATATCTCTTGGAATTGACCCATATTTTATTGACTCAGATAATCTGGCTCTTATCAATATTTTCCTTTTTTTAAAAAATGTAGGGAGAGAAAGATGTCTGGGATTTGTTGAAGTTGGAGCGAACTCCTCAAATTTAATAATTGTTCATAAAGAAAAATTTCTTGTAAGGTCTTTAACAGTTTCAGGAAATACCATTACATCAACAATTTCAGAAACTGAGAATATCCCATTTTCTGAGGCAGAGAAAGAAAAAAAAGAAAAGGGAATGGAAATAAAATCAGTTGTTTCTACCCTTGACAGTTTTCATACAGAATTGCAGAATTCCATTGATTACTGGAGATTTACTTTAAAGGGTTTAGAACCTGAAGAATTATATATCTGTGGGGGAACTTCTATGTTGAAAGGATTTAGAGAATATCTTGAAGAAAAAACACGGCTACCTGTCCATTTTTTTAAACCATTAGAAGATATAGAAATTGCTCCTGAGTATTCCTATTTAAAGGAAAAAGATGCAGAACTTGCAACTGTTATAGGCATTGGTCTAAGAAAGATATTACCAGTTTTTATAAATATCAATTTTTTACCAGAAGAAATAGAAAAGTTAAAAGAATTTAGAGCAAACAGACCATATATATATCTTTCAGTTTTAATGGCAGGATTAATATCCATTACTCCTATCCTTTTTTATAATCAGGATAAAGTAATGCTTGAAGGTATTCTTAAAGAAATTAATGTTTCTTTAAGCCAATATGAAAAATATAAACCAGATGTAGATAAACTGGAGAAAGAAATAAATGAACTAAACGGAAAAGTGCAAATTGTGAAAGGATTATTGGATAAAAAAAATATATGGTTAAAAAGAATCCTCGCAATTGGAGAAATATTACCAAGTAGTAAAATATTCTTAACCTCTATTATTCCGGGAGAAGTCTCTCCTGAAAAGAAAGCACCTGAAGCAACACCCGGTCCAGAACCTCAGCCAGTGGAAGCCCCTCCGGGAACTCCGGGTCCACAACCACAGGAAGCACCAAAAACTGAAGAGGTAAAAATTGAAAGCACTAATGTTGTCACATTAATTGGTGAGGTTATTATTGGAGATATAAGGACAGCATTTAAAGATTTTAAAGATTTTTTAGAGAGGATAAGTAAACTTGATTTTATTCAAAAAGTTGAAATAAAATCTTGTGAAGTAGACCAAACAAAAAATAAAATAAATTTTGAAATTCTTCTTAATTTAAAATGAAAAAGATATTTGGTTTATTTAAAAAATATTCTTTGATTGTCTCTTTGATAATTGTGGTAGGTATCATTGTGGAAGGCCGTTTTCTAAATAAAAGAATAGATAAAGAGATTAAAAAGACAGAAGAAGAAATTAGAAAGAAATATGAAGAGGCAAAAAAATATGAAATAGAAAAAGAGAAAGCCCCCTCTCCAGAATTGATTGGAAGGTTAAATAAAAAAAAAGAATTTCTGGATAAACAGTTTGAAATCATGTTAAATAGTTTTTCAACTTTATATCCAGAACCTCCTGAATTTACAAAATATCCTTCAATAGAATTTAAAGAATATATTTATTTTTCAGAAGATAAACTTCGGAAAATGGCAACATTAAGAGATGTAAACATTCCAACTTCTTTACCATTCCCAAAAACAGGTCTTATTGACGTGAATATAATTCCAAATTTAACTCTACGATTTGAAGTAGTCAAAGACCTTCTTAAACTGATAATAGATACTGGAATAACTAAAATTGATTATATAGTACCTGGTGAACCAACTCCTGTATTATTTTACGAAACCATCCCAGTCAAATTAAGTATAACAGGAACAAGTAATGAAATAATGAGATGCATTAAATATTTTGATAATCCATCTTCATATTTTACACTGGAAAATGTTTCAATTATGAATGTGGAAGAAAATTTATATAAGGCACGCCTTGATTTAAATGCTATTATAATGAAAAAGAAAAAAACACAATAGGGATAATATTATGGATAAAGAAAAGAAAGAAAATAGATATACCATGAGTAGAAAAGAAAAAAAAGAAAAAATAATTGCATTTATAAAAAAGAAACAAGAAGAGAGGATAAAAGAGAAGCAAAAAAAGAAATTTGATGTAAAAGCAAGGCATCCAGAAAAAAAGATACATCAAGAGGAGAAAATCCATAAAGAAGAAAATGCATTTAAATTAAATAGTAAAAGAAGAAAGGAAAAAAGAGAAAAATTTCTTCTCCTTATAGCAAAGAAAAAAGAAGATAAGAGAAAGAAAAAACTATTAATTTTAGAAGAAAAAAAGAAGATAAAACAAGAAAGAGAAAGAACTAAACAGGAAGAACTAAGAAAGAAACAGGAAGAAATAGAAAGATTAAAACAGGAAAAGGAAAAAAGAAAACATGAAGAACAAATAAAAGCATTACAGGAAAAAGAAAAAGCAAAACAACAAAAGGAAGAATTAAAAAGAAAAAGAATCCAACAAAAACAAATACAAAAAGCAAAACAAATAGAAGAAAGAAATAAGAATAAAGAGTTACTCCTTCAGTTTTTATCCCAAAAGGCGCTCTCAAATCGGATAAAAACTGAAAAAAATCTGCTCCTGTCAACCATTCTTTCTGATAGAAAAACTATTGAAAGAGAAAAACAGCCACAAATTACAAAAACTATAAAACAATTAAAAGATGAGATTCTTAAAAAAGAGAAAGAAGATATTCTTAAAAAAACCCATGAAGAAAAGAAAATTAAAGCCCATCTCTCATCTCTTTCAACCCACATTTTAGGAATAGAAAAAGAAATAGAAAAAAAGATAAATGATTCAGTAAAAAACATCTCTAATTTTATAAGAAAAACAAAAATAGAAATTCCAGAGAAAGTTCCTCCGGAAAAGGTAAAGATTGTTCCAAAGAAACCCAAACCTGTTGTTTATAAAGAACCCTTCCGGATAAATGTATTTTTAAGAAGGAATGCTTTTAAATTTGTATTTTTACTACTTTTGCTTGCGTGGGTTTTGGAATTTTTTATGTATATGAGGAAACTGGTTTCACCAGAGGATAGATTAAAAATGATAGTTGGAGAGATAAAGGAAGAAAAAAAGAAACCTATAGAGAAAATTACTCCTGTTGAGGAGGAAAAATTGGTTTATTATACAAAGGAAAAGATTGACATAGAAGGTAAAAGGGACCCATTTTCTACAGGAAGATTGACTATGGAGGTAATGAAAAAACCTGTTCCAACAAATATAATATTTGCCAGGAAATCTGAAGTTATATCAATAATTAAACCTCAAAAATTTATAAGTATTTTAAAACCTGAAGAAAAAATTTCAAAACCAGAAACAGTATCTCCACCAAAAATTCCTTCTGTTGAAAAACCATCTATACTTAAACCACCTGAAATATCCGTGAGTTCAAAATTATCTGAGATTGAAAAACCACAAAAAGTAGAGATAAAACCATTTATTGCACCTGAAAAAACATGTCCTCTTATCTATAGAGGAAGAATGATTTTAGAAGGAGTTGAATATTTCTTTATTGAAGGAGAAAAGAGGACTTACAGGGTAACAGTAGGAGATGTTGTTGAAGGATATAAAATTTTAAAAAGAGAAAATAGTAAACTTTATTTATCAAAAGAAGGGTTAATATATGAAATTAATGCTCAATGACTTGACATTAAATGGTACAATAGGTAAAATTAAAAAAGAGGGGTTAAAATGAAAAAGGTAATTATAATTTTTTGTGTTTTCGTGAGTATTTTTGTATTTAGTCAGAGTAGTTATAAACTTGAAGACCTTTATAAACAAGGGAAAAATTTATACTCTCAAGGAAAATATTCTGAAGCACTTGCTGTTTTCACTCAGATTAAAGGACTTGACCCATCTTTTAAAAAATCTGAAATAGATAACTATATAGAACTTACAAAGGGTAAACTTAAAGAACTTGGAATTAAAGAGACATATGAATTGGAAGAAGGTCGTGAAAAAGAAATTGCAGTTTCTAAAGAAGCAGTTCAAAAATTGATAGAATATGCCCAGAGAATATTGATGGAAACAAGTGATTATTTAAAAGAGACGAAAATAAAACATAATATTTCAGATTTTGATATGGTCACACCAAATTCTATATTTGAAATGGCAAAGAAATCATTTGATAATGCTCAATATACAGAAGCAATACGACTTGCGAATAGAGCAAGATTTGAAGTGGAAAATATTATTCAAAAACAGGCAGAAAGAGAAGTAAAACCATTACTTGGAGATCTTGGAGAAAAACCAGTTACTTTAAATTTAACAAATGCAGATTTACAGCAAACATTAAAACTTATTTATGATCTTACAGGTGCCAATATCATTTTAAGCAAGGGTATAACTGGAAGGGTTACACTTAATGTAACTGATATTCCATTAAAAAAAGTCCTTGATTTAATATGTGAAGCAAATGGTTTGAAATATGTATATGAGGACAATGTTATTAAAATTATGACTAAAGAAGAATATGAGAAAAAGGTAGGCACTATTAAACAAGCAGGTAAAGGTGTTTTCAATGTAAAGTATGGAGAAGCAAACAATATAGCAAAAATACTTAGAGAAACATTTAGAGATGTTGATATTATTCCTGAACCAAGAACAAACTCTATAATAGTAAATACTGATAAATCTGTTGTCCTTTCAAGAATAATGGATACTATTTCTTCTCTTGACACACCTGTTTCTCAGGTTTTAATTGAAGCAAAACTGGTTGAAGTAAAAACCAGTGTGGATAATATGTTTGCTATTGACTGGTTAATTACAAATCGTTTTATTGATGCATTAAATGCAAATTTATATGGTCCAAGATGGGGGGATAGTTTCAGTCCTTCATCGCTTCCAACAGGTACATTTTCTTTTGGTATTTCTCATAGAGATGTTAGTGCTTTGATAAGAGCACTTTCTCAATATGGAAAGGTTAGATTAATTCAATCACCTAAAATAATGACCTTAAATGGAGAAAATGCTGTAATAAGAGTGGTAACAGATTATCCCTATTATACTGTGACTGTGACATACCAAACTGTCCAAGTTGCTCCCGGTCAGTATGTGGAAAGACCTACATTTTCTACAACTGTTACTAGAGAATCAGTGGGAATTGAATTTAATATTACTCCTACAATTAATCCAAATAGAACAATCAATCTGGACACGAGAATAAGAGATAGAAGACTTGTTGAAATGATGCCTATAACATATACATCGGGAACTACAATCTATCAGTTAGGACAGTATCCAGTAATTTCAACAAGAGAAGCAACTCAAAAGATTACTTTATTTGATGGACAAGCATTTGTAGTTGGTGGTTTAATACAGGATGAAGAAAGATTTAGGGAAAGCGGAGTCCCATTTTTAAGGAAAATTCCTATTCTTGGATATTTATTTAAAAAACCCACATATTCAGAATCGAAAAATGAACTTATTCTTTTTATAACTCCTTATATTGTGACATCTTTTGAAGAAGGGAAGGAACTAACAAAACCTGAAATTAAAAAACTGGAAGAGCCGATAGGTGATAAAGTTATTAAAAGTTTTTAGGAGGTGATAAAAATGAAAAAGTTTTTATTTATAATGTTGCTAATCTCTACAATATCTGTTTATTCACAAACCACATCCACTTCAAGTTCAAAATCTACCTCTGATTTATTTACAACTACAAAAAAAGAATTAACAGAGGAAGAAATGTTAAGAACAAGAATATCAAGTATAATTTCCTCATCGATAGGAAATAAATTGAGACATCCTGATCCTAAAATAAGAAAACAGGCATTAACATATCTTGTTTCCTTATTGGGAACATCTGACCTTTTCAATGTTTCTGGAACAGGGCAATCAACCACACAACAGACAATAGGACTGGTTGGAGTTCAATTCGTTTCAGACCTTTTCCTTTTACTAAATGATTCAGACCCTGAAGTAAGTGACCTTGCAAGAGTTGCTCTTGATGCTTTATTTGGAACAGAAGATACTTTTTTAAAATATATGGAAGACCCAGACCCAACAGTAAGAAAATATGCAATAAGAATATATACTGAAAGATGCATGACTGCAAAAATAGGGTCAGATACTACCCAGAAGGATAAAAGTTATATAACTCAACTTTCTGCTTTAAGAACTCTACTTGTAAGATTAAAATATGAAAAGGATGAAGGAATAAAAAAGACATTAACTGATGCAATAGAACAATTTTTAACGACACAGAAAGAAGGGACAGGAGGGAAACCACGTATAGCAGTAGACCAGACAATTATTAACTATCTAAATGATAATAACCCTTCTGTAAGAAAGAATGCATTAAAAATAATAGCATCTATGGAATATAATCCTGTAATTTTTAATATTCTACTTGAAAGATTAAAAGTTGAAAAAGATGAAGAAGTTAAATCTGAAATTGAGAGAACAATAGAAATTATTGCTGGTGGAAGTGCAAGACAATGATTGAAATAAAAAATTGACTAAACCTCTAAAAATTTAAATTCGTCTAAATATATAATGAAAGATACAAAAAAATGAATTTAAAGTTAAAAAAAGTTTTTGTTTTTCTGATATTTTCAACCTTTCTTTTTGGAGAAAAAGAATTTTATCTAAACTTTAATAATGTTGATATAAGAACATTTGTAAAATTTGTTGGAGAGATAACAAAAGAAAATTATGTTATAGACCCAAATGTAAAAGGAACTATAACAATATATTCAAAGACACCTATTCCTGCTGACCAGATTGATAGAGTTTTCAAGTCAATTTTAAACTTTTATGGATTTACAGTTATAAAAAAAGAGGGATTATCTTTAATTACCACAATTACAGATGGAAGACAGATGGCAAGATATATAAATATTGGAGAAATTCCAAAGGAGAAAGAAGATGAGTTTATAAACCAGGTTATAACTTTAAAGTATTATCCATCAGATACAATTTCACAACTTATAACACCATATTTATCAAAAGGAGGCCAGATTACAATTGATACAAGAACAAACACTTTAATTATATCAGATATAGGAGAAAATATTAAAAAGATTATGGGAATTATTGAAAAACTGGATAAACCAAGTCCTCCTGGACAGGAAGAGATAAGGGTTTTTAAATTACAAAATGCAGATGCTGAAGAAATCGCCAAAGTTTTAACCCAGGTTTTTCAAAGAGTTCCAACAGCACAGATAAGAACTGTAACTACTCCTGTAACTACAACTCCTGTAAGAACTATCACTCCAAGAACAACCACAACCACACAGCCAACTGCGACTCCCACAACTACAACGGCTACAACAACTACTCCAACAACAGTTACTCCTTTCAGGACTCAAACAACAACCACTCAACCCCAGGTAGTCGCAAATAAAGCAACAAATTCTTTAATTGTCTATGCTGATCCAAAAGATTTTGAAACAATTGAAAAAATTATAAAAGAACTTGATGTTTTACCAAATCAGGTTTTAATTGAAGCATTAATAGCAGAAGTAACATTTGATAAAACAAAAGAACTTGGGGTTGAATGGGCTACATCATGGAAATTTAATGGAGACCAATATACAGGAATAGCAGGAACAAATTTAGGGACAATTTATGATTATGCAACAACAGGAATCCCTCCATCAGGTTTATCATTAGGATTTTATAAAGGAGATTTTACATTTCCATTAAGTGTAGGTGCTTTAATAAATTTATATGCAAAAGATACGCAATTCAATATACTTTCAACTCCTCAACTTGTAACAGCAGACAATCAAGAAGCAACAATAAATGTGAGTGAAAATATACCTTACCTTAAAGAGACAAGATTTTACACTACTACAGGGGGTCAGACAGGAGATATTGTTAAAAGTTATGACTATAAAGATGTAGGTATAATTCTTAAAATTACTCCACAGATAAGCCAGGATAAATATGTAAAACTGAAAATTTCACAGGAAGTTACAAAACTTATTCAGGGAGGACTTCCTGAAGCACCTACAACTGCCAAAAGACAGGCAGAAACAACCCTTATAATTCCGAATGGTAAAACAGTGGTTCTTGGAGGATTGTTAAGAAATGATTCAGAAAAAAGTATTCAAAAGGTGCCATTTTTGGGAGATATACCTCTACTCGGTTATTTATTCAGAAAGGATACTACAAAAACAGTTAAAACAAATTTGATGATTTTTATAACTCCACATATAATTTCTACTTTTGAGGAAGCAGAAAAAATAAAAGAGGAAAAGAAAAAAATAATAGAAGGAAATAGAAAAGATGGATAAAAAGATAAACTGGATAGATAATTTTGAAGATAGGATAGACCCTGAAATTTTAAACATTTTCCCTTATAATTTTTTAAAAAATAACTGTTTTATCCCTGTAAAAGGTGATAATGGAGAGGTTTTAATTATAACAAATAACCCTTTAAATATTGATATTGGAGAGATTAAAACAATTTTAAAAAGGGATGTTAAAGTTTTATTATCAAATGAAGAAAAAATACTTGAATCTATTGAAAAGTTTTACTATCATCCAAGTTCTTCAAAAAAAGTTATTGAAGATTTAAGTTCAGAAGAAATATTACACCTTGAAGAAAATATAGATACTGAAACAGGAAATTTACTTGACCTTGCAAATAAGGCTCCTGTTATAAGAATAGTAAATCAAATAATTTATAAGGCAATCTCAATGAGAGCAAGTGATATTCATTTACAAGCAACAGAAAATTTCTTAAAGGTTAGATATAGAATAGATGGGGTATTGCATGATATTTTTGTATTACCCAAAAAATTTCATCCTCCAATTATTACAAGAATAAAAATAATGTCAAACCTTGATATTGCGGAAAAAAGAATACCACAGGACGGTAGGACTTCAATAAAAGTTGACAGTAAAAAAATAGATATAAGAATTTCTATACTCCCAACATTTTTTGGGGAATCAGTAGTTTTAAGATTACTTGACAGAGCAACATTTTTATTAAGTCTTGAAGAACTTGGCTTTTCAGAAGAAAATTATAAAAAGTTCCATCAATTAATCCATTCTGACCATGGGATAATTTTATTAACAGGACCTACAGGAAGTGGTAAAACAACAACACTTTATGCTGCTTTGTCCAAAATTAACAATCCTGGAATAAATATAATCACACTTGAAGACCCTGTTGAATACAATCTTGAAGGAATAAATCAGATTCAGATAAATCCAAAAGTTGGATTGACTTTTGCAAATGGTTTAAGGTCTATTTTGAGACATGACCCAAATGTAATAATGGTTGGAGAAATAAGAGATATAGAAACAGCAGAAATGGCAATTCAGGCATCTTTAACCGGACACCTTGTTTTCAGTACACTTCATACAAATGATGCTCCAAGTGCAATTATAAGATTGATAGATATGGGAATTGAGCCATATTTAATTGCCTCTTCATTAATTGGAGTTATGGCTCAACGACTTGTTAGATTAAACTGTCCAAACTGTTCTGTTTATGAAAAGCCTCCTTCAGATTTACTTTCTGAACTAAAAATTGAAGATGAAGCATTTTTAGAAAATAAATTTATGAGAGGGCAAGGATGTGAAAAATGTTTGTATGAAGGATATTATGGAAGAACAGGAATTTTTGAACTTCTTGTTATTGATGATGAAATCAGGGAACTTATATTAAAAAGAGTATCTTCAACAGATATAAAAAAGATAGGTATTAAAAAGGGAATGAAGACATTGAGGATGGATGGTATAGAAAAGGTGAAGAAAGGACTTACAACAATCTCAGAAGTATTAAGGGTAACACAGGATACTTAAAAATGCCTGTTTATTCATTTATTTTAATTGATAGAAATGGAAAAGTATTAAAAGGAAAAAGAGAAAGTGAGAATATAGATTTTTTGAAAAATGAATTTCAAAAAGAGGGTTTTTATA
>Ga0185342_1000479_pt1 | contig 20205 bp, 16 predicted proteins | sample ConPoolayeEmetaG_FD_128045 | JGI IMG/M metagenome (GOLD analysis project Ga0185342, IMG submission 128045) | Hot spring microbial mat communities from California, USA to study Microbial Dark Matter (Phase II) - Cone Pool mat layer E metaG... ...
ACATAAATTATTTAAAAAAAATTAATTTAAGATCTTATTTTGTAAAAAATGGTAGAAGTTATTCCTTTTAAAGGTTTAATATATAATAAAGATAAAATCATTAATTTTGCAAATGTAATTGCGCCACCTTATGATGTAATAAACGATAAGCAAAAAACTTTTTTAAAAAACCTTAGTCAATATAATATAGTAAATCTTACCCTACCAGAAGAAGATAAAAATTTAAATAAATACCAAACAGCGCAAAATATTTTTTCCGAATGGCTTAGAAAAAAAATTTTAAAATTTGACAGCAATGAATATTTTTATATCTTTGAAGAAAATTATAATGAAGATAATATATGTAAAAAAATTAGCGGTTTTATAGGATTGTTAAAAATTCAAGACTATGGACAGCCTAATGGAATTTTAAGACATGAAAATACCCTTTCAAAACCAAAAGAAGATAGGTTAAATTTATTAAGAAGCTGTAGAGCAAATTTTGAATTTATATACACATTATATGATGATAAAGATTATAAAATTGCCAGTATTCTTGAACAAACAAAAAAAGATTCCAGTCCAAAAATCAATATAGTTGCTCCTTATGATTCTAATTTAAATTTTCGACTTTGGAAAATATTCGATAGTGAACAGAAAAAAGAAATTGTAAATTTAATGAAACCTAAAACTTTGTTAATTGCAGATGGCCATCATAGATATGAAACTTCTCTATTATATAAAAAAGAAATTGAAAAGGTTAAAGGAAATTTTTTAAAGCCTGAGGATTATATCCTTTCTTTATTTATCTCATATAACCAAAAAGATGTTTCCATACACCCCACACATAGAGTTATTAAATTTCAGAACAATTTAACAATAAATCAAATAATAAATATTTTATCTAATTACTTTAATATAGAAGAAATTGATTTTTCTGAAGATTCAATAAAGAAATCTATGCAAAACTATTATTATATTTACTTAAAAAACAGAAAAAACACAAATCTTATAAGGACAATTCCTATTTGTATTTGTGATAAAAATGAAAAATGCTATTTAGCAGTTTTAAATTGTAATTTATTAAATATTTATAAAAATCTAGGCATACCTTTTGAAAATTCTATAGAAGAGTTTGAATTTCTTGATGTAAATATATTGCATAAATTTATTATTGAAAATCTTTTAAAAAATTTTAAAATTGAGGAAGTTTCTTTTTTTCATAATATAAACGAAGTTAAAAATGCTCTAAAGGAATCTAAAGTTAATTCTTCTTTTGGTTTTATACTAAATAATCCAGATATTGAAACTATAGTAAAACTCGCAAATAAGGGAATGTTAATGCCACAAAAATCAACCTATTTTTACCCTAAACCCTGTAGCGGATTAGTAATTTACAAATTCTAAAATCAAATTTTAAAAGCAATAGTTAAGCTTAAATAGCTAGTAAAGGAGTTAAAAAAATGAAAAACTTTAACTCAGATTATTTTAACAATCAAAGTAAAATAATTGCCGAAGCTGCTTTTATTGGGTTTGGTGAGGTAAATACACCAAAAGATATTATTGAGAAGAAATGTTTAATTGCAAAAAAAGAGCTTGAAAATTTAGGTGTTAACTTAAAATGTTTTGAAATTGTAAGTGATGATCAGCAGGGTTTACAAGCTAAAAAAGCAATTGAAGTTTTGCAAAAAATTAATTTTGATTTTATTGTAGTCTGTATTGCAGGATGGATTCCTACTTGGGCAGTGTTAAGAGTTGTAAATAATTTTTCAAATAAGCCAATGTTATTGTGGGGGCTTTCTGGTTATTATGATGATAAAAACAAGCTTTATACAACTGCAGACCAAGCTGGTACTACTGCTATTAGAAAGGTTTTTGAAGATTTAAATTACAATTTTAAATATATTTATAATTTTACTGGAAAAAATGCAGATATCGAAAAAATTAAAAATTTTGCTGTTGCAGTTAAGGCATTAAATAAACTAAAAAGCTCAAAAATTAGTATGATGGGCTATAGGGATATGAATTTATATAGTACTTTTTATGACCCTGTTTTAGTAAAGAAAATATTTGGGACAGAATTTGAGCACTTTGAAATGCTAGAAATAAACCAAAAAATAAAAAATTTAGATAATAATAAAGTTTTAAAAGAATATGAAAAAATTAAAAATAGCTGGAAATTTACAAAACCAGCAGCTAAAGATACTTTAATTAAAGGTATTAAGTATTATTTATCAATAAAAGAAAAGATAGAGGAAAAACAATACGATGCTATTTCACTTATTGACGTTGATGGGATGAAAAAACTTGAAGGATTTCCTCCTGCCATGGTTTTTATGTTAATTTCAAATGAATTAAATATTCCTTCAATTCCTGAAAATGACTCTTATGGTTCATTAACTCAGCTTATTTCTAAATATTTAACAGGACAAATTTCTGCTTATTTTGAATTTTACGAATTTATGGAAGATAGAATTCTTGTAGGAGTACCAGATTTTATTCCCAAAGAAGTAACAGACGGAGATATATTAGTAATGCCTACAAAATTTGGAGATTTTAACGAAGGAATATTGAATGTTTCAAAAGTTAAAACTGGCATAGTTACACTTGCAAGATTTTCAACAAAAAATGGCAAATTTATATTGCATTTATTAACTGGAAAAGCTGTTAGTCCAAGACCATGGGAAGAAGTTGGTTGGACACCACCAGCACCGCAGCTGCCAAGCCTAGAAATTATTCTAGATGTTCCAATTGAAGATTTTGCATCAAAGGTGCTTTCTCAGCATTATATTCTTACATATGGCGATAATACAAAATTATTTATAGAATTCTGCAACCTGCACAAAATAGATATGATTTAATATTAATTTTTTATTGACATTAATTATTTAATATTAATTATTAACTGTAGCAACATTAGTAACTAGTTTTATTGTTTTTTTAATTATTTTGTTTTATTTAAATATTAGTTAATCTTTCTTTTAACTGGTTTAATTCTTGCTTGAGTTCTTCAGGAAACCTGTCGCCAAACTGAAGATAAAATTGGTCTATTTGCTCTACCTCTTCAAGCCATTCTTTTTTATCTATTTTAAAAAGCTCTGCTAAATCTGACTGTTTCAAATCAAGGCCTGTTAAATCTATATCTTTTATTTTTGGTATAAAACCAATTGGAGTTTTATCAGCTTCAATTTGGTTATTGCATCTTTTAATTATCCACTCCAAAACACGTATGTTATCACCAAAACCTGGCCAAATAAAATTGCCATTTTTATTTGTTCTAAACCAATTAACATGAAATATTTGAGGTGGATTTGATAATCTTTTTCCTATGTTTATCCAATGTTTAAAATAATCACCCATGTTATAGCCACAAAATGGTATCATTGCCATTGGATCTCTTCTTACCTTTCCCTGTGCACCATACTGTGCTGCAGTAATTTCTGAAGCCATTATAGAGCCTGTAAAAACACCATGTTGCCAATTAAAAGACTGATAAATTAAAGGTGCAAGAGTAGCTCTTCTCCCACCAAAAATAATTGCTGAAATAGGCACACCTTCAGGATCATTAACAAATGGTGAAATTGATGGACATTGTTTGATTGGAGCAGTAAAACGACTATTTGGATTTGCTCCTTTAACTGGATTACCGCTTTCATCTTTTAAATTTGGATTCCAAGGCTTTCCTGTCCAGTCAAAACCAAATTCAGGCACTGGCCCATCTGCTCCTTCCCACCAAACTGTACCGTCTTCTTTAAGGAGTGTGTTAGTGTATATAGTATTTTTTTGCATTGTTTTAATTGCATTTGGGTTAGTTTTAGAATTTGTACCTGGCAAAACTCCAAAAAAGCCAGTTTCAGGATTTATTGCCCATAATCGTCCATCATCTTTAATTCTCATCCATGCAATATCATCTCCAACTGTCCATACTTTATATCCTTTTTTTATAAAAGGATCAGGTGGAATCAGCATCGCAAGATTAGTTTTTCCGCAAGCACTTGGAAATGCACCTGCAATGTATGTAATATTACCTTTTTTATCTTCTATTCCAATTATAAGCATATGTTCTGCAAGCCAACCTTCATATCTTGCTAGATAGCTTGCAATTCTTAATGATAGACATTTTTTACCAAGCAACACATTCCCACCATAACCAGAATTAACACTCCAAATAGTATTGTCTTGTGGAAAATGAAGAATTAACCTTTTATTAATGTCTAGCTCTGCTTTTGAATGAAGGCATTTAGTAAAATCACCATTATTTCCTAAAGCTTCTAGAACTTTATCTCCAGCGTTTGTCATAATCAACATATTTAATACTACATATATACTATCAGTAAGCTCAACACCAATTTTTGAAAATTTAGAATTTACTGGCCCCATAGAAAACGGTATTACATACATTATCCTGCCTACCATTGAATTAGAAAAAAAACTAGATGCTTTTTTATAAGCTTCTTCTGGATCCATCCAATTATTTGTTGGTCCAGCATCTTCCTTTTTTTTTGTGCATATAAAAGTTAAATGTTCTGTTCTTGCAACATCATTAATTGCTGTTCTATGATAAACACACCCGGGTAGTATTTTTTGATTTAATTCTATTAACTCGCCTGTTTTAAAGGCTTCCTTTTTAAGCTCTTCCTTTTGCTTATCTGAGCCGTCAATCCAAACAATTTTATCAGGCTTGCACATTTTAGCCATTTCATCTATCCAGTTTAACAATTCTTTATGCTGTGTTTTCATAAAAGTCCTCCATGTTAAAATAAAGCAATTTTAAACTAATTTTATAAAGCAATTTCTAAACTATTTTTGGATTTTAAATATTAAACTATTTTTATAAAAAAATAAACAAAATAAGAAAAACAAAATAAGAAAAAATATTAGCATCTAAAATTTTTTGATAAAAAAATAAAAATATCCAATACTTGCCCTTAAAGCTTTATACTATTTTTGGTGTAAAAAAAGAAAAAAAATTTCAGTAAAAATTGAATTACAGTCAAAATTAAAGTTTATTAAGCATAAAACTTAATATTTTCAAATCTTGGTTTAGATTTAAAACATTGAATTACTAAAGCGGCAAATTTTTAGAAGTTATTTAATTATTTAATTGTTTCTAAAAGATCTTCTAAATCAACTGATTTTTTTATAATTTCAACTAGCTTATCCAGTTTTTTAATTTCATGAAGGTTAGATCTACCCATCATTTCATTTAACTTTGAAACTGTAGTTAATGTATCATATTTTACTAAAATCATTGGGACACCAAGCTCATCAGCTCTTCCTAAAACAACAGTACTAGGCTGGAAATTACCTGTTAAAATTAGACATTTTGTATTTGTTTCCAATGCTGCCAATTGAATATCTGCTCTATCTCCCCCTGTTATAACTGCTTTACCTGGTTTGGTTCTAAAAAATTTCAAAGCCATTTCATGGCCCATAGCACCAACCATGAAAGAATCAACTAGTTCTGTAGCATTAACTTCAGCACATAAAATTTCGCCATCCAAAAATTTTGCAATATCAGAAATACTAACAGATGATAAAACTTTATCAGAATAAATAACACCAAATAATTTTATTTTTATTTTTTTCAAAAATGGAATGATTAAATTATCAATTCTATCCTTTTCTTCAATTGGTACCATATTTATGATAATTCCACTAAAATTGCTATCAAAATAATCTTTAAAATAAAGAATCTTATCTATAACATCATTTTCATATCGCATTATTAAAACAACTTTGGCATTAACTGCTAAACAAATATCTCTTGATGAAATCCCAGCAAAAGAACCATAAGTTAAATTCCTTGCACTCTCAATTAAAACAATGTCTTTATTTTTTTGAATTGATTCATATGCCTGTTTTATAGAACCTAAATAATCAATATTTACCGATTCTATCTTTTCTTTTAATGCTTTATCATAAGATTGTTCAGTAAATATTATTGGACATATGTCTTTTGTCTCATCCTTAAGCTCTAAAATATCAATAATATATCTTACATCTTCATCAACATAACAGTTTCCAATTTTTTCAGGGAGCATACATATAGGCTTTAAATAACCAACTTTATAACCTTTTTCTTTTAAAATTTTCCCAATTCCAACACATAGCGAACTTTTACCAGAAAATGACCTATTTGAAGCAAAAACTATTGGTTTCATTTATCCTCCCTGTCTTAATAAATAATTATTTATATTTAGTTATATTATACCAAAATAAATATAAAAAAATAAGTAACACAATTTACAAATTAGAAAAATTATTGCAATTACCTTTTTTTATTTTTTATTTTATTTTTTATTATTATAAATTAATTAAAAGGATTTATCTAATTAAAAAGATTATTAAATAAAATTAAGAATCTGAAACTTGAGGAATTCTTTCTATACCATAATTTGATGGAAATACCCCAGTAGGACAAATATCTGCACACTCCATGCAGTTTAAGCAATATTTAAAGTATGAGGAATCAGGGATAAATGAAACTTTTTTATTTATGCCTCTCCCAACAAATCCTATTGCATTATACCCCTTTACTTCAGAACAATACCTTACACATAAGCCACATAAAATACAATAATTATAAACTCTTTTATACCTTGTATTATTAAGTGAATATTTTTTAGCTAATCTTTTTATTTCTGGATGGTAAGGATACATAGCTAGATAAAGCTCCGTTAAATGTTTTTTAACATCATTTACTTTTGGGCTGTCTGTTTCAACAATTAAGCCTTGTTCAATTGGGTAAGCACATGATGCAACTAATTTACTTTTACCTGCTTTTATTATCTCAACAAGACAAAGCCTACAAGCTCCATGAGGTTTTATTTTTTCATGAAAACATAAAGTGGAAATGTGGATTGAACTTCTTTGTGCAACATTTAAAATTGTTTCATTCTCATTACCATAATATTCTTTCGAATCTATAATAACTTTAATTTGGCCTTCATTCTTGTTATTAGTATCATTAATATTAATATTTTTTGTTTGGTTCTTCATTAGTCACTCCATTGTTTATTTTTTTAATTAATTTATTTTTTTAGTCATTAAATAATTTAAAACTAATTATAATTTTTTAACTTCAAGATTTTTTAACTTCAAACATTTTTAATTTCAAGCATTTTCAAAAACCTTAGCCTTTTCAACTTTTCCAGTTTTCTTAATTACAGCTTTAAATTTCTCAGGACAAACTTCAAGGCATGTTCCACATCTTGTACAAATATCTAAATTAATAACATGAGGTTTTTTAGGCTCACCCGAGATAGCATTGACAGGACAAGATTTAACACAAATTCTGCAACCTGCACATTTTTCTTGTGAAATTTCATAATATATTAATTGCCTACAAACCAATGCAGGACAAGATTTGTGATAAATATGAGCTTCATATTCATCTTTAAAATATTTTAAAGTAGTTCTAACAATATTATGAGCTGTTCCACCAAGAGCACATAAAGAAGCATTTTCTAATAATACACATAAGTCTTCTAATAAAGATATATCTTCAGCATTTGCATTTCCGCTTATAATCCTATCATAAATAAAAGTCATTTGTCTTAAACCTTCACGACAAGGCACGCATTTTCCACATGACTCATCTGCTAAAAAATTTATATAATAACTAGCAATATTTACCATACAGTCAGTCTCATCCATAACTATCATTCCACCAGAGCCCATCATTGAACCAGCTTTTGTAAGTTCATCAAAATCAACAGGCAAATCTAAAAGTTCTTTTGGCAGTATTCCGCCTGAAGGTCCACCTGTTTGAACTTTAATATCAGTCCCTCCATTAACTCCACCACCAATTTTAAAAATTATATCCCTTAAAGTAATTCCCATAGGAACTTCAACTAATCCTGTATTTTTAACTTTTCCAACAAGTGAAAATATTTTTGTGCCACTACTATTTTTTGTACCAATACTCTTAAACCAGTCAGCTCCATTATTTATTATATGAGGAACATTGGCATAGGTTTCAACGTTATTTAAATTAGTAGGTTTATTGAATAAGCCACTAACAGCTGTATGAATATATTTTAACCTTGGTTCCCCAACATTTCCTTCAATTGCTGTCATTAAAGCACTAGACTCCCCAGAGACAAAAGCACCTGCCCCACGATGAACCTTTACATTAAAGTTAAAACCAGTATTTAAAATATTCTCACCTAAAAAGCCATAATCTTCTGCTTGCTTAATAGCTATTAATAAATTACTAACAGCAACAGGATATTCCTGCCTTACATAAAAATATCCTTGGTTAGATCCAATTGCATAACCAGCAATAATAAGTCCTTCTAAAACACTATGTGGGTTGCCTTCTAAAATGCTTCTATCCATAAAAGCCCCCGGATCACCTTCATCTGCATTTACGATTACATATTTTGGCTCTTGCTTAGCATTTTTTGTAGTCTCCCACTTAATACCTGTTGGGAATCCTCCACCACCACAACCTCTTAAATTAGACTTTTTAATTTCTTGTATTACTTCTTCAGGGTTCATACTTGTTAAAACCTTTGCCAAAGCGCGATAACCCCCAACCCTTATATAATCATCAATGCTTGTAGGATCAATTTTTGAATTTATATCAAGTACAATCCTTTTTTGAAATTTATAAAATGGAATATCTTGTTCTCTTACAATTGGATTTCCATTATCATCTTTATATAAAAGTCTGTCTACGATTTTACCCTCTATAGTCTTTTCAAGAATTTCTTCTGCATCCTCAACTTTGCTTTTTACATAACATATCCCCTCAGGATATATAACAATTATTGGACCTTTTTCACAAAAACCATGGCACCCGGTTCTTTTTAATAAGATATTTTTAACTTTTTCGGGATTATTCTGCTCCAGTTTTTTCATTTTTTCCAGAATAATGTTATAAATTTCATCAGATGAATAAGCCTTACAACCAGTACCAGAACAAATGGATATTATTTTTTTATCTTTAATACTTTCTTGAAGTCTTTCCCTAAGTAAATTTAAATCTTTAGGTGTTTTTATAATTTTTTCATTTTTTAATTCTTCGCTTTTTTTCATTTTATCTCCATTTTAAAATTTTCGTTTTTAATTATTTTTTTAATTTTTTTAAAAAAATTAATCTGCCTCACTGAATAATTTTTCCAATTGTTTATTTGTAGGATTGCTGTAATACTTGTTATCAAACATCATTACTGGTCCTAAAGCACAACAGCCTAAGCAATTAACAGTATCTAATGTAAATTTTAAATCAGGAGTGGTACTGCCTGGCTTAATTTTTAATATATTGATTATTCTTTGCAGTAAACTATCAGAACCTCTTACATGACAAGCTGTTCCTGCGCAAACAACTACAGAATATTTCCCTTTTGGCTCAAGGTTAAAAAAAGTATAAAATGAAGCAATACTGTAAATTTGGGTTAATGGTACATTAACTTTTTTTGCAACATAAAAAAGTACATGTTTAGGCAGCCAGTTATATTCTTTTTGAAAGTCAATAAGCATTTGAATTAAATTTTCTTTGCTATTTTCATACTTTAAAATAACTTTATCAATACTATTAATATCGCTGATTAATTCTTCCAATTTTATCTCCTTTTCTATATCATTCTTGTTGTCTAAATCAAAATTTGTATCCTTATTTTTATTTTTTTTAAAAATATTATTTGTATTAATAGAAAAATTATTAAAAATATGAATATTATCATAATTATTATTATTGTATGCTAAGCTTTTTTTTAAAATTTTTTTACTTTTTTCATTTAGGGCTAAGTTATATATCGGCTTTCTTGTAGAGCTATAATTTTTATCTATTAATTGGAATTTTTCAAAAAGTTTTATAGTTCTATAAACAGTAGCTATACCAATTTTTGAATCAATCTTATGAGAATTAATAAAAATATCTTCAGCAGTAAAATTATTAGGATAATTTAATATAGAATTTAATATTATTTTCCTTGGTTTTGTAATTTTAATATTATTGCTTTTTAATTTATTTACAGCTAAATAAAATTTTTCTTCATTCATTCGTAAATAAATAAATATATAAATAATTAATTAAATAAGTAAATAGAAAAATATAAAGTTTAAAAAATATTAAAAAATCTTATAAAATAAAGAAAAAAAATATTATATTTATATCAAAAAATATTGTGTTTATATTAAACAAATTAAAATATTTATAATGATATTGATAATGATAATGATTATCATTATAGCGATTTTAATATTTTATTTTTTACCTGTCATGATATCTTTACAATTTAATTATTTAAATGATAATCATTTAAAAAACTTTTCTTTTTTTTATTATTATGATATAATTAAAAAAAGTTGTAACTGCTGTAACAAACTAAAAGTAACTGTTATAAAAACAATGTAAAATTTTAAATTTTTCTATAGCAAGTATTTTTAATTATTCATTAAGCAAACCATTTGTTGTATATAAAAAATAAACGAAGTTTTTAGTATTTCAAGCAAATTTCAGTATTTCAAGAAAAAAATTAATAATAAAAAATGAATAGTAACAACAACAGTAATTTAAATAATTATATAAAATGTCAAAAATTTATAGTTGAGAGTGAACTTAACTATAATTGGCTTAATCTAAAATTAAATATTGCACAATCAGAATTTTTAGAAAAATTTATAGATTGTGTTTTTAGTTCACTTGAAAAAATTGCAGAGGAATTAGAAAAAAACAAAATAGACAATAAAATGTAAAAAATTTCTAGTTAATATTTCTTAATAATAAAAAGGGTTTTAACAAAATACTAAAATGGGCAAAATAATAAAAGAAGAAGATAAAGAACAAAAAAATTTAAATATTAACTCAAAAAAAATGCTCCAAAATTTAGAAGCAAAACTTAAAAATTTTGGCTACAAATTTACTGGTCCGAGGAGAAAAATTCTAGAAATTTTAGCTGGTAAAAATGATTTATTTGACACTGATAGTATATATCTAACAGTTAAGAAAAAAGATCCAAGCATTGGAATTGCAACAGTTTATAGAACTCTTGAGTTATTAACAAGATTAAATTTAATTTGTAAAATTAATATTGGTTTAGAAAAATCAATGTATATGTTATCTGAAAATTGTACAAAACAAACATCAGTTTATATGATATGTGAAAAATGCAAAACTGTTATTACAAATAATGACTGCTTAAAAAACGCAATTAAAATCAGATTAAAAGAAAATGCAGAGCAAAATATTTTAGATAATTGTAATTTAAAGATAGATAAATTTCAGATTGTTTTTAGTGGTTTATGTGAAAAGTGTATAAAAACTTAACTTAAATTGTGGTATTATTATCTAATTAATTCATACCTAATTAATTCTTATCTAATTATTTAGAATTATTTAGAATTATTTAGCGTTTTTCTTTTTACTAATTTCTTTACTAATTATTAATTCTTTTTATTAATTTCTTTTTTACTTTTATTTATTTTTTCTACTCATTGAGTATTTTCTTAATTTTCTTTGCAATTTTAACAATTGCTTTTTGAAACTTTTCATCAGCATTGCAAGGAGAGTAGCCTTTTAAATCAGACTCTCTTACCTTTTCACTATAAGGTAGTTCACCTAAAATTTCAAAGTCTTTTAGTGATTCAAAAAGTATTGCTCTTTCTTTTTCTAAATTTATTTTATTTAAAACTATAAAGAGTCTTTTTATTCCTAAATCATCAGCCATTTTTTTAACTGCATGAGCGGTCTGAATACTTCTTTTACCCGGTTCTATCACAACTATTAATAGATCCATACTTTCACAAGTTCCTCTTCCTAAATGCTCTATTCCTGCTTCCATATCTAGAATAATTACTTCATCTCTATCAACAATTAGGTGTTTAAAAAGCCTTTTTAATAAAACATTTTCAGGACAATAACAACCACTACCACCAGCCTTAACCGTTCCTGCAACAAGCAGTCTTACTCCATCTACTTCAATTCCAAATTTTTGGGGTATGTCATCTACTTTAGGGTTTAATTTAAAAAAAGTTCCATACTCTCCTAACTTTGCTCCTGTTCTTTCTTCAATCAAAGGCTTCATTTCTATAAGAGGTGTTATTTTACTTGCCTGTTCATAAGGTATCCCTAAAGCTGATGCTAAATTTGCATCAGGGTCTGCATCGACAGCTATTACTTTTAAATTTTCGCTTGCAAAAAATTTTGCTAAGCAGGCAACAAGTGTAGTTTTACCTACTCCACCTTTTCCTGAAACTGCTATTTTCATTTCTAATTAAATTTATAATTTCTAATAAAATTTAAAAAAACAATTTTTACAAAATACTAAAAGATATAGTTTATCAAATAATTAACAGCATGAAAAATTTAACCCAAATAAATAAATAATTAAATAAATAAATAATAATAAGACTTAGTCAAGATAAGAGTGAGCATATAATATTCTATTGGTTAAAATATCAAAAGTTTTTATAGCATTCATTAATTCTTTGTCAAGTGGATCAAGAATTGCGCTATCAAGTCCATGACTAAGTAAAATAATTAAATAAGTCCTATTTATAAGGCTTTTTAACTCGGGAGGTGAAGATTGAGAAACATTAGATAAGCCTACAATTGTCTTAGGTTCTTCAGGTAACCCCATTAAATCTTTTAATTGTTTAAAAGCCTTCAAACCCTCAATACAATTGTACACTTGCTGTTGCAGAACTGCCACAGGTAAAACTATAGGATCAAGATATAAATCAGATAATGGTACTCCATATTCTATTGCAGAATTTACAATATTCATTATAATTTCTATTCTGCTATCAACATCTGTAGGAACACCTTTTTCGCTTAACGCAATTCCTACAATCTTTGCATTATATTTCTTAGCCATTGGCATTAATATATCTAGTTTATCTTTATCCCCAGTAACAGAATTAATCATTGCTGTACCCTTATGAACTTGTAATCCCGCTTCTATTGCAGCAGTGTTTTTAGTATCAAGAGCTAAAGGTATATCCACATTATCTTGAATAGTTTTTACTATCCACTGCATCAACTCCTCACCATTTTTTGTTGCTGGGCCAATATTTACATCAACATAATGTGCACCTGCTTCTTTTTGAGCTTTAGCCATTTTAATTATTGGCTCTGGATCCCTGTTTCTTATTGAATCTCCAACAATTTTTGAAGTAACACTAATATTTTCGCCAACTATTAACATTTTTTTCACCCCCACCTAAAAATAATTAAATTTTTTAAAATAATTAATTTTTTGAAACATAATTTTTTAGAAATTTTGGAACATCCCCTGCTTCCCTAGGACCGACAATTACTTTCCATCCATCTCCAAGTTCATCCTCTAGCTCACCTTGCATTTGTGAAACATAACCAGGAACAATTAGTTCCTTTTTATTTATTTTTTGTTCAATTCCACTTTTTTTAATAAAATTTGCAATCAGTTCTGGCACAAATTTACCAGCTGCCCAAGCTGTTAAAACAGATTGTCCATCTACATCCATAACAAGAAGCCATGAAGGAACTTTGCTGCTTTCAACTTCACCTGCAATTATAAAATATGTTAATGAGAAGTTAGTTGTAATTAAAACAGGAGAATCTGCATTAGGATTATTAATCTCATATATTTTTTGGTCAACAGCCATTGGTTTTCTAGGATCTGTATAAATGTTTTGTCTATACACAAGCAATGGAAATATGTTTTCTGGATTAGCATTTGACAAAACTATTATAGATCCATACTTTGCAACAAAAATTGACGCAATTAAAGCTTCTTTTAACGGTTCATTTGTTATTTCATTTGGAAATACTATTGTTGGATAACCAAATAATCTATCTTTTTTATTAACTGCAGCTCTTCTAAGAATAATTTGATTAAAAAAATCCTCTTTTAAATTTCTAGTACCTATGTCAATTACTATATTTTTTATGCCTTCAGCTCTAAGCTTACCTGTTAACTGTCCAATTTCATCAAAATCTTTACCCCTAACTACAACAGGACAACCAGTTTCTTTAATTGTATCTTTTAATTGTTCTAAATTTTGCAAATTAATACAATGGATTAACGGTTTTTTATCTTTATATTTTAAAGCAGCTTCTTTTAAAACTTGAGTATTTGAAGATAAAAAAATAAGAGGCTTAAGTGTGTTTGTTATAATTTTATCAGCAGCTGATAAAAATACTTCCTTATTTTCTGATTTGTTTATTAAGCATATTCCACTTATTTCTAAAGTTTGGCCAACCCTTTCATATTTTAAATTATTAACTTTGTCAATCACTTGATTAATTGAATTAGATTCATCACTGTCATTTACAGCAATAACAAAAGCATTTGGATTTACAAAAGTTCTATCATGACGGTAAACAACAGTTTCTTCTCCAAGTTTTATAGCATAATCTCCGCTACCTATTTCTACTTTTAAAACTGGTGGTTGTGAAGCTTCTGCTAAGGCTTCCTTTGCCTGCTCAGACACATGTGGACATTTCTCTAATTCAGTTTTACCTGCTGCAAGCTGCATACCAAAAGCAAGACACGTGGGAAAACCACAGTCTTTACAGTTGGTCTTGGGCAAAAGCTTGAAAATATCAAGACCGCTTAAAGGCATAATTACCTCCTTCAGGTTTAAAATAAATCATGTGTATTTCTTTTTTTATTTTTTTACTAGTTTAAAAGATTTTATTTAAAATTTTAAAATTTAATATAAAATTAATATAAAAAATTATTATTTTAAAAATTTATTATTTAAAAAAATTTTTGATATTAAATAATTTAAATAATTATTACATTATATAAATTATTACATTATTGGTTCCATTTCTAATGCCGGATGCCCAACATCCATCATCCATTTTAAAACTTCCTCTTCAGTTGTTGCATTTTCTTCTGTAGCAATCTTATCAACAAAATCAGGCATACCCATTTCTTCTGCTCTCTCTTTAAGCAACTGCCCAATTTCTTCTTTTAACTGTCTAGGCATCCACACAAGTCTTTTTAAACCTCCATCAGCTCTAATAAATTTTTTAGAAGCAATAAAATATTTACTTATCCCGATAAAACCAGGAGTTTGGATTCCACCTCCAACCATACCTGCAATAGTTGAAAATTTCATGCCACAGGGTGTCATGTCAGAATATTCTCTGTTAACTGCCATAACACCATTAGTTGTAGGTAAAATTGTAACTATTACTTCAAAGCATCCACAAGAGGTCATTGGGTCAACCATCATTGAATAAGCAGAAAATGACTCTAGTTTTTGATGGGAAGCTTTATAAACAAATTCATTTACACCTTTCCATATGCCAAGATTTTCATCAATTGTTTCACTCTTCTTTATAGGTTGATTTGGGCCAGCAGGGTTAATTTCAAAAGCTGCCTTACAATCAAGCCAGTTATATGCTCCACAAAGACCCGGCCTTTCAGGTGAAACAACACAAACGTGATTAGGTGCAAAAGACTGGCACAATGTACATGAATAAAATGTGTCAACGGTTTCATCAGTTAAAGTTTTAAGTCTTTCATCTCTTATTCTAAAAGCTTCTTTTGCTCTATGCTTTAACTCTGAAACATCCTCAGGATTGGTATAAATTTTTATTTGAATTTTGTCCATTATATTTGCAAAAGTAGAATGCATTTTTGCATGAATAATAACTCCAAGATGCCTTATTTTAAAGCCACTTTTTACAGCATCTTTACTAAATCTTACCCAAACAATGTCTCTTTGTCCCATATGGAAAATGCCTGTAGCATAATTTATAAAATAATGGATTTGTCTTTCCATAACAGGCTCAAAATCTTCCTGCATTTTTCTGCCAGAAACAAGTACTTCTATTCCCAATGGAAGAGCGCTTCCTTCAGATACATCATCTACTTCTGGTCCAAATACTTCAATTTTACCGTCTTCTACTTCGCTGGAATCAGCCATATGAAGATATTCAACAGCCTCCGTAATATTTCCACCAAACTCAATATAAGTATTTTCCTTTCTAACTCGTTCGCCTTCAAATGCAGCACCAAAAGCAACTGGAATGTCAACCTTGTCTACAGTAATTTTTAAGCCACGAACTTCAATTGCTTTTGAGACAATTTCTTCATCAGGTATATTTGAAACAACATGCTCATAAGTACATACACCTCTAGGAAGTATTTCTGGAATTGGAGTATCTGCAATTGTTGGAAAACCAAAGTTTATTGCTCCAGCAGCATTTGCATATTTTTCTTCATCTACTTCTCCAAGAGCAAGAACAAATGCAAAAACCCTGTCTTTATTGTATAAAAGCATTCTTCTGTAATCACCAGGTTGAACTCCACCAAAACTTAATGCTGCTCTTGCGGCAAATCCTAATGAATAAACTGTTGCGGTAATATCTTTTCCAAAAGGAACAAGCCTGGTATCCCACCCTAACTCAACACCTTCTTCATAAAGCTGTTCTGCCATAGAAATGCCATTTGTATTACCGGAAATAAACACATATATATTTTTTTCTTGAAGCTCACGTGCAATCTTTACAGCTGTTTTATTGTCTTTGCAAGCACCAACACATGCTGCAAATCCTGGTGCTGTTCCATCAACAAACTCAATGCCTCTTTCCCTAATTATTACATCAGTTGCAGCGCCAAGCCAAATTCCTTCTACTGGTGATGGCCCATCAAGATATTTAATAGCCTCAATAATCTCTTCTGCCCACAAAGTTGCTATTCCAGCATCAAGCGTTCCACCTAAATACGGTAGCCATAATTTTTCTGCTGGCACTGCAGGAAGTAATTTTTTTGCTTCTTCTATAACTTTTACTGCATCAGATAAAGTCTCAACAGCAATACCAGTCATACTATATATTATCGGTAGATAATAACCTGTATTAGGAAACTCAATCTTTTGCTCTGGACCATGCTTATCTATTGAATTTTTTAAAATTTCCTCAGCTTTTTTAACAATCTTATAAGCACCTTTTATTGCACTTGTAGCTATTATTTTAGACATCTTGTAGCTTCCTCCTTGCCTCCATATCCATTAAAACTCTTTCTTTTTTAACATCAATTTTTAATGCTTTTCTTTTTTCCTGAATTACATTAATAACTTTCTCCAATAAAACATCAATATCGCTTATATACTCCAATTGTCCACCAAATTTTTCTTGCCAACCTTGTGTCATTATTCTTTTTACTTCTTTACTGGACTCAATTGGAATAGGCTCACCGCTAAAAGCAACATAAACACCTGATGCTGCAAAATAAGTACCAATTGATAGTGCTTTTTCACTCATCCATTCAGGTGCTATTCCAGCTGCTGGTAAATCACTTATATCTTCACCTAATCCGCCTTCCCTTACTATTTCGGAAGCAATTGTTAAAATTCTTGAATTATCTACGCAAGAACCCAAATGAAGTATTGGCGGTATCCCAACCGCTTCACAAATGGAACGCAGACCTTCACCAGCATACTCCATTGCTTCAGGAATCATTATGCCACATTTTGCAGTGGCAAGAGCGCCACACCCAGTTTGAACTACTAAATAATCTCTTTTTATAAATTCTTTAGCTAAATAATTATGATATTTATCTTGTGCAAACCTTGCATTATTACAACCAACAATTGCAACAATTCCCTGTATTCTTCCGTCAATTATTCCATCATTTAAAGGTCTAAAAGATTCCCTGAATCTTCCACCAAGCATATATCTAATATATTCATGCGAAAATCCTGCAACTAAGTCAGATTTTATTTCAGGTATACAAACATTATTTTTTCTATTATTAAAATTATCTATTGCAGTTTTAATAATTTCTTTTGCGAGTGTTACACCGTTAACTTCATTAAATTCCATATGAATTGCACCTGGAATTTTTGCTTTTGGAGATGATGTTACTAATTTAGTATGGTATTTTTTTGCTACCTCAGCTAAGGACTGCATTACACATTGTATGTCAACCACCATGAGTTCTACAGCACCTGTCATTATTGCCATTTCCTGGGATAAAAAATTTCCTATTGGTGCAACACCTTGTCTCATTAATACTTCATTAGCAGTACAACAGATACCCACTACATTTATCCCATTGGCACCCTTTGATTTAGCATACTCAACAAGTTCTTCATTATCAGCAAGTTCTGCAATAATTTCTGATAATGTTGGCTCATGCCCATGAATTACAATATTTACTTCATCTTTTTTTAACATTCCAATATTTGATTTCGCTGCAAGTGGCACTGGAGTGGTAAATAAAATATCAGTAATTTCAGTACCAATCATTGAACCACCCCATCCATCTGATAATGCTGTTCTTACTGCCTGGTCCAAAATATTTTCAGGATCTTGGTCTACTCCAATATTAGTTCTGTGCAACATTTCTACTACTTCTCTGTCAATACTGCGGGGCACTACTTTATATTTTCTCCAAATTTCTTGTCTCTTTTTTGGAGCAATTTTTATTAAGTCAATTTCTCCCGTTTGCTGGCCAAAAAGTTGTAATGATTTTTCTGCTACATCCTTAGCTATTTCATTTACTGTTCTATCATTCACACTAATACCTAAATTTTTTGCAAGTTTAAAAAGCTTTAGTTCATCTTTAATCTTTAAACCCTCTGCCTTGCCTTCTGCTGTTAAAGCAAGAAGATGAGCCATGTCTCTTCCATGATCAGAATGAGCTGAAGCTCCTGCAGCAATACTCCTTCCTAAATTTCTAGCTGCAATTGTGCCAAGTGTTGCCCCACATAAACCAGTTGTATCTTCTCTTACTCTACACGGACCCATTGAACAATTTTTACAGCATATCCCAGAAACACCAGCCCCAATTGGACAAGGTTTAGTTGATTTGGACCTTGAAAAAACAGTTGAAATTTCCTCTTCAACATTTTCTAATATATAACAAACTGCTTCATCACCACTAATATTTTCTTTTTCTATTTCTTTTTTTATATCTTTTTTCTCGTTTACCATTTGTAATTTACCCTTTCAAACTAATTTAGTTAAAAAATTAATAATTTTTAAATATTTTTTATCTAAAATAATTTATAAATTATTTTAAAATTTATCTAAAACCTAATTGCTATAAAATTTAATTAATATAAAAATTCCTTAAGTTCTTATATATCAAACTTTTAAATTTTATATAACTTTTAAATTTTTTAAGTTTTATAATAATTTATAATATTTATGGATAATTATAGTAATTATTAGATATCTATATTAAATTATTAATAATGACTCTAATTATAATAGCTCATTTATAACATCTTTAATTATTTTTACCGCTTTAGGATGAGACATTGTTACAATATTTGAACCTGATAAAAGCATACACATTGCAGAAATTGTTTCCCAGTTTATTCCTCTATTCTCATCATTGCCCCAGTCTTCTACTGTCTCTTGGTTTTCTTTCACTTCTTTTACTTTCCAAATTTCTGCAGCTATATTATTAATTATTGGCATCTGGGTCATTTTATCATCCTGAAGTAATGCAGCAATTTTTAGCCTTTCCATAGCCGAAAAGCAATATTCAATACCATAGCCTAGTCCTGAACTTGAAGGGTCCATTACAATTCTGTCTTCAGGTACTCCTAGCTGAGTTAATAAAATATTTAATTGTTTTGCAATATTAACATCAAGAGGGTTTAAAGAAATCAAATTATTCTTATAAGCAATAGTCGCAGCAGCAAGAGTCTTATAGTTATCTTCTTCTACCCATCCAAGTAATATATTTGTATCTTCATTTATTTCAGAGACTTTTTTCATAACATCAGCAACAACTTCAAGTGGTGCTTCTGGGTAAACAATTAATGGTTTACTTATAGATTCTCGTAACTCTTTTACTAAATTTCCAGCTTGTTCTGCATTTAATGTATTAACATCAGGATTTACTCCTGTGATATGAAAACAAATTGCATCAGCACTATATTCATCTATGCATTTTTTTGCAAATTTTTTTGGGTCATCTAATACATCCTTATAATATTCAATTAAGTAATTTGGCCAGTGTTTAGGAACAACATCATATACATCCATAGCAACTATGGGCTTGTTTTTAATATCGCCTTCAAAAACACAAAATGGCAAGGCTGTTTCTCCACCTACTCCAACCTGCAAATCACCTTTTCCAAGCACAACCGTATTAATTTTTCCATTATACTGCTCTTTTGGGATTACAAAACTCATTGTATTTCCCCCTTTTTTATTTTTTTAATTTTTTAATTCTATAATAAATAATTTTAACTAAATGAAAATTTGAAAATTTTTTTTAAGAATTTAAAAATTTATATTTTTACGCCTATATTAAAAAT
>Ga0185342_1000480_pt1 | contig 20126 bp, 15 predicted proteins | sample ConPoolayeEmetaG_FD_128045 | JGI IMG/M metagenome (GOLD analysis project Ga0185342, IMG submission 128045) | Hot spring microbial mat communities from California, USA to study Microbial Dark Matter (Phase II) - Cone Pool mat layer E metaG... ...
CATCGGTTTTTCATTGACACGTACGTTCAGCACGGCGTAGAATACCGCACCTTGAAAAGCACCGATTATCACAAGTCAGTACTGCCTAACGGCCTCCGCCTTACCGTATATCCGATGCCCCACCTGCGCTCCATCTCCATGCTGGTATTTATCGGGGCCGGTTCACGCTATGAATCCGATAGTGAAGCTGGTGTTTCGCATTTTATCGAGCATCTGTACTTCAAAGGCACCGAGCGCCGTCCCACCTCAAAAGAGATATCCGAAGCCATCGAGTCCATCGGCGGCATTATCAACGCCGGGACTGACAAAGAGCTGACCTCTTACTGGTGCAAGGTTGCCGACCAGCATTTCCCTGTGGCCATCGACCTTATCTCTGACCTACTGCATAACTCCCGGCTTGATCCGACCGATATCGAGAAGGAGCGGCAAATCATCATCGAGGAAATCAACATGAGCCGCGACCTTCCGCAGTTCAAAGTTGACCTGCTGGTTGATGAGTCAATCTGGAAGGGACAGGCGATGGGCCGTGACGTGGCGGGAAGCAAGGAAAGCGTCAGCGCCATTACCAGGGAGCAGATGCTGGCTTACATCTCTCGCCGTTATGTGGCCAACAACGCTGTCGTCAGCATAACCGGTAACATTTCTGTAGAGAAAGCCACAGAGAGTGTCGTTGAAGCCTTCCGATGGTGGAAGGCGGGTGATATTCCTAAGACCACTCCAACGGTCCACAACCAGACTGCGAAAAGGGTCGTCCTGGAAACAAAGACCTGCGAGCAGTCGCACATCTGCCTCGGTGTGCCCGCTGTTTCTATCCTCGACCCCGACCGCTTCCCGGTCGGCCTGCTCAGCGTTATCCTTGGCGAGGGCATGAGCAGCCGCCTCTTCCTGGAAATCAGAGAGAAGCTGGGACTCGCCTATGACATACGCAGTTATACTACTCAGCACCTCGACACCGGTTCGATGATTGTCTACGCCGGCGTCGACCCCAAGAAAACAACCACGGCTGTGGCCGCCATAGTGGAGCAACTGGCGCTTGCCAAAAACGGCGTCCCCGAGGGCGAACTGGCCAAAGCCAAAGAACTGGCCAAGGGCCGGCTACTGCTCCGGATGGAGGACAGCCGCAATGTGGCCGCCTGGATGGGTGCTCAAGAACTCCTTACCGGCCGCATCATGACACTCGATGAAGTTATCAACGGGATTGACGCTGTCACCACTGACGACATCAAAAGGGTAGCCAACCAACTCTTCGTCACGGATAAACTCAATCTGGCCGTGGTAGGTCCGGTTAAGAACCGCTCAGTCCTGTCGCGGCTCCTGAGTCTGTGAAAAAAGAGAGGCCGCCTCGAGGCGGCCTCTCTTACATCCGACCGGATTCTCCGTTTAGTACTCCGGCGGCATCGGCGGGGTAGCTTCCTTCTTTTCCGGAATATCCGCAACCAGCGCCTCAGTGGTCAGGATCATGTTGGCGATGCTGGAAGCATTCTCCATGGCCGTCCTGGTCACCTTAAGGGGATCGATAATGCCCTTTTCGACCATGTTGCCAAACTCGTCCTTGGCGGCATCATAACCAACACCGGCAGGACTCTTCTTCACCGCCTCGACGATGACCGAGCCCTCCTTACCGGCATTGGTGGCAATCCAGCGCAAAGGTTCTTCAAGAGCTTTCTTGAGGATGGCAACCCCGGTTGCCTCGTCACCCTCAACCTTCATCTCGTCCAGAACCGGGATGGCATTGAGAACCGCCACACCACCACCCGGCAGGATACCTTCCTCAACTGCAGCGCGGGTGGCTGATAGAGCATCTTCAACACGATGCTTCTTCTCTTTGAGTTCAACTTCGGTAGCTGCGCCGACCTTAATCACAGCAACACCGCCAGCCAGCTTGGCCAACCGCTCCTGGAGCTTCTCCTTATCGTAATCAGAGGTAGTCTCTTCAATCTGGGCTTTTATCTGCTTGATGCGGCCCTTGATAGCATCTTCGGAGCCTTTACCCTCGACGATGGTGGTATCATCCTTATCAGCCACCACCTTGCGGGCCCGTCCGAGATCGGCTACCGTGACCGAATCGAGCTTGCGGCCCACCTCCTCTGAGATAACCTTGCCACCGGTTAAGATGGCAATGTCCTGAAGCATTTCCTTGCGGCGGTCTCCAAAGCCCGGCGCCTTAACTGCCAGAACGTTCAGAGTGCCACGGAGCTTATTAACTACCAGAGTCGCCAGCGCCTCACCCTCGACATCCTCAGCAATCAGGAGCAGGTTCTTCGAAACCTGAAGAATCTTCTCCAGTGCCGGCAGAATGTCAGAAATGGCGGAAATCTTCTTGTCGGTAATCAGGATATAGGGGTCCTCGATCTCGCTCTCCATCCGTTCCGCATTGGTGATGAAGTAAGGGCTGATGTAGCCGCGATCAAATTTCATGCCCTCAACAAACTCAGTTTCATAGTTCAGCCCCTTGGATTCCTCGACGGTGATGACGCCGTCTTTACCGACCTTCTCCATCACATCGGCAATCAGCTTGCCGATTTCGGCGTCGTGGGCAGAAAGGGTAGCCACCTGAGCCACCTGGTCCTTGGTGGTGATTGGAATGGCCTTTTTCTTGAGTTCGGCGACCATGGCCGCCACCGCTTTCTCAATACCGCGCTTAAGGGACATGGGGTTGGCGCCAGCGGCGATATTCTTGAAGCCCTCGGTAACAATCGCCTGGGCCAATACCGTCGAGGTGCTGGTGCCATCGCCGCACTTGTCATTAGTCTTGGTAGCCGCTTCTTTGAGAAGCTGAGCACCCATGTTCTCAAAGGGGTCTTTAAGCTCGATTTCCTTGGCTATTGAAACACCATCGTTGATGACAGTAGGCGGCCCGAACTTCTTGTCCAGGGCTACCGGCCGCCCTTTAGGGCCGAGGGTGACCTTAACTGAATTCGCTAAAGCGTCGATGCCACGCTTCAGGGCCTGCCTGGCGTCTTCACCATAAATAATCTGTTTCGCCATGTATCTACCTCCTTAGTCATTAAACCTTTTTCGCCAGAATGTCGCTCTCGCGCAGGATGATCAGCTCTTCGCCGTCAAGTTTAAACTCGGTACCGGCGTACTTGGAATAGACAACGATGTCCTTCTCCTTGACATCGAGCGGGATGCGCTTACCATCCTCCGTCACCCGCCCCGGTCCCACAGCGATAATCTCGCCTTCCTGGGGCTTCTCCTTGGCGGTGTCCGGAAGCACAATACCGCTCTTGGTGACTTCTTCCTTGGGCATGGGCCTTATTACCACCCGGTCGCCCAGAGGTTGCAGCTTGGCTGTAGCCTTGGTCATAAATGTACCTCCTGTCTCAAAGAATTTAGCACTCTTTAGCAGAGACTGCTAAGTACGCAAATAATATCATGCGTGCCACATGCCTGCAAGTCACACCACACTCCACTAGACGTATTCCCACCGACTGCCAATAACCTACGGCTATTAGAGCATCATTTTTCTGTGCCTAAACCTCATTTGTGATTAACTAAATGTCATTTATCTTGCGCTTTCATCATTGGTCGCTATCGTGGCGCCCGCCCGGTCCATATTGAACTGGTACACGTTACCGTGTAGAATTATTCACGTCATGAGAAAAAAGCACGATCGTCCAGCATGGAACGCGGCTTCTATACGTGCTCTGCGAAAGCATCTCAAGCTGTCCCAGACCGAGATGGCCCAGCAACTTGGTGCTCGCCAGCAGACAATCAGCGAATGGGAGACCGGGAAATACCAGCCGCGCGGGACATCATCGAGACTGCTGTCAATAGTAGCCGAGCGCGCCAGCTTCCGTTATAAGAGCAGCTCCGCACAAAGCTGACCGTCCTCGAAACAAAAGGGGGCCGTATCATAGTCAAACGCGTGTCATCTCTACACGGAAACGGATAGCAACAGTAATGAGAGACCAGCTAATAAACGAAGAGACTCTTGCCCGGGCCTGGCTGTCCGGTGCCTGGCGGCGTATCGAGCCTGCTGATACCGTCATCGAAGTGGTCTATCCAGGCCGGAGAAAACGCTCCAGTGGTCCTGACTTCGTCGATGCCGTCGTCAATATCGCCGGCCGGAGACTTACCGGCGCCATCGAAATCCACCTTGACTCCCGCAGCTGGCACACCCATCAACATCACCTCGACCCGGCCTATAACAACACTATCCTGCACGTCGTCCTCAATACCCACCAGAACTCACCTGTGGTCACAGCCGAAGGGAAAATTGTTCCTCAGGTTGTCCTGCCGTTAGCGGCACTCTCCAGCAAGGCCATGACTGAGCCCTTGAACTTCCCCTGCCGAAACGGTGAGCATATCCTTAATGTGATCAGGTGGGCTGGCATAACGCGTTTCGAAGTCAAGTCCCGGCTTTTTTCAGCCAACCTGCGTCTCCAGCTACCGGACGAGTTAATCTACCGCGGCATCGCTTCTGCCTTGGGCTATCGGGAGAACCAGGCACCGATGAGAGCCTTGGCTGAAGCGATGACGCTCGCAAACATCAGGAATAGCGGACTTGACCGGCGCCCAGCTCTCCTCGAAGCTCTGATCCTACGAAACGCCGGCCTGCTCACAGAGTTGTCCGCATCGACAGATCCTGAAGCATACCGCCTGTGGCGACTTCTGCCCAACAGGACAAATACGCCGGCCATGAGCCGAAGTCAATGGCACTTCGCCCGCGTCCGGCCAGCTAACTCACCGCCCCGGCGGCTGGCTGCTCTCACTCACCTCATCAACCGGCATCGCGCCACACGGTTTTGTACAGGGCTGCTGGAACCACTGTACTCGGACGAAGTCACGGAGACCACATTACGTGCGCTTCAGAAGAACCTTATTGTCACCCTCAACGGCTACTGGTCCCTTCATTCCGATTTCGGCCGGCCACTGCCGCGACCATGTGCCCTCCTCGGAGCCGAGCGAGCTTCGGCCATCCTCGCCAACATCATCCTGCCATTCGCTCACGCCATTGGTTGGACTACCGGCAACCTGCGCCTCAGCAGAGCCGCCCTTAAGACCTACGATGCATGCCCGGCCACAGGCGGCAACGAAATAACCGCCTACATGTCACAAATGCTGTCGCTTCCGGTCAGGACTGTCTGCGAGGAGCAGGGCATGATTCATCTCTATCGAAACTGGTGCCGGGAAAAGTGGTGTCCGGAATGTCCTGCCGCCAGTGGGAGCGCCTGGCGCGGATATTGATATTCTTAAAGCCGCCCGGTTATTCTGACTCCGGTCTAGTGTCGATCAAGCTATTGCCAAACTCGGAACCACATCCAGATTAAGGTCGTCGATCCGGCCAGATTGGAGGTGGTAATAGCCGCACGACGCGACCATAGCGGCATTATCGGTGCACAAGCTCAGCGGCGGGATGAATACCGGCACCTGCGATCTACCAACAAGATACCGACGCAGAACCTGGTTGGCGGCAACGCCGCCAGAAACCACGATATTCCGTACCCCGAGCCGTTCAGCCGCCTCGACCGTTTTCACCACCAGGACTTCGGCCACAGCTTCCTGAAAACTGGCGGCCGCATCAGCCACCGCTGGGTCCCCGGGCTTAATTCCGCGCTCTCGCACCAGATGAAGAAGGCCAGTCTTGAGGCCGCTAAAACTGAAATCATCGGTACCCTTCAGCCACGCCCGCGGCAGTGCCAGTGAAGCACTGCCTCTATGGGCCGCCTTTTCAATCGCCGGGCCGCCGGGATAACCGACCCCGAGAATCCGCGCCGCCTTGTCGAAGGCTTCACCCGCGGCGTCGTCCCTGGTCCTACCGAGGCGTTGAAACTGGCCGTGACCGTTCATCAGCACCAGGTCGCTGTGACCGCCGGAAACAATCAGGCACAAAGCCGGGAAGCCCGGGGGCTCGCCCTCGACCAGCCAGTTGGCGTAGATATGGCCTTCGAGGTGGTTGACCCCGACCAGCGGCAAACCGCGGGCCGCGGCAATTGCCTTGGCAGCGTTAACACCCACAAGTAAAGAGCCTGCCAGCCCAGGCCCGTTGGTCACCGTCACGGCGCTGATATCACGCCATCCCACGCCCGACGAAACCATAGCCTGCTCAATTACCGGCACGATCGTAACCAGGTGCTGTCGCGAAGCCACTTCCGGAACCACACCACCGTAACGCGCATGAATATCTACCTGGGAGGCGACTACGTTCGACAATACCCGGCGGCCATCGGCAACAACCGAAGCGGCAGTCTCGTCGCAGGACGTTTCGATACCGAGTATATTCACCGGCGACATTATAGCACAGGCCCGGATGACGCCTGCCGGAAAGGCTGGCATCGTTCAGGCGGCTTTGACACTCTCAAAACGAACTGCTAATCTTGGCAAAGCCCAATTCCCGGAGGTTTCTATGACCCAGAACTCGCGCAAGGTCACTATGGAGAAGCTCGTTTCGCTGTGCAAGCGGCGCGGCTTCGTTTTTCCCAGCAGTGAAATCTACGGCGGTCTCGGCTCGTGCTGGGATTACGGGCCGCTCGGTACCGAACTCAAGCGCAACATCAAAGAAGCCTGGTGGCAAACAATGGTCCGCGAGCGTGATGATGTTGTTGGACTTGATGCCGCCATCATGATGCATCCCCGCGTCTGGGAAGCCAGCGGCCACGTCTCCGGTTTCACCGACCCGCTGGTAGAATGCAAGAACTGCCACTCCCGTTACAAGGCCACCGACCTCACCGGTCAGACCTGCCCTGTCTGCGGCGGACCACTTACCGAGCCCCGCATGTTTAACCTTATGTTCAAGACATTTATGGGGCCCGTCGAGGAGGCCGCCGCCGTGGTTTACCTGCGTCCCGAGACAGCCCAAGGTATCTTTGTCAACTTCGACAACGTCATTACCACCACCAGAAAAAAACTGCCTCTCGGCATCGCCCAGCAAGGGAAGTCCTTCCGCAACGAAATTACACCCGGCAACTTCATCTTCCGCACCCGTGAATTCGAGCAGATGGAGTGCGAGTTTTTCGTCAAGCCGGGCACTGACGAACAATGGTTCAAGTACTGGGTTGAGGAGCGCTTCAACTGGTACGTAAGGTTCGGTCTCAAAAAGGAAAACCTGCGTCTGGCACCGCATCCCAAGGAGGACCTTGCTCACTATGCCAAGGCCTGTACCGATATCGAGTATCTTTTCCCCATGGGCTGGTCCGAGCTTGAGGGTATCGCCAACCGCACCGACTTTGACCTGAAAGCACACTCCGCGCTCAGCGGCAAAGACCTCTCCTATTATGACGACGCGACCAACGAACGTTACGTGCCCTATGTAATTGAACCTTCGGCCGGGACCGACCGCTCTGCTCTGGCCTTCCTGATTGACGCATACGACGAAGACGTCGCCCAGAACGAGACCAGGGTGGTCTTGCGCCTTCACCCGGCCATCGCCCCTGTAAAAGTAGCCGTCCTGCCGCTCAGCCGTAACGAAAAACTGGCGCCGCTCTCACGCGAGATCTACAACCATCTGCGCCTTCGCTTCATGACGCAGTTCGACGACGCACAGAGTATCGGCCGCCGCTATCGCCGCCAGGATGAAATTGGCACACCACTCTGTGTCACAATCGACTTCCAGTCGCTGGAAGACAGGCAGGTAACCATCCGCGAGCGCGATAGTATGGCCCAGGTACGCGTTCCTATCGACGACCTAGAGAGTATCATCACCGCTAAACTGAAAGGCGATAATGCCTGCGGGAAAATTCCGTCACCGGCCAAGATATGAAGATCCTTCATTTCGCTGACCTGCACCTCGGGGTCGAAAGCCATGGAATCACTGACCCGGAGACCGGGTTTTCCAGTCGTCTCACTGACATCCTGAAGGCACTTGACCAGGTGGTGGACTATGCTGTCGGCGAACACTTCGACCTCGTCCTCTTCTGCGGTGATGCCTATCAGAGACGCGACCCCTCACAGACGCACCAGCGCGAGTTCGCCAGGAGGCTCAAACGCCTCTCCACGGCCGGCATTCCCACGGTGCTCGTCGTCGGTAATCACGACCTGCCTAATACCGTCAGCCGCGCCAACAGCGTCGAAATCTTTCCGACGCTGGGCGTCGACAATATTCATGTCGGCAGTCGTCCGGAAGTTATTTCCATCACCACACCAAACGGCCCGGTGCAGGTAGCCTCCCTACCGTGGGGGCGGCGGAGTGCCCTGATGACGCGGGAAGAGACCAAAGGTCTAACGCCAGCTAGGGTTACCGAAGAAGTCGAATCCCGCCTCGCTAAGGCCATATCTGACCTGGCCAGCCAGCTTGATCCGGCATTTCCTTCAATATTGGCCGGACATGTCTTTGTCAGCGGGGCCAGGCTCGGTTCCGAAGCATCAATGATCGTAGGCAGAGACCCGGTGGTTCTGCCGGGCAACATCGCGCTGCCGCAGTTTGACTACATAGCGCTCGGCCACATCCATCGGCAGCAATCGCTGGCTACCGACCCGCCGGTGTGCTATTCCGGGAGCCTGGCGCGACTCGATTTCAGCGACGAAGGTTTGGACAAGGGCTTCTATCTGGTTGAACTCAAGCCCGAGGCCAGGGCAGGTTCACGCCTGATCAGACCGCCCAGCTTCATCACCGTCGAGACACGCCGCTTCACCACGGTCAAAACAACCATCCCTTCAGACGATCCCGAGCCGACGGCCACGGTACTTGCAGCGATAGAGGCCCACCGCACCCAAATCAATGACGCCATCGTCAGGATTGAGATAACTGTCCCGGAAGGCCGCGCCAGCCTTCTTCAGGACAATAAAATCCTCGGCGCCTGCCCGAATGCACATCATGTGACCATCTGCCGTCATATTGTCCGCGAACCGCGCTCACGAATGGACATTACCGACGCCGAGCAACTGACACCCATTGAGGCACTCAGGGTCTACCTCGATCGTCAGAGCGGCCTGTCCCTTTCGCGCAAGCAGACCCTGCTCAGGTATGGCGAAGCTCTGATCAATGAGACACTGTCGTCATCCGAAGCAACCTCACCATAGACGGCCTGCTGGTCTCATTTCTCCGTTTGCCAAATATCCTGCACAACGTTAAAATTCAAACACAGCCCACCTTAATACTCGCCTGGAGTTCCTCAGGTGTCCAAGAAGTATGATGTCATCATCATCGGCAGCGGCCCCGCTGGCATCTTCGCCGCAATGGAGCTGGCGCGGACGAACTTGAAGGTCCTTCTACTGGAAAAGGGCAAAGACCTTGACCAGCGCCTGTGTCCGGTGCAGGACCGCGCCAGGCGCTGTATCGCCTGCTCACCCTGCCACCTTGTCTGCGGGCTTGGTGGCGCCGGTGCCTTCAGTGATGGCAAGCTTACGCTCTCGGCTGACGTCGGCGGGCGGCTCGAAGAACTTATTGGCCGGGATGAGACTGAGAGATTAGTCAAATACGTTGATGGTGTATACCTGAAGTTCGGCGCCCCCGACCGTGTTTACGGCGTCGGCGACGAAGTCGAGAGTCTCAGACGCCGGGCCACTCTGGCCAACCTGCGGCTGGTGCCTGTGAGACTACGTCACATGGGAACCGAGCGGTCACGGCAGGTCCTCCAGGAAATGCGCAGCTTCCTCAACTCTCACGTGGAAGTCCGCCTCAACGAAATGGCCCGGTCAATTGTTGTCAGGAACGGCACCGTTCGGGGCGTCGAAACCTCTTCCGGCGAGTATCTAAGCGCCGGGTTCGTCGTCGTCGCACCGGGACGCGAGGGTGCCGATTGGCTGGAAAAGGAAGCTCTCCGGCTCGGACTCACCCTCAAGTCAAACCCGGTTGATGTCGGCATAAGGGTGGAGGTGCCCTCACCGGTACTGGAGGAGATTACCTCCGTCCTGTACGAGTCCAAGCTGGAGTTCTTTTCACGGAGCTTCGACGACCGCATCCGCACCTTCTGCATGTGCCCCGGCGGCGAGGTCATCCTAGAATCCACCGGCGGTGCCGATGCTGTCGTCACCGTCAATGGAGCCAGCTACGCCTCCAAGAAAACCAACAATACCAACTTCGCCATCCTTGTCAGCACTACTTTCACCGAGCCGTTTCGCGACCCCATCGGCTACGGGAAATACATCGCCCGACTGGCCAACCTGCTCAGCGGCGGTGTTCTGGTGCAGAGATTTGGCGACCTGCTTGAAGGGCATCGCTCCACGCCATCCCGCATACGCAACAGCATCGTCGAACCAACGCTGAAGGCGGCGACGCCGGGTGACCTGAGCTTTGCCTTGCCCTACCGCCACTTGAGGGGCATGGTCGAAATGCTCCAGGCAATGGACAGGCTGGCACCGGGCGTTGCCTCGCCTTCAACTCTTCTTTACGGCGTCGAGGTCAAACTCTACTCCAGCCATCTAAAGCTTGCCCCATCCCTGGAAACAGAAGTGCACAATCTCTTCGCCGCCGGCGATGGTGCCGGCGTCAGCCGCGGTATGATGCAGGCATCGATATCGGGCGTTGTCGCCGCCAGTGTCATCATGAAACGGGCCAGCGCCCGGCGCTTGAAGCCAGCACATTAGACAAAGGCTACTTCCAAAGACAAAAAGACGAGGAAGATAAGGAGACAGATCATGACAATGAATTACAGCAGGATGACCTTTGCCGAACTCCGCAATCTAAAGCTCCAGAAGATGCCGAAGGAGGAACTCGAAAAACGTATCGCCGCCTTTCTCAGGTCGTGCAACATCTGCGTCCTCGCCACCTGCAAGGACAATGTACCACGCGCCACACCCATTGAGTATTATTCGGATGGTCTGACAGTCTACGTGGTCGCTGACCCCGGCACCAAGATTGCCAACCTCAAGGCGAACCCCAGAATCAGCATTGGCATCTACAATACACCCTATACTAACTGGATTGACTGGAAAATCGTCCGCGGCGTCCAGATTACCGGCAAGCCAAGTCTTGTTACCGACGACAATCCTGAGTATTTCGAGGCGATGAAGATTTATAACTGGCGCCTTTACAGTATGGTCGCCGGGCGGGATATGGACAAGCCGCCGACGGGACGCACCATAATCAAGGTTGAACCCCTGAAAATAGAATACCGTGACCTTGGCCTGCTTGCCGAGGGCTACTTACGGTTCCAGGTCTGGGAGCCATAGCCGTAGATACCACCAAACAGGGAGGAAGGACATGGAAGCAGCAGTCAAGACTGTAGAACTGGCACCGGGCATCACATGGGTCGGTGTTGAAGACTGGAACCGACGCTTCTTCGACGCGCTCATCCCTTTGCCGCATGGAACGTCCTACAATGCCTATCTCGTCGTCGGCAGGAGCCGCATCGCCCTTATCGATACTGTCGCACCGGGCTTCGAGGACCAGCTAAAGGCCAAAATTCGCGTGATTGTACCTCCTGAGAGAATTGATTACGTTGTTATGAATCACGCTGAACCTGACCACGCCGGTGCCATACCGGCGGTAATGTCCGCCGCACCGAAAGCGCAGGTGGTGGCCACCAAAAAAGGCGTGGAAATAGCTGGCGCCCTCTACCGTATCCCGGAATCCCGGTGTCTTACCATCCGCGATGGCGACACACTCGACCTGGACGGCAAGACGCTGCGCTTCCTCGAGGCCCCTTGGCTCCATTGGCCGGAGACAATGTTCACCCTCGCTGGCGAAGACAAGATCCTCTTCCCATGCGACTTTTTCGGTGCCCACATGGCAACGGACCGGCTCTTTGACGACGAAGTCAGCGATGTCTTGATTCCCGAAGCAAAAAGGTACTACGCCGAAATTATGATGCCGTTTACCCGTATGGTAACGACGGGGCTGGACAAGGCCAAGAACTCTGCGCCAAGAATTATCGCGCCCAGCCACGGGCCAGTCTACCGACGGCCCGAGCGCATCCTTGAAGCCTACGAGAAATGGTCGCGCGGCCGGCTTGCCGCCAAAGCAGTGGTGATGTACGTTTCGATGTGGCGGAGCACCGAACACCTTGCCAAGGCTGTCGTCTCGGGCATCTCCGCTGAAGGTGTCGAGGCGGTGCCCTTCGACCTGTCAAGGTCCGATATCTCCCACGTCGCCAGCGAACTTGTTGACGCCAGCGCCATCGTACTCGGGTCACCTACCGTGATTGGCGGACTGCACCCCGCGGCCGCTTATGCCCTATCCCTTTTGAAGCTCCTCCGCCCCCGACTCAGGATAGCGGCCTTCTTCGGCTCATACGGCTGGGGGGGCGGGGCAGCAACACAGGCCAGGACTCTCCTGGAGCCAACCGGCTGTGAGCTTATCAGCGTCCTCGATATTAGAGGCACACCAGGCGAAAAGGAAATCGCCGACGCCGTGCTCCTCGGCCGAAAAATCGCCCAGCGCGTCAAGGAAACGATCAAGTAGCTCAAACATCAGCATGGGATGTTCACTGACCAGCTACCGCATACTCAACGGCACTCCGTGAGCGGCATCAGGAACGCGTCCGGAAGATGTCCGATTTAAGTGCGGTAGTCAGCCTGACCATCCTGCTGGCTGCCGCGCTCGTCGGCGGTTCGGTAGCCCGCCGTCTGCGCCAGCCGGTCATCCTTGGCTACATCCTTGTCGGCGTCGCGGTTGGCCCCGACGCGCTCGGTCTCGTCAGCAACCGTGACACCGTGGAAACAACGGCCACCATTGGTGTTGCTTTGCTGATGCTCACCCTTGGTCTTGAATTCTCCATCGGCCAGCTAAGGCAAACAGGCAAAATCGGCGTTTGGGGTGGTCTGGCCCAGATTGTCGCCACCAGCGCCCTTGGCTTTGGCGCAGGCCTGACTCTTTTCCACTGGCCCTGGCCGCAGGCACTTCTGTTCGGACTTATAATCTATAACTCCAGCACCGCAATCTGCCTCAAACTGCTGATGGAACGGGGCGAACTGGACTCAGCACATGGCCGCATCATGATTGCCATACTAATTCTCCAAGACGTCATAGTAGTAGTTATGATGGTCATCATACCGCTGCTAAGCCAAGTCCCAACCAACATTCTCCTCGAACTCGCTTTCGCCGTCGTTAAAGCCGTGATCTTTGTCGGTATCGCCGTGGTTCTCGGCCTCTGGGTCATGCCGTGGCTCCTCGGCCGCATTGGCGGCGTTCGCTCCCGGGAGCTTTTCCTTCTCACCGTTTTGACCCTGTGTCTCGGCGCCGCCATCGGCACCTATTTCTTCGGCTTGCCGCTAGTCTTCGGTTCTTTTGTCATCGGTCTCGCCATTCGTGAATCACGATTCGCCCAGGAAGCATTGGCCGAGGTAACTCCGCTCCGTGACATCTTTGCCGCACTGTTCTTCGTCTCCCTTGGCATGCTGCTGGACCCGGCTTACGTATTGGTGCACTGGCAGCTGGTGCTCGCCACTGTCTTCCTGGTGGCTTTCTTAAAGTTCGCCACCATTTACGCCATCACCCGGCTCTCTGGCTATAGCGGACGCGTCGCCCTGCTCTCCAGCGCCGGGCTAATTCAAATCGGGGAATTCGGTTTCATCCTGGCCCAGGCTGGAGTGACCAATGGCATCGTCAGCGATGATTTCCGCTCCCTGATACTGGCCAGCGCCATCACGAGCATGCTCCTGACGCCGCTGTCGATCAGCGTTGCCGCCAACCTGTACCCCAGATACACGCTCGGGCCGTCCGGCACCCGGCTGGGTGCGGCCCTTAGCGACAGCCAGGTGCCATCCATAGACACCGTGACGTCAAACAGGATTATCATCGCCGGCTACGGCAGGGTCGGACGAAACGTCGTCCGGGCCCTCCATCAGAACGGTTTTGCCTGCACCGTCATCGAAATCGACCCCGAACTGGTCATTGAACTGAGGCGGCTCGAAGTGACCACAATCTATGGAGACGCCAGCAACGCGCATATCCTCAAACAGGCCGGCATTGAACAGGCGTCAATCATGCTAGTCACCTACCCTGACCCGCTTGCCGTAGTATCCACGGTCAAGAACGCCATCCACGTCAATCCCGGACTGAAAGTACTGGCACGGCTCCATCGCCCCGCCGATGCCGCCGCTTTCGCCGGAATGGAGAACGTGGATTTGATAAGCCCGGAATACGAGGCCAGTCTCACCTTCCTGAATCGGACCCTGACAGCCTCCGGCTGGCGTCATGAGGACATCGAACGCGCTATCGACGAAATCCGGCGGCAGACTGCCAGCCGTGCTCCGGCAACCCGCAAGCGCTAAAACCCGGCACAGCCTCACTCTCAAACAACTCACGCCAGACCCACCGGTCCTTCACAGCTTCTGCCCCCGCCTCTACCATGCAGCCACAAACAGCTAATCCAGCAGGAGCAACAGACCCGTGCCAACGCCGGCTATGCCTTCGATCCGGGTATCGTGTTCGGCCGATCCGGCGGCCCCATTGAGCTTCGCGTTTGCTGTGGCACCACCATCCGACCACCGGCCAGGTCAAGCCGATCGCCAACCATCTGAAGTTAATGAGGGAACGAACGGCATGCCGCCCCTCCTCTCATCTCCCGTCAAGACGCCTGACCGGTTACAATCACCGCCCGGCGCGTTTTCCCGTGCGGCGGGCGGGAGATGGGCCGCCGTTGCCGATGACCGTAAGTGCCTGTTGCCAGCAGGTATCGCTGCACAGCCGGCAGGTATCGGAACAGCAGCCGCTCTCATCCACAAGGCCGAAGACGCCGCAGCCGAGACAGCGCCGCGCCTCCGCCATGGCCTTCTCCACATCAAGACCGAGCTCGACTTCTTTGAAAGAGGCCACCCTCTCCTCAAGCCCGAGCACGGCCCCCTTCTGACGCTCCCGTCTGGCGATATTGCCGCAGAGCCGGTGGACCATCGTCTCCGGCAGTTCGGCCGGCGGCACCCCGGGTAAAGTCTTCTCACCGCGCAGGTACCGGTCAATCGCCGCCGCCGCCTTCTTCCCCGAGGCGACCGCTTCAACCACCGAGGACGGCCCCAGGACGGCATCGCCGGCAGCAAACAGCCATGGCTGCGAGGTGGCCATCGTGACCGGGTTTACCGAGATCCTGCCGCCGCGGCCGATGTCAGCCGTGCCGAGTCCGGAGATACCTCGTACATCGGCAAACTGGCCTATGGCCAGCAGGACCATGTCGGCTCTAATAGCCTGCTCAGTACCCGCCTTCTGCTCCGTGATGAGACGCCCTTCCTCAAACCGCATCGAGGCAAGCTCGATGCACTCGACCGCTTTAATCCGGCCGTCCTTCTTTCTTACTATCCTAAGACACTGCCGGGACGGCAGAATGCCGATGCCTTCCTCTTCGGCTGCTGCCACCTCGCCGGCCCCGGCGGGCATTCCTTGGCGTGATTCAACACAGATAACGGTCACCTTCCCGGCGCCGAGACGCCGCAAAGCGCGGGCCCCGTCAATGGCCACATTGCCGCCGCCGATTACCACCACATTCCCTCCCACATCCACCTTCTGCCCCGAAGCCAGCTGCCTCATTAGCTGGAGACAGTGGTAGATACCGGGGCCATCTTCGCCGGGTATCCCGAGCAGGCGGCACTGCTGGGCGCCAATTGCCAGCAGGACTGCCCCGTACCCGTCTCGCCGTAAATCATCCACGCCGGGGCTGGCACCGACCGTCACCCCGGTACGCATCTCGACACCGAGCGCCATGATATCCGTGATTTCCCGGGCAACAATTTCCTTGGGCAGTCGGAAATCAGGTATTCCCCAGTGAAGCATGCCGCCGGGCGTATTTTCCTGCTCGAATACCGTAACGCCGTAGCCGGCCGCGGCCAGCGACTGCGCCGCACCCAGACCGGCCGGCCCCGATCCAACTATCGCCACCCGCTCCGGCCTCGTCCCGGCAACACGGGCCGCCGGCGGGCGCCCACCGGCGGCAAGCTCCCGGTCGCCGACAAACCGCTTCAACTGGCAGATTGCCACCGGCTCGTCAACCGCACCGCGGTGGCATTTCCCCTCGCAGGGATGGGTGCAAACCCGCCCCAGCGTCAGCGGCAATGGATTTACCCGGCGGTTGACCTCGAGGGCCTCGGCAAACTTGCCCTGGGCAATCAGGGAAACATAAGTCTCGACATCGGTACCGAGGGGACAGGCCGCCTGGCACGGCGGCGTCACCCGGCGGTAGACCAGCACCGGACAGATGGCGGCGCAATCACCGCAGCAGACGCACCGGTCGACATCAAGACGGATGGTGGTCATTTCCCTCTCTCGGGCTCAAGCGGTGCTTCGAAATCAACCACCAGGTCGCGTATCACCCGGAACCTCGGGTGCGGCCGGATAACCATCGCCTCCGAGGCCGGCTCATGACAGCTGAAGACCGGACGGCCGTTGACCTCAACCGGGCAACAGCCGCATTTGCCCTTCTCACAGCCGTAGCGGAAGGCCAGCCCCGGGTCAAGATGCTCCTGTATATGCTTGAGAATATCAAGCACCGTGGCCCCTTCAACAAGGGGCACCAGAAACTTCGCATACCGCGGCCTCCGGTCAGCACCGGGGTCAAACTTCAGTACCTTAACTGAGGCCTGCCTCTCAGTCATCGGCTTACCTGGCCCGCTCCGGAGGTTTGAAGTAGGGAAAGGCGACCGGCTCATGGCGAAGCTCATCCTTCCCATCAACCAGCCTCATTACAATGCGCTTGAGCCACTCATGACTCTCTTCCGGATAGTCATCCCGATAATGGACGCCGCGGCTCTCGGTGCGCTCCAGCGCCGAAGTCAGGACCAGCCTGGCCACCTGGGCCTGATTGACCGCCTCCAGCGCCTGGACCCATTCCGTACTGAAACGCGGGCTGTCATCACTCACGCCCATATCGGGAAGAAGGTTCTTTTCGACGTCCTCAAGCTCCGCCAGCCCCTGCCGGACACCGGCCTCAGTCCTCCCGGCCACATGGGCCGACCGTTCCAGTATCGCGCTTACCGTCTTCCTGACCAGCACTGGTCGGCACCCGCTCCCCGACCGCGCACGCAGCGCCATTATCCGGTGAACAGCGGCTTTGACCTGCTCTGAATCCACCTCTGCCGGATGGCTCCTGCCAGCGTAGACTGCCGCCTGCTCGGCGGCGATACACCCGGTCGCCGAGCTGGCGCCAACCATATTGCCCACCATGACATAAGCCCCCTGATGACCGCTGGCAACTTCACCGGCAGCGTACAGCCCGGCAAGGTTTGTCTCGCACCGGCAGTTAATCTTACAGCCGCCAAAAGAGGTTATCGCCGCCGGCACCAGCTCTAACGCCTCGTTCCTCAAATCAAAACCGGACTCGCTTAATACGTCAATAAACCGCTGGCGCCCCATAGACTCCAGGTAGGTATTGACCAGGTTAACCGGCAGGTGCCGGACCGACATATATACGCCGCCGTGAGGCCCGGCACGACCCGCCCTGATTTCAGCCGCCGCCGCCCTGGGCGGCACCCGCCGCGCCCCGGTGTAGCGCTTCATGTACTCCTCACCGAGACTGTTGTACATGATCGCATTAAGGTCGTAGGCCAGCAGGGCCGGCCACTCCTCATCACGGGCCGCCGGCGGCCAGACCGCTACGTAAGTGTAGAAGTCGGCCATCTCCATATCGGCCACCTCAACACCGGCCCGGTAGGCCATGGCCGTGCCGTCGCCGGTGGCCATGGGTACCATTGTCCTGGGATACGAACCCATATAGCCACCGGTGGCCAGTATCACCGCCTTTGCCCGGATGACCAACGGCTCGCCGCTCCTCAGGTCCAGCCCCACCGCACCCGCCACCACCCCATCCCGGTGCAATAGCTCGCAGATGAAAACATCATTCATTACCCGAATGCCCATCCGCCTCACCTGCCGCGGCAGCACCCGCCGGTACTGGCTACCACTGAAAACGCACACCCTAGGCACCGTCACCACCCGGGGATGGCTCTCCCCGGGCAAACGCGACATGACAAACTTCCCCTCACGCTTCTCAAACCTTACCCCCATTTCCTCAAGACGGCAGGCAATCCCGGGAAGCCGCGCGGTGTACTCGTAGACCAGCTCTTGGTCAGCCAGGTAACGGCCAATTCTGATGACATCCCTAGCATGTATTTCCGGACTGTCCGGCTGGTAAAGCGCCGCCTGAAACGCCGGCCCGGCCATCCACGTCGCCGCCCCATCACGCCCGTACATCCCCTTGCTGACAAGCAGCACCCCGGCGCCAAGTTCCCCGGCCCGTATCGCCGCAAAACTCCCCGCCGCCCCTCCCCCTATTACTAACACCTCGGTATTTATGGCATCAATCATCGAAATATGTCTGGAAGTAACCTAAAGTGGTGGGTAATCTTAGCATAAAAACGACGTCACTGGAAACGGACACACTTCTACCAACCCACAGGGGCCGGAGTGACACGAATCACTGGCATAGCTATAATTAGACGCGGATAGGGCACATCGTCACGGAAAGGACACTCAAATCAAGATTATCGGTGTCGTAGGTCAAAACGGTTCAGGCAAGGACGAAGTCTTGAAGTATCTCAAGGCCAGGTACGGCGTTCCCTTCCTGGCAACCGGTGATATTGTAAGGGAGATTGCCGCAAGACAGGGGATTGAGCCAACCCGCTCCAACCTCGGAAAATTATCTGACAGTTACTTCAGAAAATACGGCAAGGGTCACTTCATCAAAATGGCAGTAGACCGCATCTTCCAGAACGGATGGAAAACGGCCGGCATCAGCGGCATACGCTCCCCGGAGGACGTTGCTATTCTCAGGAATATTCTCGGGCGTGATTTCATTCTCATCGCGGTGACCGTTGCCGATGCTAACGTACGCTACAGGCGGATGTTAAAACGTGGCGAAGACCGTGACCGCAACACCATCGAGCAGTTCCGTCAACAGGACGAGGCGGAAGAGAACCTTTTCCACGTCACCGACGCCATGATGCAGGCCGATTACACTATCAGCAACGACAGCACACTTGACGCTCTTCATGCTGCTATCGACACTCTTGTCGAGAGGAAGGGCTTGCTGGCAGCCTGACGTCCCGGCCATCCCTCAGACCTCCGGAGGATACAGGAATGGGCGTAGTATTCAATGAGGAGCAGATGCGCCGCTACCAGCCGCATATTGTCCTTCCCCACATCGGGACGAAAGGGCAGAGAAAGCTCCTGCAGTCCAAAGTCCTGGTAGTCGGACTCGGGGGGCTTGGCTCATCTTCGGCGTTTTACCTCGCCGCCGCCGGCGTCGGCAAAATCGGCATCGTAGATTACGACCGCGTCGAGGTGAGTAATCTTCAACGTCAGATACTCCACCGTACCCGCGATATCGGTCGCCTGAAAGTTGAATCCGCCGCCGAGACTCTGCGGGCACTCAATCCTGACATCGATATTGTCACTCATGCGACACGCCTGACCGCAGCCAATGCGCGCAGCATTATCGAAGACTACGACGTAGTTGTCGACGGCACCGACAATTTCCCATCAAGATATTTGCTGAACGATGCCTGTTACCTCACCGGGAAACCTTACGTATACGGCAGTGTCTGGAGATTCGAAGGCCAGGCGACCGTTTTCACCCGCGGCAACGGCTGTTACCGCTGTCTGTTCCCCACCCCACCGTCGGGGCCGACGGCACCGAGCTGTCAGGACGCCGGAGTTTTCGGAGTCATACCCGGCATCATCGGCATCATCGAAGCTACTGAGACCCTGAAGCTGGTGCTCGGCACAGGACTGACTCTTAGCGGGCGCCTTCTGCTGTTCAACGGTCTGGATATGGAATTCCGCACTCTTAGCTGGCGTCAGAACCCGTCGTGTCCATTATGCGGCACCAGGCCTACAATCACCGGAATAGCCGACTACGGAGTTACCTGTGCGCCTCTCACCAAACTAGACGTTTAAGTCCAGTTATGCTTGGAAAGACTTCATAACCCAGCTAAGAACCCATCCAGAAAAAACGCAGGAAGGCAGAGTAGTTAACCGGGCCCAGACATGATCCAGATAAGGACTATACCGGCCGCCGGCTTGCCGGCGCACCGCCGATAACCGCTCAATTACCCCGACACCCAGGCCATCAGCATAAATCGCAAGGCCGGCACTAGTAATGCCGCCACGGTATCTTCACAGATTTGCCCCCGTGAGCTGAGTTAGCCATTTCAGAAGTGTCAGCCGGCCTCTAAACTACCCAACCCTGCCACAACACAAAGCTACCAACGATGAGAGCAACCACACCGAGAATCAGTGCCAGCCAGCTGCCTATCCGCCAGGCTTCAAGCCAGGGACGGCTTGGCCAGTGAGTAAGAAACTCACGAACATCGGGGCGTTG
>Ga0185342_1000481_pt1 | contig 20113 bp, 20 predicted proteins | sample ConPoolayeEmetaG_FD_128045 | JGI IMG/M metagenome (GOLD analysis project Ga0185342, IMG submission 128045) | Hot spring microbial mat communities from California, USA to study Microbial Dark Matter (Phase II) - Cone Pool mat layer E metaG... ...
TGTTTAGCCTCTTAAGCCCAAGCCAAACCCTTCAGCTACCAACAACTATTTATATACCCTACTTTCAAATAAACTTTCTGGCGATTCATCCCCACGACTTGAAGTCGGGGGCTTTCTCACCAAGGTTTTGTAACTCAGATTTCTGTTTTCTCCGGTATTCCTTTAATATTCTTGATTCTAGTTTTGCCCCTGTCAATAACAGAATACACAATTTTGGCCTTCATCGCAGCGATTCTGAGTAGTTGGTCTGGCCCTGCCGCAGTTCAACCCTTGGTTGCTATGGTAACCAAACCAGAAATAAGAAGCACCGCCTTCTCCATAGAACAAATGTTTGAGGGGGGATTTGCAGCTGTCGCAGCTGTGTTTGTAGGATGGCTTGCAGATACTCTCAACGGGGGAATAGCCGGCTTAACAATGCAGACCATAACGCCTTACATGGGTTACTGGCTTGGTATCCTCCCGCTACCTTTCCTGCTTGTATTATTCACGCTTTCTGGACAATCACTGACAACAGCTATGCTTTGGACAACAGTAATTCCATGGACAATCTGCTTTCTAATATGGTTCATACCTTACAAAACATTTCCCAAAGACAGAGACAAAATCCTTCAACTTCTAGAAGAAAGGAGGAAAGAACTCCTGAAACTAGAAGAAAGGAGGAAAGAACTCCTGAAAAAATAAGAACCACAAGAATTAAGTCTTCCCTTCCCCCTTTTTCTAAAATCCTTTTAAACGAGTCCTCAGTGAAGCCAAACAAACACAAACACAAGAAAGGTGTACGTCTGGAACCACCCAGAGACCTTCCCAATGAGCAGAGTGCGGCTTCTTTTTTTAGGTAAAGCGTTGATAACCAGATATCTGATTTTTCAGCCCTCAAAAAAGGGGACAGATCTGTGTCTATGGGTGAAAAACGTCGCAGGTGTAATTGGCCCTCTCGAATATGGAAGAGAAAGTGCCTTCCATGAAAGCTGGAGCAAGTGTGGCTATAAATTTGCTTGTGTTTCTTAATTGTGTTTGCAAAGATTTTTTATTTGCTGTGTTTGGTGTTGTGTTTCTGACTCAATGTTTTCCTGTGTTTCTTGTAGTTTTTTAATGTTGTAGATAGATTTATAGCTTGTTTAAAAATACTGTTCCGTTTAGTCTTATATTTGGTTCTGTTGGTGGGATTTATGGCGGGTTTGCTTCCGAGAGAACTTTTGGAAAATCCAGTGAGGCTTAAGCCTAAGGATATTGAAGATGGACTTGTGAGTGTCGGTTATTTGCCTAATCGGAAGGTAGTTACCACTCTTTTTCTGGCTTTCCAGCTTGATAAGCCGATTCTGGTGGAGGGTCCTGCGGGTTGCGGTAAAACCTATCTGGGTGTTTGCACCGCGAAGCTGTTTGGCTTTCCGCTGATTAGGCTTCAGTGCTATGAGGGGATTCTTCCTGAACAATCAATTTATGAGTGGAACTATCATAAGCAGCTTCTCAGGATTCAGATGAACCATCTTAAAGGTAATGATGGGGGTGAAAAATCAATTTTTTCTGAGGAGTACCTCTTGGAACGCCCCTTGTTAACCGCTTTAAAGTCTCCTGAAGCGGTGCTTCTCATAGATGAGATTGATAAGGCCGACGAGCAATTCGAAGCCTTCCTTCTTGAACTCCTTGGCGAGCGGCAAATCACGATTCCGGAATTGGGAACCGTGAGGGCTCCTCCGAACCAGAAACTTATTACTGTGCTGACTTCTAATAGTTCGAGGGAATTGTCTGAGCCTTTGAAAAGGCGGTGCTTACACCTCTACTTGGACTATCCCCCAAGGGATTTGGAAAAAAGGATTATACTTCTCAACTGTCCCCAGCTGTATGATGAATTTGTGGATAATATATTGAGTTTTGTGGAGAATCTGCGAAGCATGAGGCTGCAAAAGGTTCCCTCCATTGCGGAGTCCATTGACTTCGCCAGATCTCTCATAGCTATCGGTAAAAGTGAGTTGGATCCGGATACTGTTAACTCTCTCCTTTCGACTCTTCTTAAGGTTAAGAGTGACATAGACCTGGTGGCCCGTAAAGGTATTGAGAACCTTCTCGACTTGAACGGCGAAAAAGGGTAAAGGTTACCAGACATGATTGAGGGCTTTGTAAGGCTTCTTCGCGAAAGGAACATTCGGGTAGGTTTAGCGGAGACCATAGACGCCTGCAGAGCCTTCACACTACTAGACATAGATAAGGAAGTGATGAGGGAAGGTTTAGCCGCCTGCCTCATAAAGGATGAAGCAGACAGGCCAGATTTTGACCGCATCTTCGACCTCTATTTCTGCAACATAATGGAGGAAAATAAAAGAACACCTAAAGCACCCTCTCAATTAAGAGACTTGTTTTCCGAAGGTGAGAGACAGGAGCGGAGAACAGAGAGACCATCGCAGGAGGGAGACCAGCAGACTGAGCCTCAGCAGCGAGACCAGCAAGGACAAAGACGGGAGGTTTTGGCAAGGTTTGGTGGTATCCGAGGGATAGGTATGGCAATTGATGAAAATGATTTGGAGGGAGCCGCCGACCAACTTGTGGAGCGAATCCTCAGCAAAACCAAGGACCCTGACACCTTTGCTAAGATGCTTAAAAATTTTATAGAGTATATGAAGCTTTACTCTGGATGGGCTCTGGATGAACCCACCGATTTTAAGGACTATTTGGAGAGAATTGAGAAAGTTCTAACTTTTGCGCAGAGGAAATTTCTTGAATTGTTTAGGGGAGAGTATCCTCTGGAGGAACTCATTTCTAAACTCGTGAAACTGGATTATCAAAACATTGAGGAGCTGGAATTTAACAAGTATGTGGGAGACTTGGTTTTTCTTGTGAGTAATGTGGAAAAAATTGAGAGAACCATAAAGAAACTGGCAAAGCAGCTGGCATCCAGGCTTTCAAGAAGAGAGAAACTTGCGGATAGAGGTAAGATAAATATTCGCAAGTCAATTCGCAAGTCCCTTGAGTATGGGGGAGTAATGGTCAAGCTGGATTACAAGATGAGAAAGATTCAAAGGCCAGAAATTGTACTGCTCTGTGATGTTTCTGGGAGCTGCGAATGGATATCCGACTTTTTTATAACTTTAATGTTGGGAATCAAAAAGGCCTTCAGTGAAGTTAGGGGCTACATTTTCACAGATCACTGCTGGGCTGTGACCAAGGCACTGGATACGGGTATGGTTGAGAGGCTGTTCCAAGAGATTAGCCACTGGTGGGATGTTTACCGGGGAGGAGGAAGCAGCAACATGGAAACAGCCTTCGAGGACTTTCTCAAAAAAACGGAGGGAACCATAACCAAGAAAACCACGGTAATCATTCTAAGCGATTGCAGAGACTACCTCGGAAGAAGAGAACTCTACGGCAGCCTAAGAGGATACCCTCTCTCGGCCCAAAAAATAGCTAAACTTGCCAAAATTTCAAAAAGACTCATGATTCTAAACCCTGAAGATCCCAAGTTCTGGAACACCGGCGACTCCGTAGTAGACTATTATATTCAGGCAGGGGCTGAATGCTACCCAGTTAAAAACCTTCAAGAACTAGCCAACATGGTTGTTTTAGCTGCAAAAAAAGATATAACCCCCTACATGAGATAAATGTTAAAATATTATTCTAAAGAAGGGAAAAAGAAATGGATATTTTTGAAGCCATAGAAAATAGGAGAAGTATAAGGGACTATGACCGAAGCAAACCTGTCTCCAAAGAAATCATAGAAAAAATTGTTAACGCAGCCAGATGGGCACCCACAGCGGGTAACCGTCAACCCATAGAGGTGATAGTAGTTTCCAGTCAGGAAATGAGGGAGAAACTGGCTTCCTTATCCGGCTACGCCCCCTACCTAAAGGATTCCCCAGTAGCATTAGTGGTTTGCGTTAACCAGAACAAGTACACTAAGGGATACGAGAACGCCCGCCAATTCTATACCCCTATGGACGCCTCCGCAGCCATAATGAACATGATGCTCGCAGCCCACGGATTAGGTTTAGGAACCTGCTGGGACTCTGTGCTTGACAAAAAAGCGATAAGAGAATTATTAAAAATCCCCGAACATGTGGAGCCATTCAGCATCTTGGCACTAGGCTACCCCTCAAAGAGACCCGAAACCCCGCCCAGAAGAAGACCCCTGGAAGAAATGATACATTGGGAAACCTACTAGCCCCAGAAAACACTTAGAACATATAACCTTCTTTTTCAAATATTTTTCACGTTTGAATTTGCTTCATTGTGGCTAAAAATGGTTTTCTAAAGTTGTTTGGGAGCCAAGTAAGTTATGCCTATAGAAGTTTTAACTGAGCCTAGGAGTATTCTTCTTGAGAGGAATTATGCCGATGGTTGGTTTCTGGAAAATATGCTATGAATATTTACCGGGGATGTCAGCATGCCTGTGAATATTGCGATGGAAGGTCTGAAAGGTACTATTTGGATTTGGACATTGGAAGCAAGATTTACATAAAGGTCAACGCCCCCCAACTTGTGAAAAAAGAACTGAGAAACAGGGAAAAAGGAATCGTGGCTGTGGGTGGAGGGATAGGTGATTCATACCAGCCCCTGGAAAAAAGTATGAGGTAACCCGCAGGGTGCTTGAGGCAATAAAAGAATTAAATTTCCCCATTTTCATTCTAACCAAGTCCAGCCTAGTGGAGAGGGACATCGACCTAATAGGAGAAATAAACGGGCAAAACCTAGCCATAGTAGCCTTCTCCATCACCAGCCTTGAGGACGAAGTTTGGAAAACCTGGGAGCCCCAAGCCTCCCCACCAGAAGAAAGACTCAGAGTAATTGGAAAATTTTCAAAAATGGGAGTTCCAACAGGAGTGGTGATAATGCCCATCTTACCCTTTATTTCAGATAGCACAGAATCCATCGAAAAACTTGTTTCCAGGGCCAAAATGGAGGGAGCCAGCTTCATCATTGCAGGAGGCTTGATGCTCAGGGATCGCCAGAAAAAATACTACTACCAAAAACTGCAAGAAAAACATCCGGAACTAATCCCAAAGTACAGCCAGATATGCAGTGAACAAGGATACCACGCAAACGAAGAATACAACCAAAAAATAAACAGCACCGTTCTTGAAGCATGCAGAAAGTATGAAATCCCACTAAGAATTCCCCATAAACTTTTCCATGGAAAAATCCCAATCAAAGACGAATGCTCACACTTACTCCAACAAATAGCATACTTCCTAGACATAACCGGAAAAAGGGGAAGCGCCTATCGAAAAGCCGCAAATCAAATTTTCAAAACCACGCAAGACATAGTCAAACTCACAAAAGAAGAAAAAATAACCAAAATCCCCGGAGTAGGAGAAAAAATAGGAAAAATAATCCAAGAAATAGTACAGAATGGAGAAAGCGAATATTATCTCAACCTAATGGAATTAGCCTAACAAAAAATAGAGGAAGGTTAAACCAAGCCTAAAAGTGAATGTGTTTTGTGCGGTTCAAATTTTTCCAGTAGTCATGTATATAGCGGATGCGATATCTTCTGCGTCAACCATGGGAATCTGCCAATTCGGCTTAGCATAGGTCTCCTTAATCTTGTTAACTAGAGCATTCTTATCCGTAGCCTTCAATCCCACGAGAGACTTTTCCATCTCTCCCAGATAGGGCAGCGGAGAACAGTAGAAGTCTCCTGAAATCATAACGTCCTTTATCACATCATTCTTATCGCTCAAAACATGAGCCACTATAAGTTTCCGCGACTTGTACCTCGCCATATTTAACTTGCAATCCTCGGGAATTTTCGCGAATCTCCTAGCACTCGAAACCCTAAAGTTGTGCTCGTCAGACAGCGCCACGGCCCTATTCCCATCGTAGGCCTTCTTCTCCTCCGGCAACAGTTCTCCTTCAACAAACTTAACCTCCAACATATCCTCGAAGGCTTCTACCACAGCATCCCTGAACTCCTCCTTGGAGGGCAACCTCCCGGTTTCTGTTTCAACACTGGCGATATATTTTTTCACATCACTAATCTTCTTGTCCTTCCACTTCTCCGGAGGAATCTTGGCAACCTTCAAAAATGTTTCAACGTCTGGGGGCCCCAAACTGAAAATAGTGTTCTGAACAGTTATGTTACCGATAGTTGCAAATCCAAAACCAGTAATCTTCTCAAAACCCACCTTGATATCTCCGATATGGTCATAATATGCTCGTTTTACTCCTAGTCTCCAGTAGGCTTGCGCTAGTGCACCGCCGATTTGGCAGAATGCTTTGTCCATGTTGGGGTATCGGTCTGCGTTGAAGGTCATTAGCATTGCCATTGATCCTTTTGGGTCTATTAGTATTGTTCCTCCTCCTACTCCTAGCCTGCGCACAATTTCCACGTCTAGGTCTTGTGCCTTGGCTACGTCGACTTCACTGTCTATGTCTTGGAAGTATCCTAGGCTGATTCCGAGTTTTTTGAATCCTCCTATGAATATGGTGTTTGGTGCTCCCACCATTTTTCCAGTTATTAATGCGGCGGGATAAGCTACGGTGTCCGCCATATCTCCTTCTGGATTGTAAATTAGTCTCCATTCCTCAACCAAAAATCTTACCTCCCATACATTCATACAATGCATTCAGATGGTTTTTATAATTTAGCGCTATTAAATTATTTAAGTATTTGGATAATTTTGTCTGGTGAAGTAGAGAAGTTCGCCTTGATTTCAAAAAGGCACACACCCGTATATTCAATAAAAACTGTTGGTGCATGGAAGCCTTGTGGAGGAGGCTAGAAAAGCCCCACATTCCACTTGCTTAGCCTAAATTAACAAGTTTTAGCGCTACTCCGTGAAAACCACGGTTGAGTAGGGGTGGAAACAAGCAGTTAGCAAAATCAATAGTAAAATAAAAAGTTAGGAGTCAATGTTATGACATATGGCTTATGCGTTTTCTCACAGTTTAGAACACAAAATAAGGGATGAACTCAATTAATTCTTAATCACCATATTGGCTTGCGAAAAATTTGTTTTCGTTTCTACTTTTTGATGTTTCCATTCTTGAAACATTTTACTTTTTCGACGAAAAATGGTACTTCTCCAACCACTTTAACCGTGGAGTACGTTAGGTTATGAATTTTGTCTTTAAGCTGATGATATTAAAACAATTTCAATGGATTTATAATAATTCAAATTTCTGGGCTCTATAATGCACATTGGTAACTTTATAGTTTCCGCCTTGTGAATAGTGTCCCCTTTTTTGTCATGTGAGCTTGGATGATGCATTTTCGTCAAAGCAACATTTTTTAGATATTTTTTAAGTGGTGAATATTGCTGATGGTCTTAGTTCTTGTTCCATTACTCCTATTAGGGTCATGGAGAGGTTTGCGCTTGCTATCATTTTTGAAGGTTCACCCAGGGGCCCCGCTGCTTTTTCATAGTAGAATAGGGGTAGTATCGCGTCGAATTTGCCTTTTTGTCTGGTTAGGAGTATTAGTTGGTTGAACTCTAAGAATTTTTGTGTTATCATGTTTCTAATATAGGATTGGGGTGCTTGAAGGAATGCTGCTTTTATTATTTCTGCATTGTATATTACTTGTTGGGCGGTGTCGATTGTTTTGAGGTAATCTCCTTCTTTAAATGCCTTCTCCATTACTGGGACGTAGTAGTTTGTTGTTTTTAGGAGTAAGAATTCCTCTTCGGGATTGTTGACGTGTTCTGGTTGCACAGTTTTGAGAGTGTATTCTGCGGTTTGGATCATTCTAAAGGCGAAGTCTTTCATGGATTTTTTTAAATCTTCGGCTTTTTTCCCCTTCTCGTCGATGTCTTCTACAATTTTGGTGAAGTCTGTGAAAATATTGCATAGCTCTATTGCTAGGCATGCTTGATAGAATAATTCTGAGTCTACCTCCTCTCTGGCTTTTAGGGTGTTGACACTGGTTTCAGCATCTTTAAGATATGTGTATGCGAATATTAACCATTCGAATCCTTGATAGGACTTTATATTCTCATAGGTTTGGTTTAGTTGCCTTTTAGCCGAGTTTAGTTTCTCCTCAGCCTCTTCAATCTTGCTCTCCAAGTTCTTTTTAACGCGGCCTTCAATTTTGGCCCTTAAAACGTTTATTTGAGCAATGTTTGTCAGTAACCCGGATATTGAAAGTAAATTGTAACCCTGCTCCAAAAGATATTCAATGGTTTGTTTATTTTTCAAAATTTCCATGTATAGCTCGATGGTTCTCTGAGAAAAATTCGCCTGAACTAGAACTCCAACTTCGTTGAACAGTGTTTCGTGTTCCTTCCTCTTTTTCTCGATGAGAGGTTTTATTAGACTATTCATTAGGGGAGAGTAGAACTCCAGTTTTCCATCTTTAATATCTGCTCCCTCACCATATTTCTTTGTAAAAAAATCCACACAAAATGGACATTTAAAACTTTACCCAGTAATCCATAAAATTTTGGGCTATATTTTGGATAGTTATGCTAATCATCCACCTCGGCCCTTTTGGTTGGTTTAATATTCTCTTCTTTGACTTCTATCGTTGAGAGTGTTTTGATTCTTTTTGCTACCTTCTGAACAAGGGTTTCTAAACTGGTTAATAATTCCTCGTCCTTGGGAATTTTCTCCTCCTTCATAAGGGTGACCTGTTTTTTCTGCTTTAGGGTTGCTAGTGGCTTCTGTGGGGGGAGAATGGCGCTGGGTTCTACTATTGGTTCGATGGAGGCTTTCTCTTTTAGTACATCAACTAGACCTTCCACTATCTTGTCGACTAGAATCCCGAAGAGAGCTCTTGAGCCCTCGTTCATAATCGCTCTCAGAAATAGGAAAAATTCGCTATCCCCTATTCTTCTGAACCGCCACTCCTCAGTTCCAGCCTCGTGTTTGATGGAAAGCTCCAGTTTGAGATTCACAGTGTTGGGTAGGCTTTTTAGCATCTTTAAACATGCGTAGCGGGTGCCGATGTCCGGTTTGGCTTCTTTTTCCCAGCTGGAAGCTATTCCTCCCTCCAGAGAAATAAGGTAGACATTCTGGAGAATAATATTTATCATTCGTCCCTCGGATAGCCAGTTAATCTCTTTACTTATGAATGATTGAAGTGATCTGGGTACGGTTTTAATTTTAACAATTTTTTCTATTTTCTTCTTTAATTTGGCATCCAGATCTAAAGTACCTTTCAAGTCATTTTCGAAGTCTACCTCCTTCTCAATCAAACTGATTAGTTGGTCCAATTTTGAATACATAAGTTCCATATTATCAGACGCATCGTGAATACAAACCCATAGACCCTTACCTGTTTCCCTAAGTAGAAGCGAGTACAGTTCAAGTTCAATTTCACGGTTAATTTGTTCCCCACCAAAAATCTGGGATAGAAACTTGTTTAAGGCCATCAGCATGCCCGAAAAAAGAGTGAAATTAATACCCAAGCCATCATCAAATGCTACGTGCCCCATTCCGTCTTGCGTGATAATAAGTAGAGCGTGAATCAAAGGAGAAACCCCACAAAACTAAAAGTTGTAATATGAAAAATCTTAAGAGCCAAAAGCTATTTATTTTTAGCGGAAAAATAAAATTGTAGCAACAGGCACTGTGAGTGAGGTTAACTCTCTTGAAAGAAAAGTACATATTTAAGGTGCTTTTACTGGGTAACGGTGGGGTGGGAAAAACCACCATTAAGCAAAGATACACTGAGGGATTGGTTGATCCCATATACCGTACAACTATAGGGGTTGATTTTGGACTCATTGACGTAAAACATTCAAAACAGGAAATCTGGCTGCATTTCTGGGACATCGGGGGCCAAGACCAGTTTCGCGAAATTTCCGGCTCTTTTTATAAGGGAGCAAAGGCCGCTGTATTAATGTTTGATGTTACCCAGCCTAAGACTCTTGAGGGCATCAAGGAATGGTTAAAAATAATGAAGCAGGAAAACGTTGACGGTATTCCCAAAATAATAGTTGGAAATAAAATCGACATAAGGAAAATAGATAAGGGACATGTATCCACAGAGCAAGCAAAAAAGTTTTGTGAAAAACTGGGAATAGACTACTTTGAAACTTCAGCCCTACGCGGCGACGGCACAAAAGAACTGCTCAAAGAACTGGTAAAAATGATTGCAACCAAGTACCTGAACTTGAGTGAGGAAACATCCTAGAGAAAATAGATGTTTGACCCTTAAGCTCCCAAAATAGTATTTCTAGAGGTCGGTGTCTTTGGAGATAAACCCCGAACTGGCTTTCAAAAATGTTTTTGCGCAGTGTGGAAGTGGCAGGCCGGTGGGAGGAGTGGTTGTCGCCAACTCGGGAAAAATTCTTTACCAATATAATTTCGATGACAACGAAGTATTAAGGGATTTAATCAACCTTTTCCCCCAATTAAAGGTGGGCGATTTTCTCTCCACGGGAAACTACCTCATTCTACGCGTGTCAAGCGGCATCACAGTCATCCTAAAATTTGCAAGCGAACAAAAGGTAGCCCTAGCTCAACTCTCACTAGTCGGTCGAGTCGCAGCCTTCGCAGGCTGGTTTGATAGTATAGACGAAAAAAACTACAACATCAACTCATTAAAAGTAAACTATCCTGAGAATAGAAAAATCTGCGACCTCTTGGGATGCGATTCCACAACTGCCATAGGTAAAATCCTTGAATTCATAGTTGAAAAAGGGGAGGCTGCCAAAGAGGATTTACTAAAGTTGGGATTGGAGGAAGCAACTATTGAGGAATCACTAGAAAAACTAGTAAAAGCAGAAATACTAGAGGCGGATCAAGACAAATACAGAATACACACCGGACTAATAACAATTACACTTATGCAGCCATCTCCACAGCCATCCCTCTAAGCCCTACTTCTACAAATTATTAGGGGTTAAATCCACCCACACTTTGGTACATTCTAAAAATTTTTTCAAAGCAAGAGCTTTTTCAAAGTAAACTGGTTGTTTGACACATATTTTTCGGGCGGGGAATCATTAATTATATAAGTTTATAGAACACAAAAATTCATTAGTTTATAACATTAACAACTGTTTGAAGAACAAATTCAGTATGTGAGGTGTTGTTATGAATTTTGACTTTACCGAGGAGCAGCAATTAATCAGAAGTACGGTTAGAGAATTCGCTGAAACCGTATTAGCCCCCAGAGCCCGAGAAATGGATGAGAAGGCGGAGTTCCCCTGGGAAGAGATTAAGAAAATGGCAGAGCAGGGCTATTTAGGCGCACAGATTCCCAAAGAGTACGGCGGCTCGGAACTGGACACCGTGAGCTACGCCATAATGATAGAAGAAATATCCCGAGTGGTATGTGGAATTGGTTTAACTCTACAGATTCACAACTCTGCCTGCGCCCAACCCATAGCGCAGTTCGGCACCGAAGAACAGAAGAAAAGATTCCTTCCCAGACTCGCCAAAGGCGAACTCATAGGAGCCTTCGCGCTAACAGAACCAGGCGCTGGAAGCGACGCTCAAGCCCTCAGAACCACTGCTACTCCAGATGGAGATGAGTACATACTAAAGGGTAGTAAAATATTTATAACAAGCGGCCCAGTAGCGGGGGTAGCCCTAGTATTTGCCACAACACCCTCAACCGGTGATGCCAAGAAAAAACCCATAAGTGCCTTCCTAGTTGAGAAGGGAACCCCAAGATTTAGTGCCGGTCCCAAAGAAGACAAGATGGGCATGCGTGCCGCCGTCAATTCCGAACTAATTTTTGATGATTGTAGAATACCTAAAGCTAATCTTTTGGGAAAGGAAGGGGAAGGCTTCAGAATAGCTATGACCATTCTTGACTCGGCTAGAATTGGAGCATCAGCTCAAGCAGTGGGACTAGCCAGAGCAGCATTCGAAGAAGCACTCAAATACTCCCAGCAAAGGCAGCAGTTCGGAAGACCTATCGCCCAGTTCCAAGCGGTACAATTCATGCTGGCCGAGATGGCTACCCAAATAGAAGCAGCTAGCCTCCTTACCTACAGAGCCGCATACCTAAAAGATAAAGGGGCAAGATTCACCAAAGAAGTAGCAATGGCAAAACTGTACTCCTCAAGGATTTGCACCGAAGTGGTTTCAAAAGCACTTCAAATTCATGGAGGCTATGGATACATGAAAGACTATCCCATTGAGAGATACTATCGAGACGCCAAAGTACTTGAGATATATGAGGGAACAAGCGAGGTTCAAAGAATGGTAATTGCTGGGCAGCTTCTGAAGTCCTAAACTAGTTAATTTTATGACATGTAAAGAGGAGGATCAATGAAAATAATCATTGATGAGGATAAGTGTACAGGTTGCGCATTTTGCTTATTTGAGTGCCCACTGCCCGAGAAAGGAGTCAAAATAGTCAAGGCAAAAGCAAGGGTCAAGGATGAGTGTAAAGGATGCGGAAAGTGCGTTTCTGTATGCACAGCGGGAGCCATCAGGCTGGAATAATGTTTGAGACAGTTACACAATTTTTATCTTAAAGTTTAGAACCAGCCCGGCTAATGGATGGTTGAAATCCACAGTGACTACCTCCTCTGTTATTCCTATTATTCGTCCCGATATCTGTGTCCCATCAAACATAGTAAACGTCAGGGTCATATTCTCCTCCAAATTGGGGGGAAGCTTGTCTCTGGGAATCCTTTTTATCCATTCAGGCTTGCGGTATCCGTAAGCGTCTTTGGGTTCTATTTTGACCAGTTTTTCTTCCCCTTTTTCCATCCCTATCACTGCTTGACTCAAACCCTTTATTACGCGTCCCGAACCCGCCTCAAATTCTAGGGGTCTTTTACCCTCCGATGTGTCGAGAATAGTTCCATCGTTAAGGGTTAAAGTATACTCAATTTTCACCATATCTCCTACCTTAATCGGCATAGCACCAACTCCAATTCTTGAAAAATAGGCAAAAATTTTAAGTGAATCAATAGTTATGCAAACTTCATATTTAATGGTTCTGTTTCTATTCAATAATTGACGATGATTCCTACGACTTGATTCATACACTTTAGCATAAACATTAGGTTGTTTCAGAATAATAGGCAGGGTTCACTTTTCAGTAGATGTCTCCGGGAAGGGGTTCTATCCATGGGGCTTTCTCTTGTTGGGTTAGGATAACCTTGTTTATCCTTTCATAGAAGGATCTTTCAGTGTAAATTAGTTTGAATGTTTTCTGAGACACCCTCACCTCGATGGTTTGTCCACCTCTAATTTTCTTCCCATTTACCTCAGCTATCTGTCCGTCTAGAACAACATAGTTGTCGTAAGGTGTATCAGACAAAACAAATTTTACATTAGTGTTAATGGGCACAATAAGTGGGAAAAACCTACTTGTGTAAAATTGCGCAACGCAGGTAATCGACATCGCCTCAAGTTTTGGATGTATTATTGATCCTCCTGCGGATAAATTGTAGGCAGTCGAACCCAAGGGTGGAGCTATTACTACCCGGTCACCGCGAATTGATGATATTAGAACATTATCCAGAAACAATTTTCCATTAAGTATCCTTCCATGCTCACAAGTGATGACAACATCATTTACCGCGAATCCCACATACTTTTCTTTCAGGTAAACGTCTAATACGTGGTGATCTTCCTCCTTGTAATGCCCTCCCAAAATCTTTTCCAGTTCTGGTATCGCGTTGTGAGCATCCACCTCAGTTAGAAAACCAACGGTGCCAGAATTCACTGGAAAAATGGGAATACCTCCCCCACGCTCCACAACCATCCTGGCGGTTTTCAGAACTGTACCATCCCCCCCATTAGAAATTATGAAAAAGGTGCCATCCTGCACATCATCCACACCACTAATGGTATAAGTGGCGAATCCCCTTCTCTTCAAAAATTTTGAAATATCTTCGGTGGAGGATAATGCCGCCTGGGAACCAGTCCTAACCACGAAACCAACCTTGTTTGCCATCTCTAACATCATCACCAGTTACTATCTAGTAACTGAGAATGGTAGCCTTATTTAGATTATCCCATCATAAAGGTAACATCTATCCCTAAACAGGCTCATAATTAACTTGAATTTTAATCTCAATTGAATTTGTTTTTACGCTTTAGGAATTCTACAACCTTTTTAAGTTTAACGAGAACAGGCTAAGATGGAAGCATCCAATTATTCAAAATTAAAAAAATCAAATTTGACCCCGAGTTATAGAAAACTCAGGCGACCCCCACATTGACCGACGAATCATCAAAAAATAAAAGATGTGTTCGGAAAAGGAGGGGAATGATGTCGCTTTTTTATGCCAAGTTTTCGGCTACTAGTTCCACAATGTCTAAAACCTTAATTTTGCTGTTCAAAGCCTCTGCCGCGTCTTGGAGATTCTTCACGCAGAAGGGACAAGCAGTCACCAAGTAATCTGCTCCAGTCTCCTCAGCTTCCTTTATTCTGTCCTTAGCTATGTCTACTGCCAGTTCTGGAAAGCCGCTTTTAACGCCCCCACCCGCTCCGCAGCACCAGGAAGCTTCCTTTATCCTTTTCATCTCAACAAGTTGCACTCCAGGCATCATTTCAAGTATCTCTCGAGGAGCGTCATATATTTTCATATGTCTTCCAAGGTGGCAGGGGTCATGGTAGGTTACTTTGGTGTCCAGTTTTTTGAGTTTCAACTTGCCCTCCTTCATGAAGTCTCTGATAAGCTCCACTGCGTTAACCACTTTGAAGGGAAGCTCTCCAAATAATTCCGCATAATCCTTGGCAATTGTTCTGTAGCAACCTGCACAGTGAATTACCACTTTTTTAGCTCCAGCAGCTTTGAGAGCTTCTAAGTTGTGTTTTGCAAGCTCCTCAGCCATGTCCCACACTCCAGTTCTGAAAAACACGGAACCGCAGCACCACTCCTCGGGATGTATTATTGCAAAGTTTGTTTTTGAAGCCTCCAGAATTTTCAGAAATGCTTGAGCCAAATCTGGTTGGCGATAGGGCTCCGTACAACCCACAAACCATACTAGGTCTGCCTTCTGGGGAATCTTTTTACCCTTAGGAATCCATTTTACGCGGTCAGCGTGTTTCTCCATGTAGGGATTATGCTCCTTTCTGGTTGACTCCAGTATCTCTTTATGCCTGGGCATGGGACCAAATCCTTCCTCAACCAGGTCCGCCCTCATAGCCTCGAAAAGCTTCACATGATCAATAAATCTACTTATGGGTAGTACTATTTCCTCACACATGCTCTGGTGGCAGGCGGAGTGACAATTACCACAAGTGGTGCACTGATATAGTACTTCTGCTAGTTCTTTGCTGGGTTCAAGCGCACCCTCTAAAAGCCCCTTAGCGATGCGTATTTTGCCCCGAGCATAGAAGGGGTCAAACTGGGGGGAGTGCTCAAGAACCGGGCAAACTCCGTATCTGCCCACAGCCCACCTATAAGCTATTCTACAATCGCCAATGCCGGAGCAGGCATAAACCATGTCCGATAGCTTTCTTGTATTTTTCATTTTAGCCATTATTCTTTTTCCTCCTAGAGATAGAATTTTCCGGGACTCAGAATTCTATTGGGATCCAAAGCCCTTTTTACATCTCTAAGAAAAGCGTAATAGGTTCCGTTAAATGCCTCAGTGTCTATTAGTCCCTTGCTAAACATCTCTCCAACCATGTAGGGCATTGCCCCCTCTCTTAGCAGCATCTCAATCTGACTCTTCCAGAGCTCCAGATTCTTCTCACGGTATTCTGGTTTATCCCAAGCCAGAAGCCCAGAGTCAACCTCCACAGTCGTATGCCCACAGAGAATTGCTGTAGATATGCCGGTCTGCATTCCACCGTTCGCATCAAGTTCTGCCCTGTGTGCCGCTTCCCACTCGTCAAGTTTCTTGCTAATATAAGGAACGCGGTGTATGGCCTGGTGATGTTCTGTTGTTAGGGGTATGGAACCTGGCCCCATCCCTCCCCAGAGGCTGTGCCAGTTCAGCCAGTGTCCCTGTTCCTCATAGTGCCATTTTGCAATGTTTCCATCCTTTAATTCGGGTCCCAACTCTGTACAACCATTTTCCTTACATATTTTATCCACAATTTTCATGTTGGCTTCCAGCTGCTCCTCTGTTTCGGCCTCCATTGTGTACCAGAACACTGCCTTCTGTAGCCCCACCCAAGGCTTTACTGGTGGCACATCTAAAAGTAGTTGTAGACCTAGAACCATTATTAGAGGCCACCACTGTGAATCATAAATTCCAAGGTCTCCTCTTCTCCTCCATGCTAGCCAGATTTTGGCCGCGTTCTCAGCTGAGGGCTCCTCTATGGTGAAGGTCTTAGCCGCATGGTAGGGAGGTTTGGGGAAAATCTCCAATGTTGCTTTGGTTTTTATTCCCAAAAGTCCATTATCGCCCAGAAATAGTCCGGTTAGATCTGGGCCGAATCCAAATCTGCAGAATGGCTCCTTGGTGTAGACGCTGGCGTTTGCGCCCGTATTTATTATTTGGCCAGTTGGCAATACAACTTCTAGGGCTACAACGTGCTCGGTGCAAGTGCCGTATTTCGCTCCTCCGCCTCCTCCCACGCTGTGGTGCGAGAGTCCGCCTCCTACTACAGCGGACATTCCGCTTCCTGGACCAAGGTTTCCAGTGTAGTAGCCCAACTCGTTAAGTTTGTTGTTGAGCTCTGCCCAAGTTATTCCTGCTTCAACGGTTACGGTTAGGGTGTTTAAATCAATGTTTAGTATTTTGTGCATTCTGGTTGTGTCTAGAAGTATTCCTCCCTTCTCTATGGGCTTTGAACCACCGGTTAAACAGCAGCCTCCTCCACGTGGAACCACTGGTATTTTGTACTGGTTGGCGATGCGCATTACCGCAGCGACTTCCTCTGTTGTTCCTGGCTTCACCACATAGTCTGGTGGGTTTGCTGGGAGGGCGCTGTCTATTCCTCTGGCGTAGGCATAGGTTATGAAGTCCTTGTCTGAAACATATTCTGAGCCTACGGCGTCTTCTAAAGCCTTTAAAACACTAACCATAATACCATCTCACTATTCAAGGTATTGGATAAAGTATTTTGGTCGTTGGTACTTATATGCGTTACCAAAAATTTTGGTGTGTAGAAAATTTTGGAAAAGTTTAATATTCAATCCTTATGACTTGTGTTGTTAAAAGTACAGTATACTGGTGATTTTTCTTGGATCGTGAAAAATTCGAGTATTTCGAGAGATTGTTTCACCCTGAGTCCATTGCCTTTATCGGCATTAATGAGGGCTCCTTATTCTATCTTCAGGGTCCCCTAGTTACAGGATTTAGGGGAAAAATATATGTGGTCAACCCCAATAGGGAAAGCATTTTGAACTTCAAATGTTATAAGAGTGTCCTTGATATTCCTGGTGACATTGATTTCGCCACAGTGACTGTTCCCGCCAAGTATACTCCGGATGTTATGAGGGAATGTGTTGAGAAGGGGGTTAAAACGGTTCATTTTTTCACCTCGGGGTTCAGTGAGACTGGAACCGAGGAAGGAAAAAAGCTGGAGCAGGAGCTTCTAAAAATTGCGAGGAAGGGTGTGACCCGAATAATTGGACCCAACTGTATGGGTGTCTATTGCCCGGAGAGTGGTTTATCTTTCCTACCCGGCTTTCCCAAGCGTCCCGGACCAGTAGCCTTCATAGCTCAGAGCGGTGCGCTTACGGAGCAGGTGATTTATACTGGTAGATTGAGGGGTGTTGGCTTCAGTAAAGTGGTTAGCTACGGGAACGCCATAGACTTGGACAATCCGGACTTTTTAGAGTATCTGGCTGAAGATCCCAAAACAAAGATTATCTCCACCTATATTGAGGGAACCAAGAATGGGAGGAGACTCTTCGAAACGTTAAAAGAAGCGGTTAAGAAGAAGCCGGTGATAGTTTGGAAGGGGGGACAAACAGAGAGGGGAGCGGTGGCGGTTTCTTCTCACACTGGCTCTCTGGCGGGTTCTGGGAATATTTGGAGGGCGGCTTTGAAACAGATTGGGGCCATAGACATTAGAGAACTAGAGGATCTCATTGATACTTACTTGGTTTTTCTGAAAAATCCACCACCTAGGGGTAGGAGAGGCCTCATAGTCTCCTTTAGCGGAGGGGAAAGTGTCACAGAAACGGACAAAGCTGTGGAAATGGGTTTGGAGATTCCCTTACTCTCGAGAGAGACCAGGGAGAAAATTGAGAAAATGGTTCCCGCAGCGGGTATAAGCACCAGAAACCCTCTGGATATTCCTTCAGCCTTTTTCCGATTCGCAAACATTGCCGAAGTGGTCAAGGTGGCAGCGTCTGAGGATAACATTGACTTCGTCATTTTCGAGATGTTAGACCGCTTCAGAAGCTTTGCAAAACGCTCTAGAGGTTATGAATGGTACATTAATCTCCGCAAATCCATAAAGGATGCTGCTGACTACATAAAAAACGAGTTGGGGAAACCCTTTGTTATGGCAATTCTGCCCGCATTTAGTGAACATGAAGCCATATTTCTCAGAAAATTCTACACTGCCCGCGGCATATCTGTGGTGCCCACCATGACCCGAGCCTCTAAAGCCATAAAGAGAATAATTGAGTACAGGGAATTCCTAGACAAACACAGGGAAGGATAGGTTACACAAATTGAGATGAATCATTTCAAAATTTTTACCCTTCTCCCCTCTACCTTGAGTTTTCCTTCTGTGAATAGTTTAACTGCTTCTACGTAGATTTTGTGTTCCTTTTCCAGGATTCTATTGGATAGGGTTTCCACTGTGTCGTCGTCATAAACTGGCACAACATCTTGGAGTATTATGGGTCCATGATCCATTTCTGCATCCACAAAGTGTACTGTGGCTCCGGTGTATTTAACTCCGTATTCTAGAGCCTGTTTTTGAGCGTTTACTCCGGGGAATGAAGGGAGCAGGGCGGGGTGAATGTTCATAATCCTGTTTTTGTATTTGTTGACAAAGTAGGGGCTGAGCATGAGCATGTAGCCTGCAAGGAGCACCAATTCAACATTTCTCTTTTCAAGTTCCGCAATAATTTTCTTATCGTACTCGACCCTTTTCTCCTCACGGTGCTCCTTGTCCTTCCAGAAATCCTGAGGATCAATGAAGATGGCTTCAATCCCATGTTCTTTGGCTCTCTGCAGGGCTGGAGCGTCCTTTCGACTACTTATAACTACACTGATTTTAGCCTTAATATAGCCAGACTCCACAGCATCTATAATTGCTTGAAGATTAGAACCCCTACCGGAAACAAGCACTCCAATATTCATTTAGAACCCCACAAAATTCCTAAAACACCAGTATTAATAAAAGTAATCATCAACAATGCCAAACAAAAACTTGAAAAATCCTTATGGGAACCACAATCAAAAGAGAGAGCATATTCCATTAAATTAAGAAAAGAAAAAACAAAAAATGTTTTTTAGAAACGCCTTTTGGTCTCCTTACTTTGCCTTCTTAGCTTTTGGTTTTGCTTCAGCTGGTTTTGGTGCCGGCGCTGGTCTCATGCCCATCATGGCTAATACGCCACCAATTATGGCGAGTAAGCCGCCTATAATTGAAATGACTGGCGCAATGGTTGCGAAGTTAAGGTTCAAAAGCTCGATAATTCCCAAGATAATCACTAGGAGAATTATTGTCTTTATTTTTGCTAGAAGCTTCCTTGCTGCCAGTGCTAAAGTAAGTATGAGTATTATAATTGAGGCTAGTAGGCTTAGGTATCCAAGAATAGTAAGGAGCATGTTAGGCATCAGCGAGGCCAAAATAGGGGTCATCAGTAGTCCCAAAATGAAGGCAATGATTCCGAGGAGACCGCCCAGTAGAGCCAATAGAACACCATATTTTATGTAGGTGAGACTCATTCAATATCACTCCTCTATACTTGATTGGTTGGAATTACTATTTTTGCGTTTTTTCCAAATTTAAACTTTATCTCCAACACTTCCTAGAGATACGACAAATGACGAATATGCCGAAATCGAACTCCAAAATTAATGGTTTACCCAAACCAACTTAACTCAAGGAAACAAGTCAAACACAATTAAAGAGCAACTAATCATGTAACCAAAAAGAGAATTCACACCGAGGGAAAAATTAGGATAGAGGCTGCCCCATTTAGTGGAAGTATTAGTCTCTGAAAAAGGAGGGGTGAGAGAAAACTTCACAAACTAAAGAAACAATTGTACATGTTTGTTTAGGGAAATTTGCGTTAAAGAATCCGGGCATAAAAAGTCTTTTGTACACTTCGAGGTTTGGAATGGTCTCTTTCACCTTCATGAACACTTTCCGAGGCTGCGGTGACACGCTTTCTACACC
>Ga0185342_1000482_pt1 | contig 20084 bp, 17 predicted proteins | sample ConPoolayeEmetaG_FD_128045 | JGI IMG/M metagenome (GOLD analysis project Ga0185342, IMG submission 128045) | Hot spring microbial mat communities from California, USA to study Microbial Dark Matter (Phase II) - Cone Pool mat layer E metaG... ...
GCCTCCGTCATCTTCTTGATCAAACCGAAATTGAAAAGTCCCGTCTCCTTGACCCGCCGTTCGCTCAAGGTGTCGAGAAGGAGTTCGCGAAGCTCGTGCCTGAGCCAGTGCTTGATCGGGATGCTGAAGCCTTCTTTGGGGCGATAGATGTTCTCCCGCGGCAGAAGTCTCTCCATCGTTTTTTTGAAAATCCATTTGGTTTCTAAGCCGCGGAGCTTCCATGACCCCGGGAGCGAAAAAGCGAACTCGATGAGCTTGTGGTCGAGAAGCGGCTCCCGGGCTTCGAGCGAGGGGGCCATGCTCATCCGATCAACCTTGACCATGATGTCGTCGGCCAGGTAGGTTTTGAGGTCGAGGTAAAGCTCACCGTTCAGGGGATCGAACTCGGGAAGCCGGGAGAAAACTTCCCGGAACGGCGAGAGGGCATGGATTTCCTCGATTCCCCCGAGTTCCCTCTTGAGGTCGTCGGAGTAAAGCTTCTCTTTCGCCTCCCGGGAGAGGAAGATCATCCAGCGGAGATGGCGGTTTTCCGGCGCGCCACCGAGACCCTGGAGAAAGCGCTGGAGCTTGTTCCAGGCGCCCTTTTTTTTCCTCGAAGGCGGGAACGGCCGGACCAACGCACCGAGGCCGGGCCCGAGCGTCCGGACCGTCCAACGGGCGGCGATCTTCTGGGCCTGATAGTGCTCATAGCCCCCGAAGATTTCGTCTCCGCCGTCACCCGAGAGAATGACCTTGACCCTGGACCGAGCCATCTGCGAGACGAGATAGGTGGGGAAGATGGAAAAATCCCCCAGTGGCTCGTCGAGATGGCGGATGAGCTTTTCGGTGAGCTCGAGCGCCTTGGGCTCGATCATGAATTCCTCGTGTTCGGTGGCGAAACGCTCGGCGACGCGCCGGGCGTACTTGAGTTCGTTATAGGAGACTTCTTCAAAACCGATGGAAAACGTCTTGAGCGGAGACGCCCCGAGCTCGCGCATCAGCCCGACGATGGTCGAGGAATCGATCCCGCCGCTGAGGAAAGCGCCGAGAGGAACATCGCTGATCAGGCGAAGCTTGACGGATTCCCTGAGCAAAGAATACAGGCGTTCCATCACCGAGGGCAGATCCTTCTCCCGCACCCCGTCCGCCGCAGGATTCGCCAGAATATCCCAGTATTTCTTGACCCGGGCCCGTCCGTTCTCATAAATGAGCATCGATCCCGCCGGCAGCTTGTGGATTCCTCTGAAAATGGTCAGAGGCGCAGGGACATATTCCAGAGTCAGAAAAAAGTCCAGGCCGCGCGGATCGAGATCACGGCGGACCGCAGGATGGACGAGAATGGCCTTGAGCTCTGAGCCGAAGACGAGCGTGCCGTCGCCGAGAAGGGTGTAATAAAGCGGCTTGACTCCAACCCTGTCCCGAACGAGAAGAAGCCGCTTATTGTTTTGCTCCCAGACGGCAAACGCGAACATCCCTCGAAGCCGATGGACGAAATCTTCTCCCCATTCCTCATAGCTGTGGACGATTGTCTCCGTGTCCGTCCTGGTTTTGAAGCGGTGGCCCCGGCCGGAGAGCTCCTGCCGCAGATCAGAAAAATTGTAAATCTCTCCATTGTGAGCCACCCAAACGTTTCCGTCCTCGTTGGACAGGGGCTGGTGTCCGCCCTCGAGGTCGATGATGCTGAGGCGCCGAGCGCCGAGTCCGGCATCGGGATTCACATAAATGCCCTCATCGTCCGGGCCGCGGTGGATGATCGTCCGGCACATCGCCGCCAAGAGCTTTTCGCTCGGCGGCTCGGTCTGAGCCGCGGACGATCTTGCCAGCCCGCAGATACCGCACATCGCTATCTCGGAACGAGGTCGATTTCGAAGAAGACGCCCAGCTCTCTTCTTTCCAGACTGGACGGATCTTCATAATATGGAATGGAGCCCTTGGCAGCCTTGATTTTTACCCGGTAATGGTAGCGGCTTTGGATCTGGAAGCCGTTCCCGACGGCGAAGCGCAGCTCGCCCCTCTGCCGGGGTTGGAGGACGATCTTCTGACGTTTTCTTCCCACCCTGACGGTGATTTGATTATTGGCCCGGGGGTTGTTCAGCAGCCGGAATCCGATTTCCCGGAGAGGATAGTAGGTCTTCAGGATAAACTCGCATGTCCGGTCGCCCCGGGTCCAGATTCCGTTCGGCTCGAGCTTCCGGTGAAAATTGTCATCCAGAAAATGAATGAATTCGCCGTGCGGATGCGGCTTGTCCGGCCAAATGTGAACCCGGAAAGCGTCCGGGTTGGTGTTGGTGGGGAAATTATTGACCTGGGTCATCTCGAGCGGCAGAATCTTGAACGGCAGGCGCTTGGCGTGCATAGCCGGTTGGGCCGAAGATTCGAACGGATTGACCAGAATCGGCGAGATGAAGACGGCTGCCATCATCCAGATCAGGGCAACCTGCCGCCAGGACCATTTCGTTCTCGGGAGGAAAAAGAAGAGGGGATAGATGTTGAGAAAATAGCGGTTGGCCAGAGTGCCGCCGCCGCCGCCATAATTATCCGGCATGAGGACGATATAAATGAGAATCCCTCCAGCGAGAGCAGCCAAAAGAAGCCAGCCCGCCGGCCGGCGCCGGCCGGCAAAAAAAAGGATCAGACCGAGCAGGGCGGGAAAAAAATACCAGGCGACGCCGGTGAAGCGGCCGAAAAAATAATAAAAAATATTATAGAAGATGAACTTGGGCGGCAAAAGGAAGCGCTGGAAATAATTCTCTGAAGTCATGACATGACCCAGAGAATCGAAGGTCGCTTCGCTTCTTTCGAGCGGAAACGTGCCGATGAATGATTTCCGCTCACCTCCCTGGTAGTTCCAGTCCGAGGTGACGAGAGCGTTGGCGCCGAAGAAAAAGCTCAGCGTCAGGATAAATACCAGTCCGACAGCCGAGGTGCGCCGCCATTGTTTCTGAATCAAGGCCGAGAGGACCATCGGCCCGATCAGGACGATATTCGGCGGCTTGGAAAAAACGGCGATGCCGGCGAGACCGGCGGCCAGATAATCGGAGGCCGGAGAAAGGAGAAACGAAGCCGCCTTGCCGCCGGCAGCGTCTTCCGGCAGCACCTCATGCCTTTTTATCTTATAAACCCATAAAAAGACGATGGCGAAGACAAGACTGAAGTTGAAAAAATCGGGCGAGATCCAGAAGAAATAAACGCCGGCCACCGAGGCGAAGAGAAAGGAAAGAAGGACGGCAAGAGACAAAGGCGGGCCCGTGTCGAGGCCAAGGAAAGCGCTTCCGAGGATCAGGACAAGAAGCAGGAGAAAAGAGTGAAAGACAAGGAAGCCGTTGGCGCCGAACACCCGGACAAAGGGGGCAGCAAAGAGAGAATAAGCCCAGGATTTGGCGTAATAAATCCTTCCGCTTTTGACTTTTTTCAGAAAAATTCCCTGCGGACCGGCGGCGAAATCGTGGTAATAGCGGACCAGATCCTTCTTGGTGTATTCAAGGTCTCCATCGAAGGCGATGCTCTGGGTGAGAGCGTAGTAAACGGCCTGGTCGGCAAAAAGGAAATTTTTATGGACAGCCGGCAGGTTGACGAACAGGGAAAAGCCTAGGCTGAAGAAAAATACCAGAAAAATCCAAGCAAGAACGACGTTCGGTTTGCCCGTTTTTCCTTTCTCCATCGCTTCGTCCTGTCCTCACTTCCTTATCACACTGAATGCGGAAATACAATCGACAGCCGCGCGCGTTCGGTTCTCGTCCCCGGGCTCAGCCTTGATAGAGGTCGAAATACGCCCGGACGATTGGCTCTCCCCAAAGCAGCGCGAAGTAGGCTGCTGGGGCTAAGAAGGTGCCGAAGGGCAGAGCGTATTGAAGGTCTTTTTTCCGCCAGAGAAGCAGGAAAGCGCCGACCAGAGCTCCGGAGAATGAAGCCAGAATCAGGGCGAGAAACGCCTGGCGCCAGCCGAGATACGATCCGATCAGGAGCATCATGGTGACGTCGCCCATCCCCAGTCCCTCTTTCTTTCTCAAGAGGAAATAGGCGCCGTAGATGAAAAGAAGAAAGCACGCTCCGCCGACCGCGCCGACGAGCGCCTGGCGCAAACCGAGGTCGGACCGGAAGAGGGAGTAAATCAGGGCCAGAACCAGGGCCGGCATCGTGATTTCATCAGGAATGATCTGGTGGAAGAAGTCGATCGTCGCCAGGACGATGAGAGCGCTCGAGAAGAGGCAAGAGGCGAAGAAATGAAGGCCCAGGGGAAAGCGAAGGGAAAGCAAAAGAAAACTCAAAGCGGTCAGGATTTCGACGAGCGGATAGACCGGCGAGATCCTCTCGCCGCAGGAGCGGCAGCGTCCCCGGAGAAGAAGATAAGAGAGGACCGGAATGTTGTCATAGGGTTTGATCGGGGTTTTGCAGCGCGGACAGGAGGACGACGGTCGGATGAGGCTGATTCCGGCCGGGAGGCGATAGATCACGACGTTGAGGAAACTTCCCCAGACCAGCCCGAAGAGAATTATAAAGACCTTTTCCACCAAATCGTCGGCGCCTCGACGGATCCCGTCTTGGGGTCGTAAAGATAATCTTTGCCGTCCATGTCCTTCGGCAGAGAGGGGATAACCCGAGCTTTCACCAGCTCGGACAGAGCGTTTGGCAGGCGGCCGGACCGCTGCCTGAATTTTTCGATCGCCTCCTTGATGAGGTTGATGTCTGTCGTCGATTTGACGCGATAGAGATGATTCGAGGCGATTTTCCTCGTCCGGTCGTCAGGGGCCGTGTTGTAAACCTCAAGCCATGTCTCCCAGGACGTTTTGAAGTCCATGACCCGGAAAGAGGCGGCGGCATAGAGCCGTTTGACGAAATCCGGCGCGCCCGGAATCTCCATCGTGATTTTAAAGTATTTTCGGGCCGTTTCGAAGTCTTTGGCCAGCTGGGCGTAATGGCCGGCCAGGAAGGGGAAAAACCATTCCTTCGGGTTTTTGGCCAGCCCGAGGTCGAGGACCTGATAAGCCAAATTGAGATCTCTGGCTTCATGAGCGGCGATCAGGGCGCCGACTTCGTAGGGATCGACGTACCGCGGGTCCAGCTCGGCGATGATGGAGAAGATGTGCATCAGATTCTGAAAGCGGTCGACAATCGTGTAAGTGCTGTAATATTGGATGGCCCACAGGTAAATCAGATCCGCCATGAAAGAAGAATAGCCCAGGGTCGCGTATTTCAGGTATTTTCCGGAGGGGATGTAGATGACGGAAGCTCCGGGGATTTTTTTCCGCGGAATTCGATCGACCACGAGCTTGAGACCGGAGAAACCGGCGCAGGAAAGAATGAGGAAGATTACGAGCGCCGGCGTCGCCAATCCCCGCTTTGCGCGTCGCAAGGTTTGCCTCAATCTTAGATGAAATCCCGTTTTTTGAAGATGAGAACGGCCAGAAAGAGGACGAAAACCGTGTAGACCAGGCCGTAGAAAGCGGAATAGATGAAAAATCTCGGTTCGATCGTCAGGCCGTGTACGACCTCGGTCTTGAAATTAAAGTTTTCAAGGTCGGGAAGAAGAGTATAAAGGACCTGGAGGGCAGACCGGGCGACGCCCGGCCGCACTCGTCGAATCAGCGGCTCAAGCCCCCAGGAGAGATGACCGATCACATAAAAGGACAAGGAAAAAATCGAGCTCAGGATCGGAGTCGAAAAGCAGGAAAACAGGATGGCCACGGCCGTAATCAGGATGAGCTCGATGAAAATGAACAGAACGGCCAGGAGCAGTCGGCCCTCCACCCGAAAGCTGTGCAGGAAAAGGATGACAAGAAAGATCAGCGTCATCAAGGTGATCATGATGAAGAGGGTCAGGACCAGGCCGAAAAACTTGCCGACCAGGAACTCCCAGCGCTCGATGGGCTTTGAAAGGAGGGTAAAGATTGTCTTTTTATCGATTTCCTTGTACACCAGTCCGGTTCCGATCAGGATGGCCATCAGCATGCCGAAAATCGAGATCGAGGCCAAGCCGACATCCTTGATGATTTTAACTCGGTCGCCGACCGTGAGCAGGGCCAGCACCCGGGAGGAGATAAGCGAAACAGCGGCGAAAAAGAAAAGCAGATAGAGAATGCGGTCCCGGATCGCCTCTTTCAGGGTGTTGAGAGCAATCGTCCTGATTTTCATCCCTGTTTGACCATCTCGACGAAGAGATCCTCCAGAGTCTCGGTGCGGGGGACGAGAGAATGAATCCGGCCCTTGTTCTGCTGGACCCTCGCCACGAGGCCGTCGACGTCTTCCTCCCGGAAAATCTTGAGCAAAATTTTGTCCCCGCGAGTGGAAAGGATCTCGCCCATCCCTTCGAGATCGCTCGGCGCCAGGCCGGAGACGGTCACCTCGGCAAACAGGATTTTCTCCGAAATCAGTTCCGGCAGAGCTCCCTGGCTGATGATCCGACCGCCGACGATGATCGCCACCCGATCGCAGATCATCTCGATGTCCTGGAGAATATGGGAACAGAGGAAGACCGTCTTCCCCTCCTGTTTAAGCTGGACGATGATATCGCGGATTTCCTTCCGACCCAGGGGATCGAGGCCGCCCAAGGGTTCGTCGAGAAGCAAGAAGTCCGGATCGTTGATCAGCGCCTGGGCGAGACCGATCCGCTGCAGCATCCCGCGGGAGAATTTCCGCAGCTGCAAGTGCCTTGCCCGCTCCAGACCGACTCGCGCGAGAAGCCGGTCGATCTTCTCCGCCTTGAGCCGGCCTTTGAGTCCGAAAAGCTGGCCGTAGAAATTCAGAAACTCTTCGGCCGTAAGATAATCATAGAAGTAAGGGTTTTCCGGCAGGTAGCCGATTCGCTCTTTGGCCCGGAGCGACAGATGGGGATGGTCGAAAAGTCGGATGCTTCCTTTATCGGGAAAAATCAGGCCGAGAACGCATTTCAGGGTCGTCGTCTTTCCGGCTCCGTTCGGGCCCAGATAGCCGAAAATGCTTCCTTGGGAGACGGCCAGGGTGATCCCTTTGAGAATTTCTCTTCGGCGGGGGATAAATCCGACGTGGAAGGATTTGTGAAGATCGTCGATCTGAAGGACTGCGGCCATCGGATTCTCGGCTATTATAAAAGAAAAACTGCAAAAAAAAAAGTTGTTAACCGCCTTCTCCTGCTTCGAGAAGGATCGAGCGGCTTCAATCAAGAGCGATGTGCTTCAATGTGTCCGGATCGACGGTGAGGTAGAAGTCGCTTCCCAGATAGAGCAGAGGCTGGATTTTGACCGGATTGAGGATTCCGTCACCGGTGAAGGCGCGGGGCTCCTCATGGACCGCTAGGACTTCTCCCGCAAAAAGGTCGTGATCGCCGTACGCCCGGGTTTCGACCAGCCGGCATTCGAAGGCGACATAAGCGTCCTCGAGAATGGGCGACTGGATGATTTTCGGCGGAGCGAGTCGGACTGCGAAATCGGCGATTTTATCGCTGTCGTGGCCAGACCTCCGGCCCATTTGAGCGGAAAGTTTGATTTTATCGAAGCTGATGAAGTTGACGGTGAATTCGCGCGCTGCGGCGATGAGATCATGGGTGAAACGCTTTTTAGCGATCAAGACGCCGAAAAGCGGCGGTTCGAAAGAGAGCGCCGTATGCCAAGCGCAACTCATGAAGTTGACTTTTCCTTCGGCCCGGGCGCCGACCAAAGCAACGGTGTAGGGATAAAAAAATTGAAATGTCCGGAATTTCGTTTTGACGGATTTCATGGTTTTACCTCAAACCTTCTATCCGGCGAGCGTTCGCCAGGAGCCATTCCTGGGTAAAGAGGTGCTCTCTTTTCAGACCCAGCTGGAGGCTTAGCTGGTCGCGGATTTCGCCGGCCGGGACGAGGGGGATGAGCTTTTCATATTTCGTGATCAACCGCTCTTCCGCCGGGATCAGTGTTTCCAGGGCGGAAAGGCGATCTCGGCCTTCATAGACGACCGGCATCGGATGATGGCTCGTTTCTTTTCCTTCTTCACCCACGACGGCATTCTCGATCCGGATGACGCTGCCGAGTTTGATCAGCAGGCCCGAGTTCTTGTCCCAGTGGCGCATGTGATTGATGGAATTTTTGAACAGGCGCTGACTGAGATCTTGGTGATCGCTGAAAAGAAAAACATAGCGGAGATAACGGTGCATCAGCTCGTTTTCCAGCTGAGTGATTTCGTGCAGCAGCGCGACTTCGGGCCGACGGGCCGCCTCCGCCGTTTCCTTAAAGCAAAGGGCCCCGGCGGCGCCCGTGTTTTCCATGACCTCGATCATCGTCTGGAACTGCTGTGAATGTCGGACCTCGTCGTAGGAAATGTTGAGAATCATGTTCCGGATTTTGGGGAAACGGTTGCCCGGAAATTCCGCCGTTTGATAGAGGTCCGTCACCAGGTCTTCGGTCATCTTGTCTCGTTTGAGATTGTCGATGATCCTGGGATACCGGACGACCTCGTCGGTTTTGAACGACGGATCGCCGCCCAGCTGAGTGATGATGATCCCCAGCTGGAGGGCATGATACATTTCGTCGATTCCGATCTGGATCGTCTGAGCCCGAACATCCGTGGGAAGTTTCATAATCGGATCCGGGTAAATGAACTTTCCTTTGGGCATCGAATAGGCGTGGATGGTGTATTCGAAACTCACCGCCCATTCGTGCTCCAGGGCGACTTGCAGAAGATGGAGAGCGTCCTCTTCGGTCCTGATTTCTCGAACTTTTTCCACAACTCCTCCTTAAAAGCTTGAAAATGATTGAGGTGGATAATTGGCCATCATTATAACACAGCTTGTCGCTTTTTTGAGCGTCATTTTCGCAAATGTCGCTATCATAATTTCTACGAGGCCCTGTTCGCCGGTTGGAAATCGCTTTCCATTTTTTGGGGGTGAGCGGGCGGCGAGAATATCACCCCCAAAACCATCTCCAGGGGGGATTGCGCCGTTCATTCGGACATGAAAGCATGAGATCATCGCAGCCTGACGGCTTCATTCTCTCATCCAAGGCAAAGCCGAGGTTGTGAAAAAGGGAGAGGGGCTAAGTTCCCTCTCCACCTCCCCCACCCTCCTTTCAACTCCCTTGAGTCAAGAAATTGAACCAAGGGAGTTATATTGCTTTTTTATCGCGGAAAAGGTAGTAAAAAAGAGGCGAGATGAGAATGAAGGCCATGATCGAAGACCGTTCCGTGCCCCGCCTCAGGGAGGACCTCGAGATCATGCCGACGTCTTATCAGGGCAGACGGGCCGTCGTGGTCAGGGATGCTCTCGGTCTAATCCGGGATCCGGTCGTCATTGAAGGCGATGCCCTGACTTTGCTCAGCCTTCTCGATGGAAAAAGGACGGTCCGCGATCTCCAACTCGAACTTGTGCGCTTTAAGCGAGGAATTCTGGTCAGCACCGAATCGATCTCCCGGATGATCGCTGAGTTCGACGCCGCTCGTCTCCTTCAGAGCCGCGCTTTCCAGGAGGAAAAAGGCCGACTTTTAAGAGAGTATGCCGAGATGAAGATCCGTCGGGCTTCTCATGCCGGCGTCTCTTATCCGGCACAACCCGATGAGTTGCGGACTTACCTTGATTCCATCATTAAAGACGGTGAAATAGAGGAATCAATAGCCTGGAATGGTTCCGTTCTGGGACTCGTCGCGCCGCATATCGATCTCGAAATCGGTCGCAAAACCTACGGGATGGCCTATCGGACGATTCGAGGCCTGCGTCCGAAGAGGGTCTTTCTTTTGGGGACCGGTCATGCTCATTCCGACGCCCTTCTTTCTCTCACTGAAAAGGATTTCGAGACGCCTCTCGCCGTCACCGAAACGGATCGAGAAGCGGTTTGCGTTCTAAGGCGGGCCGGAGGAACAATCGTTGCCGCTTCCGACATCGCTCATCGCCGCGAGCACTCGCTCGAGTTTCAGCTTATCTTTCTCCAGCATCTCCTGGGATCGGAATTCCGTCTGATCCCTGTCCTTTGCGGTTCTCTTTCCGATAAGCTCAGGAACGTTTCGCGGCCCGCCGAGATTCCGGCTCTGCGGGATTTCCTTGTCGCCCTGCGTTCTCTCTGGGATGATGATCAAGAAAGGGCGCTTGTCATCGCCGGAGTCGATTTTTCGCATATCGGTCCGAAATTCGGTCATCGTGAGACAGCCGCCGGCCTTCTCGCTTTGGCGAAAAGCCATGACCACCGCCTCATCGAGGCCATTTCACATGGCGATGCTCAGGCTTTCTGGGCGGAAGCGCGCCGGGTCGGCGACAGGTACAATGTGTGCGGGCTTTCGACCCTGGCGATTCTTCTCGAGCTCTTCCCGGAAGTCCGGGGGAGACTTCTCGATTATCAAATCTGGAATGAAGAGGCGACTCAGTCGGCGGTGAGTTTTGCCGCCCTTCTTCTAACGGCCGGAATCAAGGAAGGAGGTTCAAGATGACGGATTTTGGCGGAGCGATCAAAGATCGCCGCAATTTCCGGCTGGCGATCCTCGGCGTGCCTTTTGATGAAAAGTCCTGCTACTTGCGAGGCGCCGCCCAGGGGCCCGCGGCCATCCGAGCGGCTTCGACGGGCAAGGCCCTCAACCCTTTCACCGAGCTTGGAGTCAACCTTGAAGAAGAGACAATCATGGCTGATCTCGGCGACGTCGATACGTCGGGCGACGTGGATAAGACGTTTTCCAGGATAGAGAAAGCGGTGCTTGAAATCCTGGACAAAAAGGCCCGGCCGATCATCCTGGGGGGCGACCATTCGATCACTTATCCGATTCTCAGGGCTCTGGCCAAGGTTCACAAATCTCTGGCCATTCTTCATTTCGATGCCCATCCTGACCTCTATGAGGATCTCTACGGCGACCGTTTTTCCCATGCCTCTCCTTTCGCCCGGATTCTGGAAGACGGCCTGGCTCAGGAGCTCGTCCAGGTCGGCGTCCGGGCGGCGACTTCGGACCAGAGAGAGAAGGCCCGGAGCTTTGGCGTCCGGATGATCGAGATGAAGGACTTCCATGACGGCCTGAACCTTCCGTTCCGACGTCCTCTTTATATTTCCTTTGACCTGGACGCCCTGGACCCGGCGTTCGCGCCCGGAGTCTCGCACCATGAGCCCGGGGGCCTGACAACCCGTCAGGCACTCGACATCATCCACTCTTTAAACGCAAAGATCATCGGCCTGGATGTCGTTGAATTGAATCCACTTCGCGATCCGGCCGGGATCACCGCGGCGGCGGCGGTCAAGATCATTAAAGAGACCGCCGGAATGATGGTGAAAAAATAGAGAATTATATCAGATAAGATATAAAGTGCGGGCTGTTGTCAGCAAAAGGGGGGTTGATGATGGGAACCAAAAAGGTGGGGGCTTTCTCCAGCCCGCGCAAGAAAGCCAAATGTATTATACCATGAAAAAATCAAAAGTAAAGACTTTTTTTGAAAAATTTTCAGCGGTTGAATTTTCTTTCTTCTTCTGAGAAGATCACCTCGAAATTTTCCCGGAGGAAAAACAATGAACGAGAAAAAAATCGATATCAAGGTGGATGAGCATGTCGCCCAAGGTCAGTACTCCAACCTGGCGGCGATCCGCCACACCAGGGAGGAGTTTATCTTCGATTTTGCCTTCATCTTTCCCGACGGGCCGATGGGCCGTCTGCTGGCCAGGATCATCTTAAGTCCGGCTCATGTGAAACGGTTCATGGAAGCCCTCCAGGCAAACGTTAAAAGGTATGAAGACAATTTCGGGCCGATCATTCCCGCGGAAGCTCCTCCTTCTGTCGGCTTCGTTCATTGATTCGATTGGTTTTCCAAAGCGAAAAATATCCTTGACAGAAGTCCTCCTTTCTGAATAATACTAAATCAAGCTTGAAGCCGCACGGACCGATGAGATAACGACAAAAAAGCTTCGAGCTGGATGGTGGTTTTGATTATCGAATCTTATTTGGAGGTCAAGTGACATGGCTTACGCATTCACCAACAAGAAAGGCGTGACCTACTACCTGCACTCAAAATCGGTCAACCTCAAGGGCGGTCGGAATCAGATCATTTACTATTTTGCCCGCGATGTCCGTCCCGGCGCCTTAGAGACCATTCCGGCTGGCTATACAGTCGTCGAGACGGCCAAGACCGGGATGCCGATCCTCAAAAAGGCCTGATCGGCCCAGCCGAGATTTTTACAGTCGATCAGACGGGCCGGAGACGATTTCGAGAAATCGGCCCTTTTTTGACCCTTATTTTAACCTGCTCGCCGCATTGACCGGCGTCTCTAAAGACGCTATACTCACCTCATGAAACAGCGACCGAGTCTGGGACTTTTTGTCTTTGCCGTTGCCTTTTTTTTATGCGCCTGCGGCCCGAAGAATCAATCGGAAGGGTCGACGGCCAAAATTTCCGGCCGGTTGAGGATCGCCGTCATTCCCAAAGGGACGACGCACGAATTCTGGAAATCGATTCATCTCGGAGCTCTGAAGGCGGCCGAGGAATTCGATGTCGAAATCATTTGGAAAGGGCCGCAGAAAGAGGACGATCGGGCCCAGCAGATTATGGTCGTGGAAGATTTTATCAGCCGGGGAGTGGACGGAATCGTCCTTGCTCCTCTCGATGAGCGGGCCCTTGAGCGCCCGGTCGTAGACGCCGTCCGGGAAAGGATCCCAGTGATCATTATCGACTCCGGGCTTCAAGGGAACGCGCACCTCAGTTACGTCGCCACGGACAATTATCGGGGGGGAGTCCTTGGCGCCCGACGGTTGATCGAGCTCCTTGGCGGACAGGGTGAGATATTCCTGATCCGTTATCAGGTCGGCTCGGCCAGCACGACTCAGAGGGAACAGGGCTTTCTGGATACGCTCAAGGCGGAAGCACCGGGCATTTCTCTCCTTATTCAGGATCAATACGCCGGCAGCACGACGGAGAGCGCTTATCAGCTGGCCGAGAACCTTCTCAGCCGCTTTCCCCAAGTCGACGGAATCTTTTGCCCTAATGAGTCCAGCACCTTCGGAACTCTGCGCGCACTGCAGGAAACCGGATTGGCGGGGAAAATCCAGTTTGTCGGTTTTGACAGCTCGCCCAAGCTCGTCCAAGGGTTGCGAGACGGCCATATCCACGGCCTGATCCTCCAGAATCCGGTCCTGATGGGGTATCTCGGCGTCAAACTGATGAGCCTTCACCTTCGCGGCCAGAAGATTGATCAGGTCGTGGACACAGGGGTTTATCTGGTTACCAAAGAGAATATGGACGATCCTGAGATCAAGTCTCTTCTTCTTCCCGATTTTTCCCAATATCCGAATATCTGAATTGACCAACCATCGCCAATCTCCGCCTCTTCTCCGGATGGAGAGTATCAGCAAACGCTTTGGAGCCACCTGCGCCCTTGAGGGCGTCGATTTTGAGCTTGAAAAAGGCGAGGTTCATGCCCTGCTCGGGGAAAACGGGGCCGGAAAAAGCACGCTGATCAAGATTCTCAGCGGGGCCGTCAAGCCGGACGCGGGATCCATGCGGCTCGAGGGAATTCCCTTCTCTCCCTCAAGCCCGCTGGAAAGCCGCCGGCTGGGGATTTCCGTCATTTACCAGGAGCTCAACCTGGCTCCTCATTTGACCGTCGAGGAAAACATCATGCTGGGCAGCGAGCGGCACGTCCGAGGATTCCTGCGACGCCGCGAGATGCGGAAAAAAGTCGTCGAGACCCTGCAGCGGATTCACCACGCCGAGATTGCGCCCGATATCCCCGTGTATCGATTGAGCGTGGCGGGGCGCCAAATCGTCGAAATTGCCCGGGCCTTAAAAGACGACGCCAGAATTCTGGTAATGGACGAGCCGACGAGTTCTCTTTCCGGCGAAGATAGCCAGCGCCTGTTTGAAATCATTCGCCAGCTCAAGGCGCAAGGAGTGGGAATTATTTACATCAGCCATTTCCTGGAAGAGGTCCGGGAGGTGGCCGATCGGTTCACGATTCTGCGGGATGGAAAGAAAGTCGGCGCGGGACGAATCGAGGGGACGTCGCTTGATCAGATCATCCGACTGATGGTCGGCGGCGAGATCAAAGAGTTTTTTCCCCAGCCGTCGCGCCCTCCGGGTGAGATTGTACTCGAGATTTCCGGACTCAGGGGAAAACACATGCCCGAATGTGTCGAGCTCGAACTCCGCCGGGGTGAAATTCTCGGCCTGGCCGGCCTGGTGGGTTCGGGACGAACCGAGTTCCTGCGGACGCTCTTTGGAATCGATGCCAGAGCAGAGGGTTTGGTCAGATCAGGGCGGGCAATTCTCAAAGGAGATGTCCGCGAAAGGATTAAAATGGGACTCGGTTACTTGAGCGAAGATCGCCAGGGCGAAGGACTGGCTCTGAGCCAGTCTCTGGTCGACAACCTCACCCTGAGCCTTTTTTCGCCTTATGTTCGCTTTGGATTCCTTCAGCTGAAGAAGCAGAAAGAAGCCGGGTGGCGGTGGGTCAAAAAGATGAAGATCAAAGCGCTCGGACCCGAGCAGCCGGTCGCCGACCTCTCCGGCGGGAATCAGCAAAAAGTGGCTCTGGCCCGCCTTCTCCACCAAGACGCGGACATCCTTCTTCTGGACGAGCCCACCCGCGGCATCGACATCGTCAGCAAGTCCCAGATCTATGAGTGGATGCGCGAGCTGGCGGGCAAGGGGAAGACGATTCTTTTTGTCAGTTCCTATTTTCCCGAATTGCTCGGGGTCTCGGACCGGATCGCCGTCTTCCACCGCGGGAGGATGGTCGGTCTGCAGCCGGCCCGGGCCTGGAGCGAGGAGAGCCTGTTGGCGGCGGCGACAACCGGACGGATCAACGACTCTCCCTCCGCAGGAGAGAGGCATGTCTGAAAAACAGGCCAAGACAAATAGATTCCGGATGATCGTCAATTTCTTGGGGCCGTTCATCGGACTTCTCCTGGTCGTGGCCATTTTTTCTCTTCTTCCTCAAGTCCAGGACCGCTTCCTTCGTCTGGGCAACTTCAAGAGCGTGGCGACGCAATCGGTGATCGTCGCTCTCGGCGCTCTGGGCATGACTTTGATTATTATCAGCGGGGGGATCGACCTTTCAGCGGCCTCGAACATCGCTCTTTCCAGTTGCGTCGTGGCCTTTGTGATCGAAGCGGGAATTCCTCCGCTCTGGGGAATTCTCGCCGGAATCGCGACCGGCGGACTGATCGGCTTGATCAACGGCGCTCTGATCACCCGGCTCCGTCTGGTTCCTTTTATCGTTACCCTGGGCATGCTCGGCATCGCCAGGGGCGTGGCCAAATGGATGGCCGGAAACCAAAAGATCGATGCCCCGATCACTTGGGTCAACGAGCTGATGGCCCGCAGCCCGAGCACCTCATGGATGCTCGTGGCTCCCGGCGTCTGGCTGATGCTTCTCTTGGCCGTGGTCATGGCCGTCGTTCTGCGCCATACGGTTTTCGGTCGGTATGTCTTTGCGATCGGTTCCAATGAGGCGACGGCGCGTCTCTGCGGCATCCGGACCGACCGGACCAAAATCGTCATCTATAGCTTGGCTGGTCTTTTTTGTGGGCTGAGCGGAGTGATGCAGTTTTCTCGGCTGACGGTCGGTGATCCGACGGTTGCGGTCGGGCTTGAGCTTGATATCATCGCCGCGGTCGTCATCGGCGGCGGCAGCTTGAGTGGGGGACAGGGAAGCATTCTCGGCTCGATGATCGGCGTTTTTATCATGTCTTTCCTCCGCAACGGCTGCACGATGATGGGCTGGCCCAATTATATCCAGGAAATCATCATCGGGGTGATCATCGTCGTCGCCGTCAGCCTCGATCGGATTCGCTACCGACGGGATTCCTGATCGGTTAGGCCGTCCGGCGTGGAAGCAAAGGTTTTAGCCGAGCGGGCTGTCTAATAGGACGAACAATCGAAATTCAGGAGGTTTGACATGAAACGTTTTTCGGTTCTTGTCGTTCCCGCGGTCCTTGTCTTTCTTTTCGTTCTCTCTGCGCCCGCCGTTTTTGGTCAACCGGAGAGACGTCCGGCGACCAGAGGAGACTGGCTGAACCTGACTCCCGAGCAAAAAACGAAGCTCGAAGAGCTGCGCCAGGCGAGACAGGAAGAGATGAGGGGAACCTTCGAACAAATGAGGAAGCTCCGCCTCGAACTCCGCGATCTGATGAAAGATCCTGAAGCCAACGAAAAGAAGATCGAGAGCTTGATCGATGAGCTGAGCCGGCTTCGGGCCAACCAGATGAAAAGCGGCTTCGAGCATCGCTTGGCGATGAGGAAGATTTTGACTCCCGAACAACTTGCCAAATGGAAGGATGTCGGGCCCCGAATGGGACGAATGATGCCCGGACCGCTGATGAGGCGCGGCTTCCGACGCGGCTTGGGGCATTCTTTCGGTCCTGAGTTCGGCCCGATGGGACGACCATTTTTTCCCCGCTGGCGCTGGTAATTTCCTCAGCTCTCTGACGTGCGAAAAGGCCTGAGGCTCGCCTCAGGCCTTTTTTTTGCCGGCAAAAAAACCCTGGAATCCAGAGCAATCATCTGTCCTCGATCGAGGACATTTCCAGGACGAAATCCGGGCTTTTTCTGGGGAAAGCACTTGGCATGACCTTTGCACTATCAATCTGCGGCAAGGAGAATGAAGATGAAAAAAACAGCCTTGAGCTTGATCACCCTGATTCTTTTCTTCTGGCCGCTCGTCCTCAGCGCCATGGAGCAGGATGGAGAATATTACCAATACAGTTTTGCCCGGTTGAGTTTTGTCAAGGGCAGCGTCGTCCTCGAGAGGGCAGCTGATCTCGGCTCAGAAGAAGGAGTCGTCAATCTCGCCATAACCGAAGGGGACAAACTGGTCGTCGGCGATGGCCGGGCCGAAGTCCATTTCGGGAGAAAGAACTACCTCAGGCTGGACCGGGGAACGGAGGTCGAATTTTCCAACCTGCCCCGCCGCGACGACGACCGGACGAGACTCCATCTTCTCATCGGCCGGGCTTATCTCCGATTGAATTTTCTGGAAGAAGAAAAGACATTCGAAGTTCATACTCCGGACGCCTCCTTTTATATCCTCGAAGAAGGACTTTTCCGTTTCGATGTCAAAGAGAACCGCGAGACCGAACTCTCGGTGATCGAAGGCTCGGTGGAAGCGGCCGGCGAGACAGGCTCTCAGCTCGTCTCGAGTCGGGAAAGTCTTGTCGCGTCGAACGGTCATCTCGGTAGCCAGGGCATGATTTCTTCCCGGCGGGATGATTTTGCCGACTGGAATGACGATCGGGACGCGCTTCACAGGCAATACGTGTCCAAGCGGTATCTGCCTTCCGAGCTTGAGGATTACGAGTCCGAGCTCGCCTCTAACGGATACTGGGCCTATGAAAGGCCGTTCGGCTATGTCTGGGTTCCTTATATTTATTACAATGACTGGCGGCCTTACCACTACGGACGCTGGGTTTGGTATCCGCTCTGCGGCTGGAGCTGGGTTTCCTACGAGCCATGGGGATGGTGCACCTACCATTACGGCCGCTGGCACTGGAGGCTCGGCCTCGGCTGGTACTGGATTCCACATACCCATTGGGGACCGGCCTGGGTTCACTGGTACTGGGGATACGATTATGTCGGCTGGTGCCCGCTGAGCTGGTACAACCGGCCGGTCGTCATCGTCAACAACTATTTCTACGATCGTTACCACAGTCCCTATTATCCGGCCTCCTCCCGGGCCCTCACCGTCGTCCATAAGAATCAGCTCCAGAACCGAGATGTCTCTCACGTCGCTCTGAGCCGGGTTGAAGCCTCCCGCCTCGGGCAGATCAGCCTGCAGGCCAAAGCTCCCGATATCAAGCCCGTGGTCAACCGGGCGAACGTTCAGAATGTCGCCTCGGGACGCATTTCCTCGTCCTCCCCGATCCGGCAGTTCAGCAAAAGCCCAGCCGTTTCGGGGGCGGGCTCGCCTTCCCGGATCACCAGGAATCCTTCGAGCGCGACGGGAGAAAAATCGCCCTCTTCCGGCGGTGTCGTCGTCAATCCGCGTCTCTCCCCATCCGACCGGGCGAGCAGGGGAGGAGTTTCGACCTTTCCTTCATCGGGGGTTGAGAAACGGAGCGCTTCAGGTTCGAAGGGCTCCCAGCCGTCCTCCGAGAGGCGGATAAGGTCCGAAAATTCAGCCCCTGACCGCACGACTTCTTTTCAATCTCCGCCCTTTTCTCCCCGCTCGGGAATCAAATCCTATTCTCCATCGACCAGGACAATCACCCCCCAGAAACGAAGCTCTTCGTCCTCGGAGAGAAGGGAGACTTCGCGCGTCTATTCTCCCGATTCGAGCCTCTCGAGATTCGGGGCAAGTTCCTGGCTGAGCCGGTCCAGTGAGCCCCGGCGCGAGACTCCCGGCCCCGGCGCAACCCGGATCCGGGAGTGGAGTTCCTCCGCCCGAAGCGGCAAAACGCGCTCGGAATACCACGACAGCCCCTGGACGTTCACGGTGCCTTCTTCCCCCCGATTGGAATCGTCTCCCTCGCGCAGCGGCTCTTTTTCCTCCCCGGCGCCGCGGTCGATCTTTTCCGCCCCACGGTCTTCTTCTCCCTCGAGAAGCCCCGGCTTCTCCAGTCCTCCCTCCACCCGTTCCACACCGAGCTTTTCCTCCGGCTCAAGAAGCGTCGGCTCTTCGCCCAGAATGAGTTCGCCTTCCGGCTCGAGCTCTCCTTCGCGCGGCTCCTCCTCCGGTCGAATCGCGAGAAAAGGCAACTGACCTCCATTTTGCCGAACGAAGCCAAAGTTCTCTCGCCGGGTCTCTTTATTCGTTAAGCAAAATCGCCGGCCTTTCTCCTGAGTTTTCTCCGAATTCCGCTTTACTTTTCTTTTTCTCAATGGTATAAATGGGGGCTGATTCGGCCGGTTTTGCGGCTCAAGGCTTGATTCGAGTTTGGAGGTAAGACCGATGATGCGCCAACAAAAATTCAGCCGTTTGATTTTCCCGAGCGTCTTGATGCTGATTCTCGCTGCCGGGGGAATGATCGCCGCCCCGCAGGCTCAGGAGGCCTCGCCGGCTGCTCCTGCCCCCGCGAACGAGTTCGAAGGGACGGTCAAGTTCGCCCTGGGCAACTATCTCTATTTACCCTCGGCCAAAGGTTTCGATGTCGTGGTTCAGGGAACGATCGAGGGAAAAGATGCCAGCTCGCTGGTCGGAAAAGAGATCAGGGTCAAAGGAGCGATGCTCAAGGAAGATCCGTCGGTCTTCGTCGCCGACACCATTGAGCTCAAGGAAGCCGGGCAATATCGGAACGTCTTCACCCGCACGGCAGAAGTGATCCTCGAAGACCACCTGAGCGCCAAGGAACGAGAGGAATACCAGGCTCTTAAAATCACGAAAATCGATAAAGCCGACGAATGGGAAGGAAAGGGAAAAGGCAAAGTTTACGGCCAACTGGTGAATGGAAGTGTCATTAGAATCGCCGATGAAAAAGGGAAAGAGATCGGCCGCATCTTGGTCGACAGGCGGACGACCTATGCGGACTATTACATCCAGAAACTTCGGTTGTTCGACCGGTTCTGGTTCTATCTCAACATCAAAGATACCGTTGATCTCAAGATCCGGCGCAAGACAAAAGAGCTTTTCCACGCCGACCTTGTTTTCGCCGGGCTTTTTTGATTTTACGACGGGCGTTCGGAAGAACGCCTGACGATGGTCTGATTGACCTCGGGGGAGGTCGGAGGGAAAAAGAGATCTTTTCTCTCGAAACGGGCTCGAATGTAGTATTCCAGATCTTCCTTTGTGTCCGGGCAGATAGCCTCATAAACTCCCCGGCCGATTCTTCGGAGGGGGATCTCGGAAAATTTTTCCCCACCTAACGCGCGCCAGCCGACGACCGCCTCGGCGGGAAGTTCGCTGGCCAGAATGATCACTCGGAGACGCAGCGTTTCGCCCGGATCGAGAAGGGTGCGCTTGGTCGGGACGATGATCCGGGGCTCACCGCGATAGACGCGGGGAAGCTCGGCCGAAGGCGGCAGCTTTCGGCCGAGGATTTTTTCCAGCTCTTTTCCGGGTTGGAGAAAAACTGCCGGAAGGAGATGCTGTTCCCAGTTCATCACGGTGCCCAGTTCGCCGGGCGTGCTGATCGTGGCAAGGAGTGATTCATAAATCGCCTCTGCGGTCCTGACCATTTTTTCCCGGATCGGGAGGAGCTTTTCCTCGGCCTCGAGAGCCTGCTTTCGCGGCTCGGCCTGAGCCTTCACCTCTTTTTCAGCCCGATGA
>Ga0185342_1000484_pt1 | contig 19961 bp, 14 predicted proteins | sample ConPoolayeEmetaG_FD_128045 | JGI IMG/M metagenome (GOLD analysis project Ga0185342, IMG submission 128045) | Hot spring microbial mat communities from California, USA to study Microbial Dark Matter (Phase II) - Cone Pool mat layer E metaG... ...
CGGGGCCTATCCGACGCATCTGACGATCACGCGGGCAAGCGAACTGGGCGACGGGGCGGTCCGCGTGGAAATCCTTTCCGAGCGCGGCGAGGTTGAGGATATGGCCGGCGACCGGACGCACCTGGTGCTGCATCTGAGACCCAGCACCAGCCTGGCTGACGACAGCATTACTTTGTACCGGCTCGTAAATTTTGGACTGTCCTTCGACGCCGACCCGCCGAAACCGGACGAACACCCCGAGGGCCTGACCCACGCGAGCTGCATGCTGGTCAATGGCGACCTCGTACTGCGGATTCACTACATGGAGCACTTTGTGGACACGCTGCGTTTCCGCGGCAACACCGTTTTCAAAGACGGCTCCTACTGGGCGGACGCCGGGGACGGGCTGATTCACTGGTCAGAGCGCCTGGAACGTTGCCGCTGAAGCCAGGCGGCGCCTGAAGTGAAAACGTACCGCAAAGAGTTGTGGTTTCATCTGCCGACCCGCCGCGGGTTTGTCAATATCACGCGGCAGGTGGAGGAGGCGGTTCGCGAAAGCGGGGTGCGCGAAGGGCTGGTGTTGGTGAACGCGATGCACATTACCGCCAGCGTGTTCATAAACGACGACGAATCCGGCCTGCACCAGGATTTCGAGCGCTGGCTGGAAGGGCTGGCCCCGCACGAACCGACGTCGCAGTATCGACACAATCTGACGGGCGAGGATAACGCTGACGCGCATCTCAAGCGTCAGGTCATGGGTCGGGAGGTCGTAGTGGCGATCACCGATGGCAGACTCGACTTCGGACCGTGGGAGCAGATTTTCTACGGCGAATTCGACGGCCGACGGCGCAAGCGCGTACTGATCAAGATCGTCGGTGAATAGCCGTCAGCGGTAAGCCCGGAGACTGAACACGCCATAAGTGAAAAAGTCGGTGAAGGCGTTGGCCCAGAAGCGGGCGAGCCGACGCAGCAGGTACGGGCACGTGTAATACAGCTCAAATCGGCGGAAACCCGCCAGATGCATCAGGTGCTGCCACGTCGTCGGGGTCTGATGCAGCCGCCAATCAACGTCCGGGAACAGGGGATGGCGCAAGCCGAACATTTGCAGCAGATGGCCGATGTTGCGGCGGTTGGCGTCGACGATCAGGGCCAGGCCGCCGGGCCGCAGAAGGCGCCGCATCCGGTCAAAAACGCGCAGATAGTAGCGTCCGGTTGCAGAATCGGTGCGGATGACCTCGCGGGTTTCGCACAAGTGATTGATGACCGCGTGCGCGAAAAGCACGTCAAAAGCCTCTTGCTCAAGGGCGGCGGTCATGAAGTCCTCGCGAAGCACGCGCACGTTTTTGAGTTTGCACGCGTGGACGAGGTGTTCCAGGCGGTCTGCGATTCCGCGGCCGGCTCCGGCAGCCTCAGGCTCCAGCGCGACCACCTCGCGGGCACCCGCGGCGGCGAAGTAGAGCGTGTGACGGCCCCAACCGGCCCCGACGTCGAGTATCCGGGCGTCCGCGATCCGAATCCCCGCGAGCAGCCGTTGTAGCTGCCACAGCGCCTTGTGCGGTTGCTCGCCGCGGCCCTCCAGGATGTGACGGTAGGCCGTCAAGGCGTCGGGCGCTGCCGGGGCGGTGGCTTGTGGCGCGGCTGTTGGACAGCTTGGGAGGCTCATGCTTAATCTATCGGGGCAAGAAGTGGCGAACCTGCAACGCGACTGGCAGCACAGACTGCATCCGGGCTGGCGACCGGAGCAGCCCAGCGCCGCCAGCGGGGCGAGCCGTCCGGAGGATGAACTGCATGCGCACGGTCGTCGTGATCGGCCATTATGGCATGGGCCACGGAAGTTCCGATCTGGCTATCAAGATTCTGGGTACCTTTTTGCGGAAGTGCGTCGCGATGGAGCAGCTCGAGGCCGTCGTCCTGTTCAACGATGGCGTGAAGCTGGCAGTAGATGGCTCGCCCGTGCTGGGGGAACTCCAGCAGTTGCACGAACGCGGCGTCGAAATACTCCCCTGCGGAACTTGCCTCGATTTCTTCGGGCTCACCAGCCGGCTGAAAGTGGCCGGCGCTTCCAATATGGACGCCATCGTCGCCGAGCTTGACCGGGCGGAGAAAGTGATAACCCTCTGAGGCAGCGACCGCGCCTTTGGAGGAAAAGAAACGGCGGCCGCGCTTTCCGTGCCCGGCCGCCGTCACTTTCGCGACCTTGGTCGCATTACGTTCCTGTCAGCAGCTCGACAAAGGGGTCTATGTCGAACGCGTTGACGATGCCGTTAAGGTCCGCGTCCGCCGCACAGCGCTGTTCGGGCGTTGCACCGGCGGGGTCGGTGAGCACCGCGACGAACGCGTCGATGTCAAAGCTGTTGACGAGGCCGTCTTCGTTTACGTCGCCCGGCTCGCATTCGACAATTGCCATGCGCAAGACAAACGGCTGCGAGTCGGCGTAGCCGGTCGAGCCGACGTCGCGCAGAATAAACGTCCCGTACCATAGCGTGCGCAGCGGATCAAACGCCGGGTCATTGCCGTCTACGCCGAAAATCGTGTGCCGGTGCAGGTTGTAGGATCCCAGCGTAATATAGTCGCCGGCGTGCCGGATTATCTGGCTCAGGTATCGCACGTAGAACGGCGGCAGCGGGTCGGAGACCGCGACCAGGCGGATCACGGCGCCCGGCTGGAGCGGGTAGTAGTCGATTTCCGGCACGGCCTCGAAGTTTGCGTCCCAGCCGGGTTCGTCGCTCAGCCATTCGTTCGTGCCGGGGTTATATTCCAGATGGCCGACGTGGAGCGCCGGGTCAAAGCAGGGCGGCCCGCCGGGGGTGAAGGGCCGAAGACGTAACTGCCCCAAAGCGTTGCGCCCCACGCCAATATCACCTTCGTGCTGCGCCAGTGCCGGCGTTGCAATAAGTACCCAAGTCAACAGGCCCGTGAGGCTATACTTCGGAAGTATGCTTGACATCGGGTTGTTCTCCTCTGGTTGGAACGTCCTAGTTCGGGTTCGAAGCTAAGCTATGCCCCGGTGCACGGGGCTAGCGGGCGACCGTGGGGTCATACTTGTTGAAAAGCCACTCGATAACGTAGTTTTCGATTCGCTGTATTTGAAACGTTTTTTCAAAGGGAAGGCGCTCGGCGTGGCCGTCGATAAGGCCGTAGATTTCGGCGCCACGATGGCGGCCCAGAGCCAGTTGGGTGGCAGCCTGTCGGCGTTCGTTCGGGTAGAACGCGGCCCAGTTCTCCGGATGGACGTGGTCGGCCAATGCGTACTGACCGGATTCCACCAGCTCGCAGAAGAAAATCGTATTGGCCGGCTGGAGAATCCAGTCCAGCCGGTTGTAGCCGTGGCCATCGCGATCGAATAAGGGGTTGTCCTCTGCCGCCGAGCTGACATAGAAGTTCGTCGCATAGCTGGTGCAACGAAACCTCCCATTAAGCGGCTGGGTCCAGTGGCGACTCAGGTCCGACGGACACCGCAACAGACGTGCGACCTCGCCATACTCGGGCTTCATCGTGTTGATCCACGACCACGCGGCACCCGCCGTACCCCCGCCGTGCGCGTATCCCCATTGAGGAAACCAGCCGTCATTGCTCTCCGCATATGTGTAGACGGCGGTCGAGAGGCTGCGCAGATTACTGCTGCACACCGTAGCGCGGCCCTGCTCCCGAACCTGACTCAACGCCGGCAGAAGTATGGAAGCCAGCAGCGCCAACACGGCGATCACCACTAGCAGCTCAATCAGTGTGAACGCCTGATGCGCATATGCGCGCTCTCTTTTCTGTGCATCCGACATAAGAATCCCTCTCTGCCGGCCCGCTGGCCTGCCGACTCAATGACGGCCACGGGCAGCCGCTATTCGCGGCTCTACAACGGCTGCATGCTGCATTCCGGCGCGTCTGACGCGCCGGCGCGATGACGCGTTTTGCTGTGCGACGCAGATTACGAGATACTGTCTGCCGCGTCTGCGGCGTCAGGCGGGGGGAGCGCGAGCGTGAACGGGCGCAAGATCGAGGCTGGGGATTGTGCCGCAAGCGGCTGGCGACACGGAGCAGAGTACGTCCGGTGTGGGCAGCGCGGCGGGCTGCGGCGCCTGGGCCACAAGATTGGCAGCCGTCAGACATGCCGGGCAGTTGTCGACGCCTGCGGGGCCTTCCGGGTGATGGTGCCATTTTTCCAGCGGTGCCGCGAGGTTAGCGGCCGCCAGCAGGAAAGCCAGGTGCAGGCAGGCGCGAGCGGGCATAGTTGAGAGCCGATTCTCAAAAAGCATTCTAGCTGTGCGCCGACGCACGTCAAGGCCGGACGGCAGCAGCGGCGCGGCTCGGGTACAATGTTTGTAGTCGGGCACCAGGGTGTCGCGATGGTTTCGCGCAGGAAAACCAGGCAGGTTAACGTGGGCGGCGTGAAGATCGGGGGCGGCGCGCCTGTGGCGCTTCAAACCATGACCGCGGTCCCGACGCATGATGTCGATGCGTGCCTGGCGGAGATTCAGCGCCTCGCAAGGGCCGGGTCGGACCTGGTCCGCGTGGCAGTTCCGGAGCGCCGCGACGCCGAGGCGCTGCGGCACATCGTGCGCGCCAGTCCGGTCCCGATCATTGCCGACGTTCATTTTCAGTACGAACGTGCTCTGGAAGCGATCGAAGCCGGTGTCCACAAGATTCGTCTCAATCCCGGCAACATTCAGGATCGCAAGAAGGTCGACCGCGTGATTGCCGCCTGTCGCGAACGGGGAATCCCGATCCGCATAGGGGTGAACGAGGGCAGCGTAGTCGAGCGGCGCGACCGTGCGCGCCGGGCGATCGAGAAGGCGGCTCTCGAGGCGGACTACGCGGCGAATCTGGTCCGGCTGATGGTGGAAAAGCTTGAGGAATACTTGCGGATTTTTGATGAAAACGACTTTCACGATGTAGTGCTGTCGGCCAAGAGCATCGAGCCGCGGATTGTGATCGACGTTTACACCGAGATCTCCCGGCGTTTTGACTATCCGCTGCACCTGGGCCTGACGCATGCCGGCCCGCCGGAGACCGGGCGCATCCGCTCGATCGCGGCGCTTTCGGCACTGCTGGCAAGCGGCATCGGCGACACCATCCGCATTTCGTACGCGGCCGACCCGCTTCAGGAGGTGCTCGACGGCAAAGAGCTCCTGTGCTGCCTCGGGCTGCGCCCGCGGACCGAACCGGAGCTGATCGCCTGTCCCACCTGCGGGCGGATCGAGGTGGACCTGCTGCGGCTGGTGACGCAGGTCCGCCAGAAGCTGGCCGCGGAAATCACCGTGCCGATGAAGGTGGCGGTGATGGGATGCGTGGTGAATGGCCCCGGCGAGTGCGAGGGGGCGGATGTAGCGATTTTCGCCGGGCGGCGCCGTGGGATCATCTACGTCCAGGGCCAGCAGAAGCAGGCTGTGACCGAAGACGGCATGCTCGACGCCCTGATGCACGAATGTCGACAGTTGCAGGCACGCGTGCTGCGCGGCGAGGCGACACTCACTAACGCCCACGTTTGCGTCGCGGCACCCGAGCCGTCACGACCGCATCCCGAGCACACGTCACTGCCCGCCGTACAGTGAAGGCTCCGCTTGTGGCGTCCTTCGCAGTCGGTATCCACTTCACCTCAAGGGGCCGACTGGCTTTGCGGCAGGCTTTTCAACCTTTCGAGGGCCTGTTGGGCTAGTGCATGTTGCGGGTCGAGCCGCAGGGCCTCGCGCAGGGCGGCTTCAGCTTCGCGGTAGCGCCCCTGTGCCAGCAGCGCCGCGCCCAAGCCATAGTGAGCGTCGGCGTGCCACGGTCGCAAGCGCGCCGCGGTCGCGTAGTGCTGGGCGGCTTCTGCGGCATCGCCTCGCGTGAGCTGCACGCGCGCCAGATCGAAGTGAGCATTGAAGTTGGCCGGATCAAGCTGGATGGCCGATTCATACCGCTCGATGGCCTCGTCGATCCGGCCCAGACGCTCAAGCGCCAAGCCCCACTCGCGCTGTGCCGGGGCAAAGTTCGGGTCAATGGCCGCAGCGGCAGCAAAGTGTTCAATTGCCTCCGGGTGCTCACCTTTTTTCGCCAAAACCAGCCCCAGGTTGTAGTGCGCTGTAAGGGAACGAGGGCTGACACGTACCATGTGTTGATACAGCGTGACGGAATCACGCCAGACCGCATGGTGGCGCCGGCTGACCGTGGCTTCGGCGCTGGCAGCGAGCGCGACTGCGACAAGACAGGCGGCTCGGAGTACCGGTCGACGCTGAGCTACCGCCGCGCTCCAGAGCCAGCGAAAAGCCCATGCCACAATTAGCAGTACTCCGATCGCGGGCAGATACACGAACTTGTCGGCCGCGGCAACGGTGGTGAACCCTACAATTCCCATCGCCGGCAGTATTGCTGTCACAAATATGAGGGCCCCCGTGTAGACGGCACGGGTGTAGTGGGCGCTGACTGCAACCGTAATCGCAAGAACAATTGTCACAAATACACTACGCAAAACAGCAGGCTCACCCAGCGCCAGCGGCAGAGGTGCCGTATAGTTGCCAGACACCTGCGCCGGCCATAGCATTTTCCAAAAGTAAAGTGCCACGTTGTGGCAAAACAGCAATAAATGTTCCGTAATCGGCCGCGACGCCGGGGAGATGAGCATCCTGGCGCTGCGTCCCTGGGAGATGATGGTGATCAGCGCCGCGACCGCAGCAAGGATCAAAAACGGCATTTTTTCGATGAGCGCGCGGCGATTCAGGCGGCGCAGCGGCCAGACATCCAGCAAAAGCATTACGAGGGGAACGGGCATTGCTGTCGGCTTGGACAAAAGTGCCAGAAAGAAAGCCAAGAGCGACGCAGCGTAGCGGCCTGCGGCCGGTTGGCGTGCGTAGCCGACATACAGCACCAGGCTGAGGAGAGTGAAAAAGGCGGCCAAAACGGTTTTCCGCTCACCAACCCAGGCCACGGGCTCGACCGTCAGAGGATGCAGGCCGAACAGCAGCGCCGTCAGCACCGAGGGCCATAGGGCTCCGAGCAGCCGGTGCAGCAGCAGAAGAACCACAGCGGTGTTTGCCACATGCAGCAGGAGGCTGGTGCGGTGGAAAGCACGCAGGTTGTCGGGGCGACCGCCCGCGGCCCAGTCGAGCATGAGGGATATCATCGACAGCGGATGGTAATAGCCGCGGACCGTCGACGGCTGGAGTACCTCGGCGAGGAATTGACGGGCGGAGGCCCAGCCTGGGCGCTGGACCAGGGGGTTGCGCACCAGGTATTGGTTGTCGTCGATAGAGAGCGCCTGCGCGGACAGGACGGGCCAGTGACACCACAGAGTTGCGCCGGCTACAGCGGCGGCCGCCAGCGCGATCAGCAGATTGTGGCACCGCCTGGTTGGTGGGCCTGGTGGAACTGTGTGGCGAGTGCCCGTTGGAGTGCTTTGTGAGCTTTTGCGCCTGGCCACTCTGGTATTCTACGAACCTGCTGTCCGAGCCCTCAAGGACGCCGAGGTGGTTGCAGCGTGCGCGCGTGCCGGGCCGCCTTGGCTGCTATTCCGTAGAGGCGGTGTTTTCGAGCGCCGGTTGGGCGATCCCGGACCTGTGCCTGCCGGTCCGCGTTCCGGTCAAAAACTCGACTTTGGAGTACAGGTGCATTCGGAAAGAGTCCGCCAGTCGCTCCAGGCGGGGCGAAGGTCGCGGCGTAAAGCCGAAGCGCAGCGCGTCACGAGGGGCCTGAATGCGCGCCAGGCGCTTCCAGCCTCGGTTCATGCCGAGAACGAACAGGGCGGTGCTGACTGAGCGTGTGCGCAGCAGCGAGCGGAAAGCCCGTTTCCAGACCCAGTTGTGTCTGGCGGCGAGGTGGCGCAGCTCATAGATAGACTCGTCCAGCTCGCCGGCAGACATGTTTTTCGGGTGGTAGACGGTTTCGACGAACGTGTAGCGTTCCCAGTCCTGCGGATAATTCGTAGCCAGGAGGCGGCCCGCGGCGCGGTAGCGCTCGTACATTCGCGTGCCGGGCAGGGGCGTCAGATTGGTGATTTGTATTATGTCAACACCCATGCGTACGGCGGTGAGCGTCGTTTCGCTGACCGTGTCGGGGGTGTCTTCGTCGGCGCCGATGATGAAGCCGCCGAAGACGGCGATGCCGGCCCGGTGAAAGCCGTTCACCAGCTCCTGATAGCGTGAGAGGTTCTTGCGATTAATGCCTTTGTGATATGCCTTGAGGCTCTGGTCGTTGAAGCTCTCAAAGCCCACGAGCATCCCGCGGCAGCCCGCCCGGTACGCCAGACGCAACCCTTCGACGTCATCGCCCATATTGATGGTCGTCTGGCTGAACCACAGCCGGCGCTTGCCGTGTCGGATCAGGGCGCGCAGCAGCTCTTTGGCCCACTCGGCATGGCGCGGGCCGACGCCGAAGAGATTGTCGTCCACCACGAAAATGAAGTTGCGGGGCGTGCGGTTCCATTCATCGATGATGTCAGCGATGCGACGCCGCCGGATGGTTGGGCCGTTGAACTGCGTCACCGAACAATACTCGCAGCCGACCGGGCAGCCGCGAGAGGTCTGAATGGCGGCGACGTCGTATCGGCCGTTAACCGGCTGGAGGTTTTGACGTGCCCGACCCAGGCCGGTTGTTTCCAGGTTGCTGAGGGACCCGACGTAGCGGGGTTTCAGGCGGCCGGCAGCGGCGTCGGCGACAATGCTCGGCCAGATTTCGTCACACTCTCCGATCGCGACTGAGTCGAAATGCTCAGCGGCTTCTTCGGGGCAGGCCGAGGCATGCGGCCCGCCGATGATCGTGGGGATGCCCCGGCGGCGGCAGTCGGCGGCAATTTCGTAGGCACGCGTGGCGCCGCTGGTATACGCCGTCAGCCCGACCAGATCATAATCTTTGCGCTGAAGATAGACGTCCGCAGCCTGGTGGCCGAAGATTTCGTCGATAATGTCTACCTCGTGCTCATCGGCGACGAGGTCCGCGAGCACCTGGAGACCGAGCTGTGGAATCCGGCTGCCGATCGTGTGATATCCCTGTGTACGGCGGGTGATGGGGTTTACCAGCGCGATACGCACCTTCTGTTCCTTTCGTCTGCTGCCTTAAGGGCGGACCGCGCCTTCACGCGTGCAACCTGCTACGGCCCGAAGCCGTGGACAGATTGTAGCTTGATCGCACTGCCGGGACAGCACCCTGCGGAAAAAGTTTTTCATTGCCGCGGGCCGCGCGCCCGCTTCGGCGGGCGCCAGTCAGCGCTGGAGCACGACAACCCCGTGCCGGTCCGGTAGCAGTCTGTCGCTTTGGTTTGTTGGATCATGGACGACAGGACGCTGGCGCAGACCGGTTGAGTCGGGCCGCGCCAGCCGGGCGGCGACCTGGCGCAGTTCGCGCAGCGGATCGTCTCCCAGCCCGGGCAGTGAGTCGTCCAGGTGCGAGAACATCTCGTAGGCGATCACAATCGAGGAGCTAGCGTCGTCGCGGTAGATCTCGATCAGTCGACCTTCCTGTGGCCAGTCGAGCGTAGAGCCTGTTTCGATTTCCAGATATCCGCCGCGATCGGCGACTCGATGGCGGTGGGTATGGCCGCAAATGTGCAGCACCACCGCACGATACTCATTCAGCAGTTCTCGCAGTTGCGAGGGTGCCAGTTCGCTTCCCGCGATCGGCTGGATTGAGGAGCTGGGGTGGTGCGAAGCGACGACCACGAGTTCGCCGGCTGCGGTTGCGGCTTCCAGCTCGGCGCGCAGGAACTCAGCCTGTTCGCGCGAAATGGCGCCATCGACGCACAACTGACCGGGCAAGTGTTCATTCCGGTCCGTACTGTCCAGCCCGATCAGGCGGACGCCGGGAACCGGGCTGATGCTGTACCGTGTGGTTTCGCCGTGGAAGCCGTGGCCGGGTGGAGCGGTGCGGGTTTCGCGCAGAGCGGCGACAAACTGCGCTTTGGTGAAATACGCACGTTCAGCGTTGGGTTCGACCGGCGTCGGTTCACTCAGCAGTGGGGGCGGACCCGGGTCGGCCGGCGTCACGCTGCCATAGCCCGTCGCTGCCAGCGGATCGAGAATTACGGGCAGCAATAACCCCGGACGTCCGGGCAGCGGCAGTGGGGCGATGCGCCGGCCGGATCGTGTCTGGAATATCGGGAAAGCACCGAGCGCGTAGACGTCGTGGTTACCGAAAACCGTAAACCAGGGAATCGCCGCCAGCGGCCCATGTCGGCCTGTCCGATAAAGGCCCTGAGCATCGAAGGGACTGTGCGGGTCAGGGCTGGTCGGCGAGCCTATTTCCGTTGGCCTGTCGTCGGGCCCGGTTCGCGGGTCCACCGGGAGACCGTCCATGATGGCTATGAACCACCGGAGCTCGTTGGTCTGCGTGTTATCGCACGCATCCCCGGTGTGGACCAGGAAGTCGATCGGTCGGCCAGCCGCGTGGATCCGATTGACGGCCCGCACGATACCATCCAGGAGTTGCGTCGAATAGGCCTCTTGCGGGCGCCAGGCGCTGTTGGTGATGTGCCCCGCTCCGGGCAGGCGCGCGGGCGACTCCTCATCGACGATGTGGCTATCTGAGATGTGCGCAAGTCTTGCTACCAAATGAACTTGCGCTAGCGGGCCGGTTTGCTCAGCCGGTAGCAGTGGGTCGGGGTCCGGCGTGCAGCCCACGACGGTTGGCAGCATCCCCAGCAAGAAAGCTATCCAAGGTGGCAATCTGACGCGCAAGCAAGGCGGCACGGCATACTCCGCGTCTAGCCCGGGCGGCTGAGACGACAAACGAACCTTGGGGTGGCTTGTGCCTGAGGTCTTATAGCCTGCTCCCGATCGGCATGCCAGTGCCATGCAAGTTTCTGGGCGGCAGGAGCTTGGGCCCGATGCTCATCGCCGCGGTCGATTCTTTCAGGCCATTTTCGGCGCGCAAGATGCGGTTGCGTGAGGCTGCCTGGATGTGCTATTGTGGGAAGTGGAGAACGTCGTTTGCGGCTGCCCGTCGGGCGGGCGGTCGTGACAGTACAGGTGACCGGTTACACGGACGAGGGCGCTGGCCTGCGGGCTGGGCGACCAATGGGAGGCGGGCATGACTTGCTTTTTTTGCCGACGTGGCTTCTTGGCTGCAGCGCTGGCCGCTTGCGGGTTTCTGGCGGCAGCGGCCGTGGGGGGCGGGCGTAACTACCTGATTATTACGGCCCAGGATTACGCGAATTCAACGCCGTTGAACCAGTTTGCCGCAGCCAAAGCAGCCATGGGGTTCAACGTCTCAGTTTACACGGTCACCCCCGGTACGACGCGGGAGCAGATCAAGGCGTACATCCAGAGTTTGTGGGGTACGCCCAGTGCGCCGAAGTATATCCTGATCGTCGGGGATACTGATGGGGCAACAGCGGGGTCGAACACAATTCCCCACTGGGTAGGGGGCGGGAGTCGCCACGCCACTACCGATTTGCCTTATGCCTGCATGGGCGGCCCCGATGACTGGTATCCGGATATTTTCATCGGCAGGTTTTCGGTGCGGACGGTCAGCTCGCTTGCGGCCGTCGTTGAGAAGACGCTACTGGTCGAGTCCGGAAACTACCCGGATCCGGATTATGTCAAGCGGGCGGCATTTCTGGCGACAGAGGATCCGACTGCCCAGGCCGAACAAACTCACAACTGGGTTATCTCGACCTACATGGACCCCGCAGGTTTCGAAAGCACACGAATCTATGCGTCCCAAGGCGGCGGGACCGCACAGATTACTCAAGCTGTGAACCGCGGCCAGCTTTTCGTGGTTTACTTCGGTCACAGCGGCTCAACCGGCTGGTCTTCGCCCGGTTTTAACCAGACGAATGTGCGCAACCTTTCCAACAACGGCCTCTATGGGCTTGTGGTGGGCTGGTCGTGCAATACGGCGCACTTTGACTATGACGAGTGCTTCGGGGAGACGTGGCTGCGCGAGCTGCGCAAGGGTGCGGCCGCGTATCTTTCCGCATCAAACTACATCTGGTGGGGTAGCGTGGAGGCGTGGGAGTCCTCACGCCGCATGGAAAAGTACTTCTTCACCGCGATTTTTGCCGACGGCCTGCGGGAAGTGCGCCCGGCGTGGGATGCCGCGCTGTACAAGTTGCTGAGTGACCCCGATTTCGGGCCGAATCATGACCATACGCGGAATATTTTCGAGCAGTTCGTGCTTCTGGGCGACCCGGCGCTGCGCCTGCCGGAGGGAGTGGGCTTTGCGTTGGATGCTCCGGTACCGGCGCAAGATGTGTGCTGCCCGCCCACGACCGAGGTTGCGTATCTGATCAGCGTTCGGCGGCTGGGAAATTTCAACGGGCCGGTTACTTTGAGTGCCGAGGGTCTGCCACCGGGCGCGAACGCCGAATTCAGTGCCAACGGGCTGGTGCCGCCATACGAGTCGGTCCTCACGGTCAGCGGGCTGAACGGACAGATGGCGGGCCAGTACTCGATCCTGGTGACCGGGACGTCTGGTTCGCAGCAGCGCGGGTTGTCGCTGGGGCTTTCGATTCATGCGGGCCCGCCGGGGCCGGTAACGCTGCTCAGTCCACCGGATGGTGCTGCGAGCGTCGCGTTACGGCCCACGTTCACGTGGTCGGCTTCGGCGGACGCGAGTGGCTATGATCTGACGGTGGCACGCGATCCGGGTTTTGCCCACGTGGTTTATGCGGCCACCGTTGCCGGTACGGTTCATACTCCGGGTGCGCCGCTGGGTTCGCTGACGATATATTATTGGCGGGTCGAGGCGCGCAATGCGTGCGGTTCCAGCGTGCCCTCGGCGACTTTTCGCTTTACTACGATCGGAATGGTCATGCCGACCGCGTACGACATGCTGAACGGGGAAACCGGGACGTATACGTATTTCGACGATACCTATAACGGACAGGGCAATAACCAGCAGGCGCTGGCGCCGCTGAGCGGCGGCGTGGGCGACCTGACCAACGGAGTGATCGCCACGCAGAACTGGAATGCGACGCCGGCGCCGTACGTCGGCTGGCGCAGCATTGACCCGACGATTACCTTCCATTTTGCGTATCGCACGCGGATAGAGCGCATTGTGTTGCATCTTGATGATTCGAACGGCAGCGGCGGCGTCTATCCGCCGGTGGATGTGACCGTAACGGTCGAGGGTATTCCGCGGGTGTTCCCGGTCACGGATCCGGCGGGCGGCCAGCCCTTTGCGTTCAGCATCGATAATCTCGACTACAGGTGCGATACGTTGCAGATTCAACTGGCCGACCGCAACAGCAGTCGCTATATGATGCTTAGTGAGGTTGAGTTTTATGGCGGGCCCCTGCGCGGCGACGTGAACTGCGACGGGCAGGTTAACTCATTCGACGTGGATGGCTTCGTTATGGCGCTGACGGACCCGCTGGGATACGCAGGTGCTTATCCGGACTGCAACATCCTTGCGGCCGACTGCAACAGTGACGGCGTCGTGGATGCCTTTGATATTGATCCGTTCGTGGATTTGCTCACCGGCAGCTAATAAGCGGAAGCGACGGTCCCGAGGGCAGGCCGGCATGCAGGTGACGCAGGAAAAGGGCTGATCGGAAGAAGGAGTGCGGCAAATGAAGGCGATCATAGGCATCACCGTCTGTGTGGCTCTGTCGGCAACAGCCGCCGGACAAGGCTCGGCGTGCATCATCATTTCGGAGGTCGTGGACGGTACATTGAGCGGCGGCTGTCCCAAGTGGATCGAGATCACCAATACCGGGACGCAGGACTACGTCTTTCCCGCGGGCGGCATCATCGTCCAGATGGATGACAGCATCGGAACACGGGTTGACGTCAATCTGGCAGGCGTACTGGTTCCGGCGAGCGGGTCGATTGTGGTGAATTCGAATCAGCAGGGGGTCTGCACGGGAGCATTTCACATCATCTACGGCTTCCCGGCAGACATCAATACGAACGCCATGTTCGGCGACGGCAATGACCGCTACATTCTGACCGATACCAATGACGGATCGCATTTTCTTGATATTTACGGGGAGTTCGGCGTCAATGGCATCGGCCGGCCCTGGGAATACACCGAAGGCTACGCCTATCGGCTGCCGCAATACCTCGAGGGCAATGGCGGGGCGTTTGTTGAGTCAGAGTGGTTTTATGGAGGGCCGCATAGCCTGTGGGGGGATAACCCCGAGGAGCTGGTTTTGAACCTTACGCATCCCCGCACGCACGATTTTTCGGGCGTCTGCTGCGGCAGCCAGCTCCTGGGTGATGCCAACTGCGACGGCCTGGTCAATGCCTTCGATATCGACGCCTTCGTTCTGGCGCTGACCAACCCCAGCGCCTGGATCGCACAGTATGGCGCAAACTGCGACATTCTGTGCACCTGCGACTGCGACGAGAGCGGCGAGATAAACGCGTTCGACATTGACCCATTTGTCGACATTCTGACGGGTGTGTAGCCGCGGCCCGCTGTTTCGGCAACTGCCTTTTTTGCGGACCTGACATCGCGTAGCGCGTATACATACTGGCTGTCTGCCCGGCGGCATCCGATGACATTCGCGGTGCCGCCGGGTCGTTGTTGCTTCGGCGGCACCGGAGTTATCGGGCGCCGGTTGTATTTTTGCGCCGGCGTCAGCTTACGGGCCAAGTGCGGTGTCGCGCGAAGAGTCAGCCACAGGTAAGGTTGATACGCTGGAAAGCCCGGCGGTCCGTCCGCCCCGTGACGCGCTGATCGTTGCCACGGCACTGTTCGCAACCAGTTGCCTCAGCGTAGCCACGCTCTACCAGCGCGCCAGCGCAGGATACATCCATCAGACGGGCGAGTGGCTGGTTCGCCAGGCCCAGGCGGTGGCCGCGCTGATGGATGGGGATCTCCACCGCACCCTGGTGCGGCCCGAGCAGGAGAATACGCCGGAGTACGAGCGCGCCGTTGAGCCGCTGCGGCGCGTCCTGCGCGGGGTCAGCGGCCTGCGGTACGCCTATACCATGATTCTGCGTGAGGATGGGGTGCACTTTGTGCTGGATGGCACGCCCGAGGGCGATGCCGATGGGGACGGCGTTGAAGACCATTCATTCCTGATGGACCGGTACGAGACGCCTGAGCCGCCGCTACTGCTGGCGCTGCGTTCGGGCAAGCCGATTGCTGACATCACCAGCGCCCCGGATAAGTGGGGCGCCATGGTCAGCGGGTACGCCCCGCTGTTCGACTCAGAGGGCCGGCAGGTCGGCATCGTGGGGATCGACATTGACGTGCGGGAGTACAGGCGGCAACTGGGCGCTATACGCCACGCGGCGCTGGCGGCGACGTTGCCCGCCGGTCTGATGAGCGTGCTTTTGGGGCTGGTCACGTACGGTCTGCGTGCCCGCACTGCCCGCGCGGAGATGGAGCGCAGCCGGATGGAGCGCATGTACCGCGAGGAACAGCGGGCGATAAACGCGTTACTGAGTAACCTGCCGGGCTTAGCTTACCGGCGTCGCTGCGACGCCAACTGGACCATGCTTTTCGTCAGTGAGGGGTGCGTCGAGCTGACGGGCTACCTGCCGGGCGACCTGCTGCACAACCGGCGGATAAGTTATGAACAGCTCATTCACCCGGAAGACCGTGGGATGGTGCGGGCGAAGGTTGAAGCCGCGGTGCGGTCAAAGGAGCCGTTCCGGCTGACTTACCGGATCATTACGGCAGGCGGAGAGGAAAAATGGGTCTGGGAGCAGGGCCGGGGGGTGTACGCGCCCACAGGCGAGATCCTTTATCTGGAAGGCTTCATTACCGACATCACGGAGCGGAAACGGGCGGAGGCCGCGCTGCGCCAGGCCATGCGGTCCGCCGAAGCCGGCAGCCGGGCAAAGACCGAGTTCCTGGCGAACATGAGCCACGAAGTCCGTACGCCGATGACGGCCATCCTCGGCTACGCGGAGCAGCTTCTGGATGCTAACCTGCCGGAGCAGGAGCGTACGCAAGCCATCAATACGATTCGGCGGAATGCCGTATACCTGCTCGAAATTCTGAACGATGTTCTGGATTTGTCGAAGATCGAAGCTGGCCAGCTAGAACTTGAGCACGTTGCCTGTTCGCCGGCCGCGGTAGTGCTGGATGTGTGCACGCTCCTTCAGCACCGTGCGCAGGAGAAGGGCTTGGGGCTGCGTGCCGAGTTTCCCGACCCGATCCCGGCAACGATTTACACGGATCCGACCCGGCTGCGGCAGATTCTGATCAACCTGGTGGGCAACGCGATCAAATTCACCGATCGGGGCGTCGTCCGAGTTGTGACGCGGTTTGTTCGACCGACGGATGCCGGCTCAGCGGTGGCCGGACGCGACCGCGGCGGACCGCTCATGCAATTTGATGTTATCGACAGCGGCATCGGCATTCCGCCGGACCGACTGGCCCGATTGTTCCAGCCCTTCTCTCAGGCCGACAGCTCGACCAGCCGTCGTTTCGGCGGCACCGGACTGGGACTGGCGATCAGCCGACGGCTGGCACGAAAGCTTGGCGGAGACGTCGAGATTGTTGCCACACGTCCCGGTGCCGGCACGCATATCCGCGTTACCGTCCGGTCAGGCCCGCTGCAGGACGTCGAAATGATTCAGCCTAAGCCGGAGGAGCTGCGGCCCGAGTCGCCGGTCCCAGCGCCGCAGCCGATCCAGGTGCGGTTCGAAGGCCGGCTCCTGCTGGCAGAGGATGGCATCGATAACCAGCGGCTGATCGCCCAGATTCTCAAGAGGGCAGGCCTGACCGTCGCGGTCGCAGCGGATGGGCGGGCGGCTTTTGAGCAGGCGATCACTGCGTGGCGCAACGGCGAGCCCTTTGACGTCATTCTCATGGACATGCAGATGCCTGAGATGGACGGTTACGAGGCTACCAGGCTTCTGCGTCGGTATGGCTATCCGGGCATCATTGTGGCCCTGACCGCGCACGCCCTCACGCACGATCGCGAAAAATGCCTGGCGGTCGGGTGCAACGACTACATGAGCAAGCCCATCGAGCGGGCGGCGCTGCTGGAGCTTGTCCGGCGGCATCTAGCTGCCGCCAGAGAAGCCGCGCCGAAAAAAGCGCAACCCGCAGCGGCCGGCACTGAAAACGCTCAGTGACGGTCTGGTCTGCCGCGCGTGGCCTCTCACAGTTCTCGCGGCCCCAGCGTGGCGACGCACGGTCGGTCGGTGGGCAGCCGGCGGGCGTATTCGACTACCCGTTCTACGGTTACCTTTCGGATCGCTTCGAGGCGGGCTTCGAGGCCTACCGGCCGGCCGAAGTGGAAAAGGTCGTCGCCTAGTCCGGCGGCCCGCGCCCGTGTCAGGTCGTCTTGGGTCTGGTAGTGGGCAATCAGCCCGTCCCGCGCACGCCGAACCTCCTCTTCCCTCAGGTCTTGCCCGACACGTGCCAGCTCGGCAAGCAGCCTCTCATATGTTTCATGGCAGCGCTGCGGCGTAGTACTGGCGCCCAGGTGAATAACCCCTTTACCACGGGGCTGCTCGTGCCAGGCTCCGACCCAATAAGTCAATCCGAGTTTCTCGCGCAGCTCGGTGAAAAGTCGCGCGCTCATGCCGCCGGAAAGCACGCGCAGCAGAACCTGTTCGACAGCAAAGTCGGGATGATCGCGGGGCAGGCCGGGCAGCGTGATCGCAATGTACTCCTGCTCGAGATGTTTGTGCCGGTGCGCCCTGGCAGGCTGAAACCTAAAGTCGGCATTTTCGCGTCCTGCCGGTTCGGGCGAGCCAAACCCGTCAAAGAGCCGGTCGATGTGTCGGGCAAGCGTTTCGGGTCTGGTGGGTCCGGCGACTGCGACCTGCAGACGGCCGGCATGGTAGAAGCGTTTCCAGTGTTCTCGCACCTGCTGCGGCGTGATGCGGGCCAGCGTCTCTGGCTCGCCGCCCGGGTGTCGGCCCAGCCGCGGCCCGAGCGTCAGACGCTGGATCATCATACGGATCAGCTCATCCGGATCGTCCTCCAGTCGCAGGAGGTCTTGGCGTGCCAGCTCGACGGCGACCTGGCAGGCCTCTGCCGGGAAGGTCGGTCGGCAAAGCATCTCTGCCACCAGTTCGACGACGTTTCCGACGAATTCCGGCAGGCACAGGACGTGAACGGCGGTCGCCTGCCGGCCGCTGGCGGTCGACCAACTAGCACCGAGCATGTCGAAGGCGTCGGCCAGCTCCCGACCGGTATAGCGCTCGGTTCCCTTCGAAAGCGTCTGCTCCACGATGCTGTTGATGCCGGTCAGCTCGAAAGGCTCGTCGACCAGCCCGGTGAGCATCCGAAAACTAAGCGCCACGGTCTGCCTCTGCGGCAAGTGGTCGACTGCAAGCTCTACGCCGCTGGAAAGCCGCGCGTGGAAAAAGCCGCCCCGAGTTTTGCGCGCGGCCAAGCGGGACGGTGCAGACCGCGAAGGATCGGCGCCGCGCTGTTTTCTTTCCATCAGTGCGCCACCGGCCGGCCCAGGAGCGGCATCAGCTCCGCCAGCTTGCGCTCCAGAAGTGCCGGCGTCGCCGCCTCCAGGTTCAGCCGCAGCAGCGGCTCGGTGTTGGAGGGCCGCACGTTGAACCACCAGTCGGGGTACTGCACCGTGATGCCGTCCAAAAAATCGATCTGTGCGTCACGGTACTTGTCGGCCAAGCGTCGGAAGGTGCCATCCTTGTCATCGTTCTCGAAGTTGCGTTCGCCGCTGGCGGCGTAAAGGTTCAGCGGCTCCAGCAAACTGCTGAGCGACTGCGCGGTGCGCGTCAGGACGTTGAGGACGGCGATGAAAGCCATCATGCCGCTGTCGCAGCCGAAAAAGTCGCGGAAGTAGAAGTGACCGCTCAGTTCGCCGCCGAAGATGGCGTCGTTCTCGGCCATGGCCCGCTTCATGAATACGTGGCCGACACGCTCGCGGCGCGGTACACCCCCGAGCTTCTTGACGTATTCCGGCACGATCCGGCTGGAGCGCAGGTCGTAAATGATCGCCGCCCCAGGATGGGTACGGAGGTACTCGCCGGCCAGCAGCGCTGTCAGCAGGTCACAGCGAACAATCGCCGCATTCTCGTCGACAAAGATGCACCGGTCGGCGTCGCCGTCGAAACACGCGCCAAAGTCTGCGTGCTGCTCGCGGACCGCTGCCCGGAGCTGTTCAAGGTTGGCCGGAACGAGCGGGTTCGGCGGATGTACGAACTCGCCGGTGTGCTCGAAGTTCAGCGGGATAATCCTGAGGTTTGGGACGCCGTCGAACAGGATCGGGAACCAGCGCCCGGCCATGCCATTGGAGGCGTCGACGACCACGGTAAGAGGTCGCGGCTCGCGCAGAAAGCGGTGCAGATACTCGCGATAGGGGCGCGACAGATCGACCTTTTCGATTTTCGCGGTAACAGGCGCCTCATGTCGCGAGATGGCCTTGGCCAGTCGGGCGATTTCCTTGAGCCCGGTCTCGGCGCCAATCGGGCGACCCTTCGGCCCCGAGATCTTAAACCCGTTGTAATTCGCGGGGTTGTGGCTCGCGGTGGTCTGCACGCCGCCGCAGCAAGGCAGATAGTTCGTCGCAAACGCGACCTGAGAAGTGTCGATCATGCCGATGTCGGTGACGTTGGTCCCTACGGCCAGCACCCCCGCGCTGAAGGCCGCCGCCAGAACCGGGCTGCTCTTGCGCATGTCGCGCCCAAGAACGATGGTGTTAAGCCTGGGATCACTGCGGTCGTAGCCGGAAAGACACGTGCGCAGGAACTGCGCGGTTGCATTTCCGATACGCCAAGCGACGTCCTCGTTGAGCGGCTCGGGGAAGGTAGCTCGAACGTCGTAGGCTTTGAATACCTGCTCGATCGTATCGCCCTCGCGAGGCTCCACAGAGCCGGAACCGTGAGCATGGCCGGCACCAACTCCTCGGACATCATCGTTGAACCGGCACCGAGAGCACTTGTGAAAGTTTGCCCGGCGGCGGCCAAAACACACCGCGTCTGAGATCCGTACCCGCTCCTCGCCGGGGCAGTATCGGTAATAGGTGTCTGGATCGTCGGGCACGGTCGCACCTTTCGGAAACCCACTTGAATGCTAGCAGACCGCCCGGGGATCGGCTACCCTGATGGTTCCGGCGGCCTTCTGCCGGGTGCCGGGTAATCGCGCCTCCGTGAGACGCCACGTGCGAGTTGGCTGGATTAAGTTATTGC
>Ga0185342_1000487_pt1 | contig 19907 bp, 17 predicted proteins | sample ConPoolayeEmetaG_FD_128045 | JGI IMG/M metagenome (GOLD analysis project Ga0185342, IMG submission 128045) | Hot spring microbial mat communities from California, USA to study Microbial Dark Matter (Phase II) - Cone Pool mat layer E metaG... ...
TTTTTACTCTATTATATTTCTTTTTCCAAATTTATTTCTATTATTCTTATATGTTTTTTAATTATTTTCTCATTGTTGTTTATACAACAAGGTATATTTACCTTAAAAAGCTACTGGGATTCTTATAAGTCTTTTATTTTAGAAGGAAATCTTAGCAGCACTTACACAGGTTTTTATAACATCAGAGAATTTTTAAGCTTTGCAAAGGAAAGCATAGAAAAAGACATAAAAAACATAGAAAAAGATATGAATATAAGTGCACATATCAACACGAGCACTATTACTGATGCAAATAATATTAATATTATAGTTTTAGTAAAGGGCCAACCTGTGTATATAATGGCTGAATTTGCCTATAATCTTTATCCAGCAAATATTAAATTTATCAATATTTCAGGTAAATCAAGCCAAGAAATAATAAACGAGATATTAAAAGAATATAAACAAGATTTATCTCAAAATTTATCCCAAAATGCATCCCAAATCAAAAAATATACAAAGCCAATTTCAGCCCAGAATTACAATATATACAATAAATATAATATCAGCCAACTCAATAATAGCCAAAGCAATTATTATCAGTATAAGCAAAAGCATAATTATCTTGTCATTCTGGATAACAACTATTTAAAAAGCAAAGATATTCTAAAGCAAAAAGAATTTAAATTGATTGCAAAATATAGAAAAGATTATGGTTTAATATACGCTTTTAATATACACCTTTACCAGAAATAGCAGCTTTAGTTGTAACAGCAATAATTTTTAAATCCATCCAAAAGGAAGCACTTTTTAAATATTTATAATCATATTCAACTTTTTTTTCAATTGAAAGGTCATCTCGACCGCTAATTTGTGCAAGTCCAGTAACACCTGGTCTTATTTTATCAATTCCTTTCTCTTTTCTAAGTCTTATTAAATAATCCTGATTGTAAAGTGCAGGCCTTGGACCTACGAAACTCATATCACCTTTTAATATATTAAAAAGCTGGGGTATTTCATCTATGCTGTATCTCCTTAAAAACTTTCCAACTCTGGTATAAAGCAATATCTGGTTTTGCTGACTTTTTAAAACATCTGTAGGTATATCAGGTGTTCCTTCTTTCATAGATCGGAATTTATATATCGTAAAATAATTGCTGTTAAGTCCTATCCTTTTTTGCTTAAATATTACTCTTCCTTTAGAATCTATTTTTATAATTATAGGAATTACAATCCAAAGTGGTATAAATAATATTATTAGAAAAATTGAAAAAAAAATATCAAAAATGCGCTTAAAAGCTTTATAAAACATTTAAATTGCTCCAATTAAACTTCAAATTAAGCATTCAAATTAAGCAAAGCATAGAAACTAAAAATTAAAAGAAATATATTTAAAGTAATTTATATTTTAATTCAAGTACAACTTTAAGGCCATCTATACCAGATTTCTTTTTCATCAAAATTTGAAACTAATCTTTTTAAATCTTTAAAAAGATTATTATAATCATATATCTGTATCTCTTTTTCTATGCTAAATAATATATTTAAGATTTCTTCTTTTGAAAGTTTTAATATAGGTGGTAAATAATCATTATTATCAGAATTATGATTTATTTTCGCTTCATAAATATAGTTAAAATTAGTTTTAACTGGCTCTTCATAAGAATAAAACAGCTCTTCATTAAATTTTTCTCCAAATTTTGGTCCTGTATAAATTATTTCAATATCCTTTCCTGGCTCCATCCCGTATAATTTAATCATGTTTTTTGCAAGTTCAACAATACTTATCTGTTCTCCCATGTCCAAAACATATATCTCACCGCCACTTCCCATAATGCAAGCCTGTATTACAAGCTGAGCTGCTTCTGGAATTGTCATAAAGTATCTTTTCATATCAGGATGAGTAATCCTAACAGGCCCGCCTGCTCTTATCTGTTCTTTAAACAAAGGAACTACACTTCCTCGGCTTCCTAAAACATTTCCAAACCTGACTATTATAAATCGTGTATTTTTTTCTTTGGCAATAGTTTGAAGATATTTTTCTGCCAAAAACTTAGATACTCCCATAATACTTGTTGGGTTTACGGCTTTATCTGTTGATAACATAACAAATCTTGAAACGTTGTTTTCTATTGAAAGCTGAGCAAGCAACTTTGTTCCTATAAAGTTATTTTGAATTGCAGCTTCAGGATTTAACTGCATTAATGAAACATGTTTATATGCAGCAGCATGAAAAACTATAAAAGGTTTATATTTACTAAACACAGCTTTCATAACCTGCTTGTCTCTAATATCTGCAACAATAGGAACAATTGATGAAAACCCATACTCATTTGCAAGTTCTTGTTCTATTAAAAATAAATTATTTTCTGTATTATCAACAAGAATCATTTTTTCAGGACCAAATCTTATAACCTGACGGCAAATCTCTGAACCTATTGAACCTCCAGCTCCAGTTATAAATATTACTTTATTTTTAATCTCAGCAATTACTTCAGGTGTTTGAATATGAATAGGCTCTCTTCCAAGAATATCTTCAATATCAATATCTCTAACCTGATATAAATATACCCTGCCATCAATAACTTCATATAAACTAGGCAGAGTTTTACAAGGAATACCAAGTTCTTTTGCTCTAAATGCAATTTCTTTTCGGACTTTGCCTGGTGCTGATGGTATTGCTATTATAATCTCATCAATAGAAAACTTTTGAACAATTTCCTCCATTTTAGAAATTGGACCAATTACTTTAACGCCATGAATTTGATGCTTTAGCTTTGCAGGGTCGTCATCTAAAAATCCCACAGGCAGGTATTCACTGTTTCTTGTTCTTATCATTTCTCTTACAATCATCTCTCCAGCATCACCAGCGCCACAAATTATAACTCTTTTTTTCCTAAGCCCCTTCTTTCCAAAACGAAGCTCATTAAAAAGCCTTTCAGAAAAGCGAGAAATTATTACAAGTAGCAGTGTAATTAAAAAATCTATTATTAGTATGCTTCTAGGAAAATATGGCAGGCTAAAGGTTGTATTTCCAAACCATTTAACTGGCTGGCTTAATGCATAAAATATTACGCCCATTAAAATTGTACTTAAAGCAACTGCTTCAACAATTGCAGTCATGTCTTTTATAGAAGCATACTTCCATACCCTTCTGTACATTCCAAACACAGCAAAAAGAGAAAGTTTTATTATAAGTATTATTAATATATATATGCCAATATAGTCGCTGTATCTTTCAAAAACTGTGCCTGGTATATAAAGGCTTATAATTCCTCTTAAAAAAAAGGAAAAAATAAATGATGAAAAAACAATAAATACATCAAATATAAACAGCCTTATTACTTTAAAAACTGATTTAATTTTTGAAATTCTTTGCATCATTTCTTATCTTTAACTATATTATCATTTTTTATAATATCTCTAATATCACTATAATATCAGCATAGTTTTAATATCAGTATAAATTAAATATCAGAGCATAATTAATATAAGCACAATTATTAAAAGCATAATTATGTTGTTTTATCTTATCATCCTAGTATTGATTACATTATAAATGATTTTTAATATTTATTATTATTTTATTTTATTGTTCATCTTGCCAACTGATATTATCTTTATAGTCACTTCCAACAATTACAATTATATCAGCTTTAGTTTTATAATCCTTCCACTTGTCACTGTATTCTTCCATCTCATAGCTTATAAGGGTATGGGACAGCTGTTCTGCATTTGCTTTTTTATTTTCTTTGTAAATTATAAGTGTTTTTGTAAAATCAAATGATTTTGCATTTGCAATATCACTAATAATAAAATTATATCCTTTTATATAATCCTTAAAATCAGAAGCAGCACCGGCAATTCCACAACCATTATAAATTACTACCGAAGTTTTTTTAGCTATAGAATTATCTAAAGTTATTCCAACATCAACATTTACTTCAAAGGGGACCACTCCTTTATGTGAAAACCATGTCACTTTTTCATGAACTAAATCATAAGCTAAAATATATCTTCCTGGTTTTTTAGGCGCTGTAATTGTAATTTCTATCTCATCAGTCTGGCCTCTTTCAATGTCGCCAGAAATATTTGCTCTGTATAGCCCAAACTCAACAATCTCTCTTGTGTCCCTGTTTAACCAGTGAGCTCCAAGTCGTACCTTATTATCTACATCTTTTTGCCAAGTCATAAAACCATTATTTTTAACTGTAACTTTTGTAGTAAATGTCTGACCTGGCTTTACCTGTTTTGGGGTGGTTCCGTTATCATTATATGTTGCGGAATAAACTACGTTTACAGAAACAAATTTTTCAAGTGTTGGAATTCCTTGATATGAAAACCATGTAATTCCTTCTCTAACCATATCTATTTGCAGTATATAGTTTCCTGACTCAGGTGGTGCCAATATTTTCATTTCAACTTCAACTTCACCTCCAGGCTCAACCCTTTCAATTGGAAGATAAGTCCTTTTGCCTTCAAAAACAACTGCCTTTTTAGTATTGAAATCAAGCCAGTGATAGCTTAAATAATATGGATTGTCACCTGTTTTTTCCCATGTAGTAGTTCCAGTATTTTTTATTTTTAAATTAAACTTATATTCCTGGTTATTTCCCATTGAATCAGGAATATTTTCATATCCGCTTAAATACTGAATGTTATATTGGCTTATAGGCTGGCCAAAAATAATTCTTTCCCACATTGCTTTTGCCTCATCAACATCTGGTATTTGTACACTTTTTGTCCCGTTATCTATCCATTCAGGATGTGTAGGAATTATTGCCGTTTCAATATTTTCTGGGCTAATTGATAAAGCTGATTTTGCATAAGATAAAATTGTCATTAGGTCTAAATCAGTTTTAACATTATTAATTACTATATTAAAATAAGTATTAATGTTTGCAATATTTTTTAAATTTAATTTTTGCTTAACAAGCTCTTTTAGAATATACTGCTGGCGTTGAATTCTTGCAATATCTCCAAGCTCAGTTGATCGCGTTCTTGTGTAAGCAAGAGCCTGCTCGCCAGTAAAATGATGATTGCCTGCAGAAATAAAAGCTCCAGATTTTGGATCTTCAATAGGTCTATCTATAACTACATCAACACCACCAAGTTCATCAATTAATTTTACAAAGCCTTCAAAATCAATGGTTATGTAATGGTTAATTACTGCATCTAAAAAATTAGATACTGTTTTTATCATGAGCTCTTCTCCACCATATGCATAAGCTGCATTAATCTTATCCTTGCCATAACCTGGAATATCTACAAGAGTATCTCTGGGTATGGATAAAACTGCTGCGCGCTTTTGCTTGGGGTCTAAATGAAGAAGCATAATAGTATCAGCTCTTCCTCTTTCATTTTCCGCATCGCGAGTGTCTCTGCCAAGCATAAGAATTGTCACAGGTGCTCGAGGTTCTTCTAAAGGTGTTAAAAGATTTTCTATTTCTGTAGAAGTGCCAGCACTTATGGTTTTATTTGCATTTTGCATGTAAAAATATAAGAAGGTAAAAACAGTTGCCAATAAAAAAAATAAAACACTAAAAAAAATGATTAATATTTTTTTATATAAAGCAAGTCTAGCCCATTTGCCTTTTTTATTAATACCAACGTCAGTACTTGTACCAGGATTAGCAGTTATACTAGCATTAGCTTTTGTGCCAGGATTAGCAGTTAAGGCTGCGTCAGCAGTTATGCCGCCATCAGCTTTTGTGCCAGCACCAGAAGTTTTACCAGCATCAGCATTTGTGCCAACACCAGAAGCTTTACCATCGTCAATTTTTATACCAGCATCAACAACTTTGCCAGCGCTAGCTTTTGTGTGAGTATTAACAGTTATACCAGCCCCAGCTTCTATGCTATCATCAGTTAAAGATTTTAGATTATTATTAATCTCATTATGGCTATTATTAATTTGGTTGTTTTTATTATTTTTTTTATTTTTATTATACTTATTGTTTTTATTTTCTTCGCTATTTTTTCCATTAAACAAAATTACTGCTCCATACTATTTTTATTAAATAAACTTTATTAAACTTTTAATTATACTTTATACTTTAATTATTTTTTAATCATATTTTATCCTTACAACCTTCAATATACGATACAATATATGATACAATATGTCACACTTTGTTTTCTTCTAAAATATAACCAGCATAAAAAACGAAATTCACTATATTCACTATATTTACTATATTAAGATTAACTATATTAAGATTAAGTAATATTTCATAATGTATTACTGAGTAATTATCAAGCAACACATTACTGATAAAAAACATTAAAAACCTTAAAAATCTATTTACTTATAAAATTATAAAATATTATTAATAAAATTACGAAACTTTTATATCTGCTCCTAAGGCAGAAAGCTTTTGCTCAAACTTTTCATAACCCCTTTTTATGTGAAAGATATCATAAACCTCAGTGGTTCCTTCTGCAGCAAGTCCTGCTAAAACCATTGCAGCCCCTGCACGCAAATCAAAAGCTTTTACTGGCGCACCTGATAACTTTTCGACCCCGGTTATAACAGCATGATGGCCATCTACTTTAATATTTGCACCCATTCTATTTAATTCTTCAGTATACATAAACCTGTTTTCAAAAACATTCTCGGTAATTATTGAAACTCCAGGAACTATACTTAAAATTACAGCAATAATTGGCTGCAAATCAGTAGGAAAACCAGGGTATGGCAAAGTGCTAATATAAACTGGCTTAAATTGTTTCTTTGATGAGCTTAAAAAAATAGAGTCTTTTACAATAATTTCATTATCTGAATAATTTTCAATATCTATCCCAATATTTCTTAATTTTAAACAAAAAATTTCTAGATTATTCCAAATTGCATTACTTATTATAACTCCATCACCACATAAACTAGCAGCAGCTATAAATGTCCCCGCTTCAATACTATCTGGCATAATTTGGTAATCTGCTGAACCTAAAGTCTTCACCCCGTTTATTGTGATACAATCAGTTCCAGCACCATAAACTTCTGCACCCATTGAATTTAAGAAGTTAGCTAAATCTACAATTTCAGCTTCTCTTGCAGCATTATTAATAACAGTTGTTCCTTTTGCAAGTACTGATGCCATCATTAAATTTTCAGTAGCTCCACGTGAAGGAAAATCAAGATTTATTGTTGTTCCTGTAAGAAAACCACCAGCATTTGAATTGGTGGTTTTTTTATTTTCAGACTTACTAGACTGACTAATTATATATCCATGCTCTACCTTGTTTTTAGCACCAAGAAGCTCAAACCCTTTTAAATGAAGATCAATTTGTCTTGCACCAATATTACACCCTCCTGGAATTGCAACTTTTACAACTCCAAATCTTGAAAGAAGAGGTCCTGCAACTAAAACAGAAGCGCGCATTTTTCTTACAAGCTCATAAGGTGCTTCATAATTATTTATTGATGAACAGTCAATTTTTAAAATATTTTTTGATGTATCAAAATTAACTTTAGCATTGAGCATCTTTAAAACTTCTACCATTGTTTTTACATCTTCAATTTCAGGAACGTTTCTTAAGACTACTGGCTTTTCTGACAAAATTGAAGCAGCTATTATTTTTAGGGCAGAATTTTTTGCACCACTAACTTTAACTTTACCTCTTAAAATTTTTCCGCCATTTATAATGTATCTATCCATCACTTTATCTATCACTTTACTTTTATACTTATTAAAATTTATATTAAGCTAATAAATTTTTAGCTAATGTTTTTATAGCTAATTTTGTAGTTAATATTTATAAAATCGATTTATAAACAAAATATTATAGCAAATGAAAAATTTTATAAAAGATAAGAAAAAACTATTTAGGCTAATGCAGAAATTAAATATTATCTAAGTTTATTTAGTTTATTTAGTTTATTTAGTGGTTTTTTAGCAAGTTTATTACTTAGCTTACTTAGCTATTTAGTTTATTTTTTTATTTATCTTATTTAGCGATTTAGCTTATTTAGCGATTTTATTTTAGCGATTTAAGTTAAGCCCTTTTAAACTTGCAAGAGCCTGGATTACTTTTTTGGTTTCATCAGTAATTTCTTGTATTATATCATGCTGTCTTTCCAGCTCTTTCAGTGTTTCATCTATCTTTTCATAAGTTGTAACTATTGCTTTCTCCGTAATAACATTTGCCTTGTTTTCAAGAAATTCAAAATAGCCTCTGCATACACCAATATATGTAGGAATACCATCGTTAACAAGCTTTAAAATTCCAATTTTTAATTGAGCAATTATTGGAACATGTCGTGGCAAAATGCCCAAGCTTCCACTTTTTGCTGGAACACTTACAAAGTCAACATAGCCTTCAAAAACTTTTTCCTCTGGGGTAACAACTTTAATAAATATTTTTTTAATTTGCTGTTTTTCATTCATAACTTTTATTCATTTATAATATTTTAAAATTACTATTAAATACTTTTGATTAACTAACCAGCCAACTAATAAAACTAATAAAACAATTAACTAAACGACCAACATGACTTACAAGCCCATTTGTTTTGCCCTTTGCTCAACTTCTTCAATTGTTCCTGTCATGTAAAAAGCCTGTTCAGGAACGTTGTCATATTTACCTTCAATAATTGCTTTAAAGCCCTTAATTGTATCTTCAACTTTAACATATTTTCCAGCTCTTCCAGTAAATTGCGCAGCCACAAAAAATGGCTGGGATAAAAACCTTTCAATTTTTCTTGCTCTCTGAACAGTTGTCTTATCTTCTTCTGACAGCTCATCAATACCAAGTATTGCAATAATATCTTGCAGCTCTTTATTTCTTTGCAGTATCTCCTGAACTCTTCTTGCAACCTGATAATGTTCTTCACCTACAAACTGCGGGTCTAATATTCTAGATGAAGATTCTAAAGGGTCTACTGCTGGGTAAATACCTCGCTCAGCTATTTGTCTTGAAAGAACAACAGTTGAGTCAAGATGAGTAAAAGTAGTAGAAGGAGCAGGGTCAGTTAAATCATCTGCCGGAACATAAATTGCTTGTACTGATGTAATTGAACCTTTTTTTGTTGATGTTATTCTTTCTTGAAGTTCACCCATCTCTGTTGAAAGTGTTGGCTGATATCCAACAGCAGAAGGCATTCTGCCAAGAAGTGTTGAAACTTCTTGTCCAGCCTGAACAAATCTAAATATATTATCAATAAATAAAAGTAAGTCTTTTCCTTCAAAATCCCTAAAATACTCTGCCATCGTTAAGCCAGTTAGTCCAACCCTAAGTCTTGCACCTGGCGGTTCATTCATCTGACCAAAAACTAAAGCTGTTTTGTCTAGCACACCTGACTGTTTCATTGAAAGCCAAAGGTCATTTCCTTCTCTTGTTCTTTCACCAACACCTGCAAAAACAGAAAAACCTCCATGCTCTGTAGCAATGTTGTGTATAAGTTCCATAATAATTACAGTTTTTCCAACACCAGCACCGCCAAACATACCAATTTTTCCACCTTTAACAAATGGACATAAAAGATCAATTACCTTTACACCTGTTTCAAAAAGTTCAGTTGTAGGTTCAATATCTTTAATATCTGGGGCTTCTCTATGGATAGGCATTCTCATTGTGGCTTTTACTTCTTTATCCAACAAATCAATTGGTTCACCTAAAACATTAAAAATCCTTCCAAGTGTCTCTCTGCCAACTGGAACTTCAATTGGTTTGCCAAGGCTTAAAACTTCCATTCCTCGCCTCAGTCCATCAGTTGAAGACATTGCAACAGCTCTTACCTGACTATTCCCTATTGATTGCTGAACTTCTGCATAAATTTTTTCTCTAAAACCTTGTTGCAATTGACTATAGTTTGCAGTTTCATTAGTATTTTTATTAGTAATTTTGTTATCAATTTTATTAGAACTTTTATCAACAATTTCACTATCACTTTCATTAGAACTCTCATTAGCTTTTTCAGGACTTCTAGTATTTAGGTAGACATCATCTTTTTGCCTAGTTATTACTAGGGCTGTATAAATATCTGGAAGTTTTCCAAGCGGAAATTCTACATCTATTACTGGACCTCTAATACTAACAATTCTTCCTTTTACAACCTCACCCAAATTATCATTAACTGAATTATTATTAGATGAAACATTATTAACTGAGTTTCTGTCATTTAAGTTATTATTAACTGAGTTATTATTAACTGAGTTATTATTAATTGAGTTATTATTTTCAATATTTTTAAAATTATCTATAGCCATAATTTTCCCCCATACCTGACATTATTTCTGAAATCTCGATTGTTATTTGCTGCTGTCTTGCCCTATGATACATTAAAACTAAATCTTTAATCATTTCTTCTGCGTTTTCACTTGCACTTCTCATTGCAGTCATTCTTGCACCAGTTTCGCTTGCAGTAGACTCAAGAAGTGCACTATACATAATTGTGTAAATATATTGTGGAAGCAAAGCTTCTAAAACTTCCTCACGAGAAGGATCGTAAACAAATTCTGGTCTAATTCTACATATCTTATCCCCTATTTTTACCTGCCCTACACTTTGAATTTTTTCAATAAGATAACTGCTTGTTTCTGTTTTAGTTAGAATAACTTCTTGATCAGTTTCATCAGTGCTTTTGTCAAATCTTTTATCTTTTTTACTGAATAAATCAATATTAGATACATTATCTATATTATCTATATTATCTATATTATTATCACTTTCTGCAAAAGAAATTGGAATTGGAAGAAGCTGAATAACTATAGGGACCTGTTCAGCCGGATTTTTAAACTTTGTATAACATATAAGAACTTTTCCAAACTGACCTGAAAGATATCTGGAAATTATATCTTTTGCAATTTCTCTAGCATCTAAAAACTTTGGATAATCAGATAAATTTTCGTATACCCGTTCCATTTCATACCCGGTATACTTAAAATAATTCTTTCCCCTCGTGCCAATAATATCAAGTTTTACATTTTTACCCGTTCTTCTTAATATTTTTATAGTTTTTTCAATTAACCTTATAATATTTGAATTGTATCCTCCACAAAGTCCTCTATCTGCAGTTATACCTAAAACCAAAACAGTGTTTTCATTTTCAGGTTTATCTATAAAAGGATTGCTAACAGGACCTGAAAAGCACGCAATATCTGTAATTACTTCTTCAATGCTTGCAGCAAAAGCTCTCGCCTCAAGGACTCTTGATTGAGCTTTTCTAATTTTTGAAGAAGCAATCATTTCCATTGCTTTTGTAATTTTCCGTGTTCCACTTATACTTCTAATACGGTTTCTAATTTTTTGCGCTTTTTCCATTTAGATAACTAGACTATTTAATTTTTTAATTTAAGCTTTTTAAACTCGCCTTATTTTTTTGCTTTTTTACTTTGTTTTTTTAATTCTATTTTTTAATTTTAATTTTTAGCTAAAAGTACTCTTAAATTTTAAAATTGCATCAATAATTTTATTTTCTAAATCTTGACTAATGTCTTTTGTATCCCTAATCTCGTCAATGATTTTTCTTTCTGAGCTGTGCATAAATTCTAAATATTCTTTTTCAAATCTTGCCAGTTTTGAAACTTCAATATCGTCAAGATAGCCTTTAGTTAAGGCAAATAATATAAGTACCTGGTCTTCAACATCCATTGGCTCAAACTGACCTTGTTTTAATATTTCAACCGTTCTTTCACCACGAGCAAGCTGCTTTTTTGTTTCTTTGTCAAGCTCAGTTCCAAACTTTGCAAAAGTTTCAAGCTCACGATACTGCGCAAGGTCAAGCCTTAACATCCCAGCAACTTTTTTCATAGCATTTATCTGAGCATTTCCTCCAACCCTTGACACTGAAATTCCAGGATTTATTGCTGGTCTTACACCTGCATTAAATAAATCTGTCTCCAGATAAATTTGCCCATCAGTAATTGAAATAACATTTGTAGGAATATAAGCAGAAATATCTCCAGCTTTTGTTTCAATTACTGGAATTGCTGTTAATGAACCTCCACCTAGCTCATCAGAAAGTTTAGCTGCTCTTTCAAGCAGTCTAGAATGAAGGTAAAAAATATCTCCTGGATAAGCTTCTCTTCCTGGAGGTCTTCTTAAAAGCAAAGACAGTTGCCTGTATGCCACTGCATGCTTTGATAAATCATCATACATTACAAGTGCATGTTTTTTGTTATACATGAAATATTCACCTATTGAGCAGCCTGCATATGGCGCTATATACTGTAAAGATGCTGTAGTTCTTGCCGTTGCGCTAACAATAATTGTATACTCCATAGCACCTGCTTCCTGAAGTTTTTCAACCAATTTTGCTACTGTAGAAGTTTTCTGACCAATGGCAACATAAACACAATAAATATCTTTTCCTTTTTGATTAATTATCGTATCAATTAGTATTGCAGATTTTCCAATACTTCTATCACCAATTACAAGCTCTCTTTGCCCTCTTCCTATTGGTATCATTGAATCTATTGCCTTAATACCTGTTTGCAAAGGCTCTTTTACAGGCTGCCTGCTTACAACATTAGGTGCTAAAAACTCGACAGGCCTAAATTTATTACTTTTAATAGGCCCTTTATTGTCTAATGGATTTCCTAGCGGATCAATTATTCTTCCAACAAGTTCCTCTCCAACTGGAACTTGAAGAATTTTACCCGTGCATTTTACAATATCGCCTTCCTGAATTCTTGTATAATCACCAAGAATTATTGCCCCAATTTCATTTCTATCTAAATTTAACACTACACCAAAAGTGTTATCTGGAAACTCAAGCATTTCTCCTGCCATTGCTCTTGAAAGACCGGATATTCTTGCAATTCCATCTCCTGCTTCTAAAACTCTCCCAACTTCTTCAACTGCTGCTTGACTCTTATACTTTTCTATTTCTGAACTGATAAGTTGTGTAATTTTATCAGTATTAATTTTCAATGCCAAATTCTTCACCTCTAAGCTCAATTGATTTTAATTTATTTCGTAAATCTTCAATTTTATATTTTAAACTCAAATCAATAATTCTATCGCCAATTTTAATTATAATTCCGCCAATTATGCTTTTATCAATGATATTTTTTATCCTTACATCAAGCCCTGCTTTTTGGTCAACTTCTTTTTTTATTTGTCCAAGAGTATCTTTTCCAAGTGAAACAGCGCTTATTACTTCTACTGAAAGCTGCTTTTTATATTGGTTTATAATTAAGACATAATCATTATAAATTTGCTCAATAAGCTCAACTGCGTCAAGAATTACAATCATTGAAATAAAAGCAAAAATAGTTGAGCTTGCTTGGCTGTCAAATATTGAAAAAAGAGCTTTTATTTTCTCTGACTTATCTATTGAAGGGTCTGTTAAAAACTTTTTTAAATCTATATTCTGTAAAATTGCATCTTTTAACTGTCTTAATTCCTCTTCAACAATATCAACTGTATTTTGTGCACTAGATATATTAAATAAAGCCTGTGCATAATAGTTTGTTTTAAATTTATTTTCAGCTATATCCATTTTTTAAATCTTTAACTTTTTTTAAAATTTTAATAATTTTATATTCTTTATATATTTTATTTTAATTTTAGATTTATCTTAGAATTATTTTAGACTTATCTTATATCTTATCTTGTATTTATCTTTGATCTTTGATTCTTATACCTTTTTATATCTTTGTAACTTCCTTTAAGCTTTCTTCAATTAACTTTTTATGTTCTTCTTCTGAAAGAGTTTTGCCTATTAACTTCTGGGCAGCATCTAAAGCTATATCAACAATTTGGTTTTTAGCTGCAGTGATAGACCTTTGTCTTTCAGCTCTTATTTCCTCAAGCGCTGTTTCTAATATTTGCCTAGATTTTTCATTTGCCTTTTCTTCGATTTCACTTTTTATTTTATTTGCAGCAACTTTACTTTCCTCTATTAAATCTCTTGCCTGCTTTCGCGCCTGCTCTAAAATAGTTTTTTGCTGCTCTAAATATTGTAAGGCTTCTTCTTTTTGTTTTTCGGCGCTATTTATAGACTTTTGTATCTCATCTTGTCTTTTTACTAGCATTTTATTTACTGGTTTTAAAACAAACTTAATTATAACCACAAGAAGAATTATAAATACAATTATTGACCAGAATAGAGTGCTAGTCATTGGATTTATTATTTTTAAAACTTCTTCCAAGCTTAGCCCACCTCTTATCTTATCTTATCTTTAGTTTAAAATAAATTTTGTAAAATTTTAAATAACTTATTAAATAGACCTTACTAAATAGATCTTATAAATAACCTTTTTTACAATGTAAACATTAAATTTCCTAAATTTAAAACCATGAAATTTTAAATTTTTAAATTTAAAATCCGCTTTTCTTGAACTACTTTAAGCCACAAATATCAACAAAAATGCAACTACTAATGCATAAAGAGAAATAGCTTCTGCAAAAGCAATACCAATAAACATTGCTGTATTTATTTGTCCGCTTGCCTCAGGCTGACGCGCAATACCCTCAAGAGCTTTCCCAACTAAATTTCCTATAGCAATTGCTGGTCCAATTGAACCAATTCCCATACAAAATCCTGCTGCAATAAGAGCTGCAACTTTAGGCTCCATTAACTCCTCCTACTTTTTGTTATTACTTTTAAAAATATTTTCAAAAACATTGATTTTAAATTTATTTATATATTTATTTTATATATGCTTTTATATTTAAATATATCTTTTTAAATATAGGCTTTTATTTGTATTTTTAATTCTAATCTGTATTTTTATATATGACAATTTTAATGTCTTGGGTTTACAACATCTCCAATATACAATGCTGATAAAATTGCAAAAATATACGCTTGAATTGCTGAAACAAAAATTTCAAGCAGCATCATTACAACTGCAAAAGGCACTGCTGCAATAGCTATAAAATAATTTTTAAAATATGTAATCAAGCCTAGTAAAACAAAAATAATAGTATGTCCTGCAAGCATATTAGCCATAAGACGAATAAACAATGAAAAAGGCTTTGCAATAGTACTAATTACCTCGATTGGGACTACAATTACAAGCATCCACTTTGGGACAGCTGACGGGGCATAAGTTTTTAAGTAACCTTTAAACCCGTTTTTTGCAAAATTTGTAATCTGAACTATTAAAAATATTAAAACTGCAAGAGTTAAAGGAACAATTGGATTTGATGTTGGAGTATATGCACCAGGAATAAGACCGACCATATTATTTGCCAAAACAAATATAAATACACTCATAATAAGCCCAACCCACTTATCCCCTTCTTTTGGACCTATCATGTTAAAGCAGATTCCTCGCTTAATAAAGTTTATTAACAACTCAGCTATAACTTGTCTTTTTGTTGGAATTTTTTTAGGTTTGTATGAAAAAAGCACTAAAATAATTATAAAAGCACCTACTCCTGCAAACATAGAAAGAGTAAGGTTTGTAATTGAGATATCAAAAGAGCCAATTTTTAAAGGAAAAACAACTTTATTATAAAAATGCTCTAAAACCTCCAAAAATTTACCCTCCAGTTAGCTCTTTAAAATTTTTGAAATAAAATTAACTAAAAATAAAATTTATAACAACGTTTAAGATATACTTTGCTTTAAAAAACTTACTATTTTGTTAATAAGCAAAAATAAGTTTTAAATTTTTTAAGAATTATAACAAAATTTTTTCTAATTAAAACAATTATCAATTAAAATTGTAAAAATCCACAAGTTATCTAAAAATAATTAAAATTATACTTAATGTATTAATTTAATTACTAAATTAGATATGTATATTTACTTTGAAATTACTTTGAAATCCAATCTAAAATAACAATTTAATAATCATTTGTATTCTCAATTGCCAAATTTTAAAATCCTTTTGTATATTAAAAAAATTTCTAAGTTAAAAAAAACTGTAAAAAAAATCAAAAAAGAAATCAAATATACCAATGGACTTAAAACCTTAAAATAATAAATAATAAAAAAAGCTAAAGCAGATATTGCCAGTTTCAAAAGAAATAATAAAAAAACATATTTTATTTTTGATGGATTATTTGAGGCTGATATTTTTTGATAAGAAACCAATGTAAGCAAAAATAAAACAAGGTTAACAAAACTGCTTACTAAAACAGCATAAAAATCCAACCTTTTTAAAATAAAAAAACAAAAAAGATTAACAATTGCTAGACCAAGCAAAGAAAATAATGAGATTTTTCTAAACTGAATAATAAATTTGTTACTAAAAATCTTATTTTGTAACATCTAACTATATCATTTTTTACTTAAAAAATTTACTTTTTTTCATGAAATCTGCAGTATGTTCAGGAGTTGTTATGCAAATATCTATTCCTGTGGCAATTTCAAATCCAGCTTTTATACTAAACTTAGGTATTAGCTCAAAATTCCAGTGATAATGAAAATTAACATCCGCTAGGTGCAGAGGACCTGTATGAATGTAATAATTATAAGATGGTTCATTTAATTCATAGTAAAAGAAATCAACAACCCTTTTTAAACAATCTGCAAAAGCCTCTACTTCATTATTTGAAATAGACTCAAAATTTGGATAATGTTTTAATGGGACAATCCATGTTTCAAAAGGATTTCTTGATGCATAAGGCTGTATTACTAAAAAACATTTGTTTTTGTAAACAACCCTTTTACCTTCCTTGAGCTCAAAATCAATAATAGCACATGTGGCACACTTGCCGCTTTGCTTATAATACCTTCTTGTTCCATGAATTTCTTTTTCTAAAACAGGGGGAATTAAAGGAAGTGCAAATATCTGAGAATGTGAATGCTCAATTGATGCACCAGCATCTTTTCCCTGATTAAGCATTATAATTACACTTTCAATTCTTCTGTCATTGCTTATATCCTTAATCCTATCAATATAAACATCAGTTAATATTTTAATCTGTTCATAATTTAGATTGCTGATATTTGTTATGTGTTCTGGTGAATGAATTACTACTTCATGAACTCCAAAACCATCCATTGACATATAAATTCCATACTGATGAGAAACCGGCTGAGCATTTGGTATTAATGCAGGAAATTTGTTTGGAACTACACGAATTTGCCAGTCATCAAAATTATTTAATTTTTCATCTTGATGAATTTCAAATTGGGTATTACTTTTTTGTATATACTGATAGTTTTTTTGTCTTAACAGATTGTTTTTATAAAAATTACCTTCTTTATCAACTCTTAAAACTTCTGGAGGGGTCATATGTTCATTTCCTTTGTCAAAGGGACAAATTATATTTGAAGGCTGAGAAACCTTTATTTTTTCCTCTCTAAAGTTTTCTGGCCTTTTAGCACGTTCAGTCGCTATTATAACCCATTCATCTAAAATTATATCTTTTCTATATTCTGGCATAACTTACTATTTCCCTCTTAATTTGTTATTTCTTTTTCGTTAATATTAATATTTAAAGGTTTATTTTTTAAATTTTTAATTTTCTCTTTTTTCTAATAATTCTTTGACTTTATTTTTAAATTCAGTTAAATCAGAAGATTTAACAAGATACTCATCTGCAGCCCAAGTGGAAAAATTTTGAGTAAATTCACCGTATGCTGAATAAATTATAATGGGGACTTCTTTATCCTCTTTTCTTATCTTATCCAGCAGTTCAAGACCGTTCATATTTGGCATTTTTATGTCTATTGTTATTAAATCAGGCTTATGCTTTTTAAACATCTCATAGCCTATAACACCATCTGCTGCAGTTATTACTTCATAACCTTCATCAATAAGCTCATCTTTGTAAAGATTTCTAATTGGCCTGTCATCTTCAACTACTAATATTTTCTTCATCCAACCTAACCTCCAAGAAACTTAATTTTGCTCTTGTTTTAATAACGGTAATTTTATAGTAAAAGTCGTTCCATTTTCAACACTGCTTTCAACACCAATGCTGCCATTGTGTTGCTCTATTATTTTTTTTGTTATTGTTAAACCTAAACCTGTTCCTCTATCTTTTGTTGTATAAAACGGAAGAAATATATTATGTTTTATTTCCTCGCTTCCAAGATATCCATAATTATGAACTTTAATCATAATATTTTCATAATTATCTTCAGTTTGAATTAATACAGTAACTTTGGATCTTTTTTTACTTGCTTCAACAGCATTATTTATAATATTTAAAAAAGCCTGTTTCAGTTTATTATAATCTCCAGTAACAAATAATTCACAGTCTCCTAAAATACCACAACCGCAACTAAAATCAATTGAAATATCATTTTGCTCTGCAGAAATTTCAGCTAAGTTTATACATTCTTTCATTAAACTGCTTAGATCTACTTTTGTAAATTCGAGTTTTCTATCAGCAGCATAGTCTAAAATCTCATTTACTATAGTTTCAAGACGCGATACTTCATTAATTATAATATCAATCGCTTCCGGATCAATCTCTTGGTTTTGAGTATATTTTCGTTTTAATCTGATTGCATAACCACCAATTGCAATTAAAGGGTTTCTTATCTCATGAGCAATCGTTGCAGAAAGCTTACCAAGCTCACTTAATTTTTTTGCTTCACTTAGTTCTTTTTTTAATTTAACTGTTGCTGTAATATCTTCTATTATTAACACAACTCCCTCTGGTGTATCTTTAAAAAACTTAAAAGGAGTTAGAATTACATCATAAATTTCTTCAGTTTTTCTGCCGTCCATTTTAATATTTACTTTATGAAATCCCTCTGATTTATTTTCATCCATTACCTTTTTTATCTCTTCAACTAAGTCTGCTCCATCAATGAAAATACTATGAGTATCGATAGAGCGTCCAATTATTTGATTCTTTTGGGCACGCATAATTTTACTGCAGTTCTCATTACACAATGTAACTTTAAAATATTTATCAATTACAAGTATGCTTACAGGGATACTTTCAATTATCTTTTCATTATATTCACGCAGATAATCTAACTTCATATTTAATTTTTCAAGTGCTGCTAAGCTGTCTTTTAAATCATTATAAATAATAGTGTTTCTAATTGAAGAAGCTGCAAATTGTCCGAGCATCAGCAAAAACTTAATATCATCATCTGTAATATCACGCTTGTTATATTTATTATCTACAATTAATATCCCTACTTTAATTGTTCGACTAATTAAAGGAATAATACAAAATTTTGGGTAATCAATGTATTCAAGAAGCTCAGGTTCAATTAAGTTTTTATCATAAATATAGCAATAAGGCTTTTCAGGGGTTGGCTGGCATGAAACATCGCTTTTTCCATTCTCTAAATCTAAATCACTATCAAAAGTGTTTTCAGGATTTTTATTAGAATTAAAATTTTGGTCTTGGTAATAATTAATCAAATTAACATTTCTTGGTACACCATCTTCAAGACACTGCCATAAGACTTTTTTTTCGTCTAAATGAATTATCACTTGTCTTATTTTTTCATCTAAAACCGAAGTTGAAGGTTCGTTTAAAAACTTTTCTGAGTTTAAATATTCCTCAAGCGAATAATTTGTATGCTGAATTTCACCCCAAACCTTCCAAGCCTCCTCTTCACTTGCTGGACCAATAGCAATTCTTCCGATTAAATTTTTTTGATGCCTGTCAATTAAAAATAAAAATGCACGGTTAAAACCAAATCCGTCACCAAATGTAACACCAGTTAATATTATTTTTAAAATTTTATTTAAATCAAGAGTCGAAGCAACTGTTTTAGATATTTGGTTTAATATATTATATTGTCTTACTAAATCTTTATAATTTTCCTTAATGTCCTCGTCGCTCAATTTTTTTCCCTGTCTTTATTATTAATAAATTAATAAATATTAATAAATATTTTTAGTAATTTAAAAGCTCAATAAAAGCTAAGCTATTAAATACATAAAATAATTAAGTACCATATTTGGGTTATTATTAATATTAATTATTTTAATTAATATTAATTATTTTAATTTTTTTATTAAATTATTTTAAATTGATTTTTATATTATAACTTTAAATTCAAGTTATTAAATTGATTCTATATCATATATATTATATTCTTTTAAAAT
>Ga0185342_1000488_pt1 | contig 19903 bp, 19 predicted proteins | sample ConPoolayeEmetaG_FD_128045 | JGI IMG/M metagenome (GOLD analysis project Ga0185342, IMG submission 128045) | Hot spring microbial mat communities from California, USA to study Microbial Dark Matter (Phase II) - Cone Pool mat layer E metaG... ...
GAATAGCACAGCTATTACGCTCTGCCCAGAGACGTAATCGTGGTTCGTTGGCTCTTTACGGCATGTGTTATGGCAGTAAAGCACAGGTTAGCAGTATTGTAAGAAAATATGTGCAAGAAGAAGGTGGTGTTGACTGGATTTCAGGAAGAGAATTCTGGAAATTTATCTCGGATGACCCCCAATGTTTGGAAGAAATTTATGAAATTGCTGCTGATATTGGCAGCGCATTTAAAGATTCCAAAGGACAAACTCTTTCTGAAGTTATTGAGGCTAAGATCAAGGAACTGGCGGAGAGGTTCGAAAAAACTTATGGAAAGAGTGGAGAGAGTATGTGGAAAAAGTTGTTAGAAGGCAACTCATGAGGTAGCAATATGAAGTTTATTGAAAATAATTTTCCGGTGCAATATCTTAATCCTGTCGCAATGGCTGAGGGAAATGCCAAAAAACCCGTTTACCAGATGCATAAATGGTGGGCAAGAAGATTGGGGAGCGTGTTTCGCATGATAATTCTAACTGCTTTTAGTGACGAGAAAGAATCGGAGGATAGCATATGGTATAAATTCTGCAATGGTGCGAATCTTAACGATGCCATAGTACTCGATCCGTTCATGGGCGGTGGAACAACTATTGTTGAGGCACTTCGGGTGGGTTGCAAAGTAATCGGGATTGATATTAACCCTGTGGCTTGGTTTACAACCAAAAAGGAGATCGAAGCTGTTGACCTAAACGAATTAGACAATGCTTTTTATAATCTTGAAAAGACTGCCGGCAATTATATTAAACAATATTATCGGACAAAATGCCCTCAGGGTCATAATGCAGAAGTTATGTATTTTTTCTGGGTGAAGGTTGCAAAATGTAGATATTGTGGCGCCAAGGTTAGGTTATTCCCTAACTACGAACTATCACGAAGGGACTACGTTAATGTTGTTTTATGCCCTCTGTGCTTACAAGTTATTGAAACAAAAGAATATAATCAAAAGACAAAATGCCGTGATTGTGGTGAAATATTCGATCCCCGCAAAGGAGTATCTACTAGAGGCTTATTCCGCTGTCCTGAATGTGATAGAGAACAACGAATTTTGGATGCTATAAACCTAAATGGGGGTCGATTAGACATGGAATTGCACGCCTTAGAAGGTTATTGCCCGATTTGTGGAAGGTTTTTTAAACGGGTAGATTCGGACGATATCGCATTATGGGAGAAGGTGAGGCGCAAATACAATTCTTGTAAAGATAAGTTGCTTGTCCCTTCTCAGAAAATTCCAACAGAGGGGCGTAGCGATCCTCGTCCTGTAAATCACGGTTATACCCATTTCTGGCAAATGTTCAATGAACGACAACTATTATGTCTGTCTCATCTTCTGGAGGAAATTCTGAAAATTCGGGATGTTAATATTCGTGAATTAATGCTCATCGCTTTTTCGGATTGTTTGGATGCAAACAATATGTTTTGCAAATATGAGATTCAGTGGCATAAGATTTCTCTCTTCTTTGGATTGCATGCTTACCATCCTATTGAACGACCGACTGAGAATAATATTTGGGGGACTGAATATGGACGTTGCTCATTTGTTAAATGCTTCGAAAAAGTACGACGTGCCAAAGTATATTGTAAGAAACCTTATGAACGGTTGTTAAAAAGTAGTAGTAAACGTTTTAGCCAGCGCACTGGTAACGAATGTATTGAAGGTAATATTGTGCAAGACTTTGATGAACTTACACGAGTTAATCGTGCCGCTTTGCTACGATGTAATACTTCGGAAGATTTATCCTTTATTCCCGATAAAAGCATAGATGCTGTTATTACAGACCCTCCTTATTTTGACAATATCCAATATTCTGAACTAGCGGATTTCTTTTATGTCTGGTTAAGACTCGGACTCCAAAACATATATCCATGGTTTAATCAGGAATATTCCAGCCATCCCAATGAAATCATACAAAACGAGAAGATGGGAAAGACTATCGAATTCTTTAGCGAGGGTTTAACAAAAGTATTTACCGAATGTCACCGTGTTCTTAAAGATAATGGACTTTTAGTTTTTACCTTTCACCACAATAAAATCTGGGCTTGGGAAAGTATCGGCAAGATTTTGCTTAATTCAGGATTCTACATTTCAGCCACTCCCATAGTGAGGTCAGAAGGTAAAAGTGGATTTCACTCGAGTAAGGGCAATATACGATACGACTGCATTTTAGTATGCCGCAAAAGACCCAGTCAATGGAAAGATGATAGTTGGTCATCTATGAAGGAATATATTTTGAAGGATGCTGTTCTTTGGACGCGAAAAACACTTCAATCAGGGATTCTGATTACCGATGTGGATATTTTTACTATCATAATGGGGAAAACACTCGAATATTACACAAAAGCATTCCCTAATGTGAAACATTACAATGAACCGATAACACTTGCAGAGGCTCTGAATGAGATGAAGGATTTTGCCAATCATGTAACTGAAAGTTCTCGACCTGAACGACCACCATTGCCTAAGTCCTATGCCAAGAAAGCAGAGCAACTTACGTTATTTATAGAAGAGTCAAGAGCAAGATATGAGGCAAGAAGTCATGAATGAGTTACCAACTCACCAAACACAGCATAAAAACTTAGTGCATTACAGCACTAATCCAAATCCAGCACTTATTTTTTTAGGGTGTAGGGGTAGCGGTTGGTTTGAACAATTATCGTACTTGATATTAGGTAGTTCTCAATTACTTGGGTAAATAACTGCTGGACTTCTTTTGTGTGTGGGCAGTTAGTGGCTCATTTTGAATATAGAGGGTTGTCAAGGAGTTTGTAAAAAAATAAAATTAAAATCGGTGTCCTACCTCTTTTTAGCCTCAATGATTAGAGACTGGTTTAAATAGATTAAAGAATCTTGACTTTTCTTCTTCGATACCCTATTGGGATAAAGTCATCCTTCTCTTTTTCTTCTATCCGTTTTAGCCCCAGTCTTAAAAGGAGCTCTCTTTTCTCTTCGTCCCTTTTTGAGGGTTTCCGATACCTGCCCATCCCTAATTCTTCTCTTAAAAGAAGAAATTCGATAGGGGATTCCTCTTTAAATTTTTTTATTCTCATCTTCATAAACCCAACTTTTTCTTCAATGCCAAAATTTCGGAAAGGGTATCATTTTCGGGCAGAGTGGCCTTGCTTTGGAGGTAGGACCAATCGAGGTCATCCTTGTATCGCCTGATGAGTAGTTCAACCAGTTCCCCATCTATTTCTGATTTCCAATGCTTGAATGCATTGAGTCGGTCGAGTATCAAATCCTCTATTCCGATAATGAAACATTGAAGCCCTTCTCCCAACTCCACCACTTCCACTGGAGAATCCTCTCCCAGGAGATTGGATGCAGGAGCTTCAATCACCACCTTTAAATTTTCATTTACCCAGTACCTTCCTTCTTTTTTAAATCCAATGCCTTTGAGTACCCTATCCAGGGCTTCTCTATCTGAATAAGCGAGATCAATATCCGAAGTGAAATAGATCTCTCTTGAATAGTAAGATAAGGCACACCCTCCAATAATCACAGGAGCGGGTTTATTCATCTCTTTCAGGAATCTTGTCAATAGCCCAACGACTAAGAGTTGTTTTTTTAAAGGGGATTCTGTCTTTTGAATGATTTCCAATAATTCTTCAGTTTTCATCATGGTCTATTTTAACAAGTCTACTCAATTCTTACAAGGAAATGTATTTTAATTGAGATTTTAGATTCTGGTTGGATAAAAATCTTAAAAATCCCCGAGGTGTGCTCGGCCTTTTAAGGGTGAGGGTTCAATTAATCTTCGTGCTTATGGGGGAGGGGATGGAAATGGAGATGTCGGTGGACAATTTTTCCATGTCGATGGACATGCTCATGAATAAGGTTCACTTCAAGCAACAAATCTTGATCTGAAAGAATGGTTTCGGTGCTATCTATTCTTACGAGGCGATGGTTTTCAGAAAGAACAGCCACACGATCTGCAAGTTCGCTGACTAACTCTAAATCATGAGTCGCAAAGACAATCGTCTTTCCAGCCTCGTTGAGAGCCAATAGAAGTTCTACAAGGAAAACCTGAGTCCTTGGATCCAAATCATTCGTGGGTTCGTCCAGAAGTAACACTTCAGGGTTCATGGTAAGGACAGATCCAATCGCAACCCTTTTTTTCTCCCCGCCAGAGAGCATATAGGTCGGCCTCTCCTTAAGGTGCTCGAGGTTAAGCATTTTCATGATCTCAAAGGCCCTTTCCAGGGCTTCTTCTTTACTGATCTTAAGTTGGAGTGGGCCATAAAGGAGTTCATCCAGAACCGTTGAGCAAAAGAGTTGGGCATCTGAATCCTGAAAGACATATCCAACACGTTCCCTGAAAAAGCGTAGAAATCCTTTATCCCTTAATGTCTCCTTCATTACTTCGTTCCCTTTAAAGAAGAGTTTTCCGCTTGATGGAAAGATAAGCCCGTTCATAATCTGAAGGAGGGTCGTTTTTCCAGTTCCATTGGCACCGATGATGGCAAATTGTTCACCCCGATAGATGTCCAAGGTAATGTCAGAAAGGGCAGAGATCGTTTCATGATAAAGATAATCGATATTTTCTAAACGAATGATTTTCTCCATACCTTCCATGATCTCGATTAAATCCACAACAAAACACATCCGATTAGCAAGAGACAGACTCCTGTAATCCAATCTCTTGACTTGAGTTTCTCTGTTTCGGGGAGTTGGATTGAGTCAGAAAAACCTCTGCTTACCATAGCTTTGAAAACCTCTTCAGCCTTCCCTCGAGTCCTCCGGACAAGGAAAGCGATTCTTTCGGCAATCCATCTTCTTGCTCCATGGGATGGGATCTCCCGGAGAAGTCTGCTCTTCTTAGCGAGGTGTATCTCCTCTACCGATTTGGTAAAAATGAAGAGGTATTTATAAGATAAGAAGAGAGTGATGAGAAGGGAATCCGGCACCTTGAAGACTTTTAACGCTCTGATGATCTGGGGGAAAGGGGTCGTGTAGAGTATCAGGAACGTAAGGGATATGGAGTTCATTACGCGCAGGGTGAGAATAACTACCCCATAGAGTCCCTCTCTGGTAAGCCCGATACGATCGGGTACTCTGTAAATCCAAAATAAATAGGACCTCGGAAGATCAAAGAGTGGGAGAAGAATTTCCCCATCATTGAAAAGGTTCAGTGCGGAAGGAAGGGCGATCAGGAATCCAAAGATCAGGCTCAGAAAAAGAATTTTTTTATATAACTGGAGAAGAGGAAGGCGTGAGAACCACATGAGAGAGAGGATGAATAGTGCGATTAAAATTTCTGAACTAATTTCCTTCCTGAGACTCACGATGACCAGAAAGAAGGGGAATATGAAAACTTTAATTCGGGCATCGGTCTTTTGAAAAATACCTTCTCGCAAAGAAATGTCCCATTGGGAGTATATGGTCCTAACCATACCCGCCAGATGGTTTAGTCCTTTTTCGAGAAAAGGGATTCTCAGGCTTCTTCCTTCAAGACGAAAGGTGTCCGAGGAAGGCGATTGGAATAAAAATGAAGGAATCCTCTCTCTCATGAAGGAACTGATCTCTTAGAAATAGAATGAAAGGGTGACTATTCCCCGAACCTTCTCCAGCCCTTCAGCCCCTTGCTGTTCTTTTTTCTCGTTCAGATCTTTGAGGGTTGGAAATTTTAACATCAAACCCAGGCTTCCATTGAAAGGTTTTGGAAAAGAGAACCTGATGCCAGGGGAAAGGTAGAGGATTGTTCCTCCAGTAGCCCTCTGCTTCTCTCTTCCCTCTTCATCCCGAGAAATATGGAGTAGATTCAATTCCAGAATCCCATCGATTTTGGGAATGATTGCTTCGGGTTTGCCAAAAAGTTCATAAACTCCGGCAAGATTGGCACGCCATTCATTTCCGAATTTGAAGCGGTCTTCCCTTGTGAAGATATCATAAGAGGTATCAACCGCGAGCGTCAAGGCTCCTGTCAATTGTCGGGTGGCTGAAAAACCCAATGAGAAAGAGGGGCTTCCGAAGCCCGGCTGCATTCCTGGATCTACTTCACCTCCAAGTTCTTTCTTGTTCTTTCCCGTGGGAAGGGTAACCCCTCCAAACAGGGAAAGGTAAGTCTTCTTTGCCCCTTCCAAAGTGATGGCAGTATCTTGAGCCGAATTGAGACGAATCCCTTTGATGGAAGGATCATAATGAAATCCGAAGTTAAAAAGAAATTTAACATCACCAATCCCTTTCGTGTATCCAAGATCGTCCTGTCTCTTAATGTTGTAAGGAATGAAGAAACTTCCTGTTAGGTAGGGAGTGATGCCATAGGAGAGACCGAGGTTGTAGAAGGTAAAAGAATCTTTGTTCGTGGGCTCGGCAAAACTCCTTTTTTTCCATTCGACATGCTCCACCCTCAAAGAGAGAACAAAAGCGCCCTGCGGAAGGGTCAGAGGGGAATTTGTCTCGATGGGACTTCCGGGTCCCATGGCAAGGCTGATTCCACCATGATGGGCTTCGCTGTTTAGCGAAAAGAGAAAAAGGCTTGTTCCCACTAACGACACAATCAATAGGGCAATATTCTTCATCTTTTATTCCTCCTCGTATAATATATTTGTGAGTTTGTTTGAGTTATCCATAGGGGGGTAAAGGGCGGAGAGATTTTAGCCCAACGCCTCCTGAGTGCAGCGGGGCGGGCCCGATAGGGCAAAATCTCGGAGCCTTTGTAGCACCCTGTGGATAACTCTCTGGTGATTATGAAAATCTCCTTGCCTTGTTAAAAAGGGGCCTTTATGATCATCCTTGAGGGATGAGAGGGAAATTCCGTTTCCTCCTGTTGCCCCTCGGCGGTCATTGGCCAAGGGTGTCTTCCCGAGAAAGGATGTTCCCTTTGGTCTTGGGTGCGAATTCTCACTCGCAGCCTGTTCGACCCCTTGGGGGAATCCTCTCCGCCAGAGGCGGATCCGACTCAGTCGGACTGGCTACGGCTGATAGTAGACCAGAGGATCTTGCACCCTCCCCATACGGGTTAGTTCTCATTGACGAGGTTGTCTTACCCATGACCCAAAGGCCCCTCTTAAATCCCCAATCCAGAAAAGAAAGGGGGTGAAAACCTTGTCAAAGACCTTGCTTGTCGGCTGTGATGTCAGTTCCCAACTCAATACCGTCTGCCTCATGGACCCTGAAGGAGACAACATCGGCTCTCAAACCTTCTCCAATACCCTCTCTGGTGCAGAGGCCCTGGAGAGCTGGCTCCTGAAAATTATGAAAGAAAATGGCTTCTCCGAACTGAAAATCGCTACTGAAGCAACTTCCTTCCTCGATCTCCACCTGGTAGACTTTCTGGCCTCCTCTAAGCAACTGGCCCCCTTTAATCCTTCCATCTATCAACTGAACCCAAAGCTCGTTCGAAACTTCAAAAGGGTCTACCCCGACAAAGAGAAGACCGATAAGGTGGATGCCTTTGTGATTGCTGATCGACTCCGATTCGGAAGGCTCCCAGAACCCTATGAGAGCCATCAACCCTACCTTCCCTTAAGAAGACTGACCCGCTATCGCTTCCACCTCGTCAAGGCCATCAACCGAGAGAAAGCCTATTTCCTGACCCACCTCTACCTCAAGTTCTCAGCCTTCTCCATGGAAAAACCTTTCGCCTCTGTCTTTGGGGCTACCTCCCTGGCCGTCATCACCGACTTCTCTCCCGATGAGTTGGTTCGCCTCCCCCTAGAGGAACTCACCCAGTTTATCATCGATAACGGGAAGAACAGATTTAAAGACCCACAAAAGGTGGTCGAAACGCTCCAGAGGGCAGCCCGTGAATCCTACCGACTCAGACCGGCTTTAGCTTCTTCGATCGATTTGATCTTAGCCACCATCCTTCAAACCCTCCGAGCCTTGCAAGAAGCCCTTCCGACAGAGTCGGATCCGCCTCTGGCGGACAAGGAGGTGGATCGAGCCATCGAAAAGGAATTTAAGGCCTTCCCCAATACCCTCCAATCGATCCAAGGCATCGGCCCCGTCTACAGCGCCGGTATCTTCTCAGAGATCGGAGAGATCAGAAGATTCCCAAGAGAGGATGCCCTGGCTAAGTGCACTGGCCTTACCTGGAGAAGATATCAGTCAGGCAACTTTGAGGCAGAAGAGACCCGAATGAGCAAAACCGGTAACGAGTATCTCCGTTACTACTTTATTGAAGCAGCCAATGCGTTGCGGGTGCACAACGCAGAGTATCGAGCCTACTATGAAACCAAATTCAAGGAGGTTACCAAACATCAACACAAAAGGGCCCTTGCCTTAACCGCAAGAAAGCTGGTAAGGCTGGTCTATGCCCTCCTGAAAAAGGGCCAGCTCTACAGAGCAAACTATCAGCAGGAGGCTTAGACGGTATATCCAGTTTTCAAAGAGCAACTGGCTAATTCCAATTTTTCAAAAAATGACCTTTAGCCATGAAGAGTTTTTGTTTTCATTTTTCGCTTGACATATTACCGCAACACTTTTTATCTCGTTTTCTCGATTTCCAAAGGGCATAGACTCCAAAGAGTCCAAAAATGAGACTGGCTCCAACTAATAATTTGGTATGGGTTGCAATGAGGGGCTTGCTGAAAGAGACCATCTGGAATGACGAGTCCACCTGAACATCGATTGTGGTACCATGGTAGCCATGAGAGGATTCCCCCCAGACCTTAACCTTCCAGACGCCTGGTCTATCTGGAAGAAAAGAGAGAAATCCATTCCTGTCCGTTCGCCCTATCTGATAGGGCTCTTTGTCTCCTGGGCCAAATAATTCATACTCGGAGTAACTGGCTGGGTCATCTTTGGCATAGAAGATCCTCACAGAGATCCCCTTCTGCTGGGCATCATAATGAATAGAATGACTCCAGGCAAGGGACATGAAAAAGGTTAGAGAAACGATCCAGCCCAAGATATACCGAGTGATCTTTCTTATCTTCTTCATTTTGTCACCTCGAAGGTCAGAGTGGATGTGATCATTAAATAGTCCGCATCGAGATCATTTTTCAAAGGTTCTTTGATGCTCACCGAAATCAGTTGATGTCCCTCCTTAGTGATTGTAAGGTTGGCGATACCCTCTTTGTCCGTAGTGGCTATCTTTTGATGGTCTCCTCCTTCCACATCCACGCCTGAAAGAGGTTTGCCCTGGTATAGTACCTTGATCGGTAGCAAGGCTCCTGTTTTAAATTCGAAAGGGTTCGCAAGAGGGAGGACCTCGAGTCCTTGATCGGTCTGTGGTTTGGTCACAGCTTCGCTCCACCTCAGCAAAGATTTGGAGTAAAAGAGGGAACGGTTTGACTCGACCACCCGAGTGGCTTTTCTCTTGGGTAGGTTCTTCCAACCGTAAATCGTCTTTGACCAATAGCCATTGTCAATTTCAGCAAAGATGAGGGAAGGGGGCTGATCCGTCTTGAGGAGAAGGGCAGGCCCTCTCTTCTCCTTATTGATCGAGATCTCTTTTCCATTAAGATCAAAGGCTTTCACCTGCTTCACCTTCGAAAGATCAAATTCCTCTCTTTTGCTCCCATGTCCGAAGACAAGGAATAGTTCGTTTCCCTTTTTTTCAATCCAAAAATCATGGCCGAAAACCGATATGGGAATAAAGAGTAGGAGAGTGCCCAGAAAAATAAAAAAAGAGGTCTTTTTTAAGGAAGTCCATCCCCCAGGCTGACTTTTGAGGAGGATGACCAAAACTAAGAAGGTAAGCGTTGCTTCCATAAAGCCAAGAAGGGTGAGATGAGGAATCATCACAGCAGGGATGGCTACCTTCAAAGAATAGGGGAAGTAGGACGAAGATGTTTGATGGAGGAGGGGTTGCACCCCTAATTCGAGTGCCGTGAAGAGGCCGCTTAGATTGAGCGATAAATAAGCCGCTATTCCACCGCAAATTGCTCTCGGAATACGTGAGGCGGTTAAGAGTCGATAACATCCATATCCGGTGAGGGATCCGATAAAGGCAATATTGAAACAATTGGCTCCGAGGGCAGTAATCCCTCCCTCACCAAAAGCCACGGCCTGGATGCCCAATGCCACCGAGATAGCAAGGAGGGCGGGCCAGGGCCCGAGGAGAATGGCAACCAGCGTTGAACCATTGAGGTGGCCAGTGGTTCCCCCTGGAATGGGAATGGCGAAAACCATGGCCACAAGGCTAAAAACAGATGCCATCGCAACCAATGGAATTCGGGCAGTTTCCAAACCCCTCTTTACCTTTTGGGCTGTAAAGATCCAAATCGGCACCATGGCCGCCCACAGGCCTCCATAGGTGTAAGGTCCTAAATATCCATCCGGAATATGCATGGCTCTATCTCCTTAATGGACTCAAGGTCTTTCTCTAAAAATCTATCGGTAGAGAATAAAAAAGCCACAAAAGCTTACATTGAATAAAGCCTTCGTGGCCTAAAAAAACCTTCCTTAGGTTACTGTTATTCTAACAGAAGTTTTTAATTTGTCAACCTTTTTTAAGGAGACCCAATCGTTTTAAGAAAATTTTTAAGGTAACCTTTTATAGGTTGTTTTTTTGTAGGGTAAGCCCTTGTGACTTCCCGAATATCGGTAAGGGACAAGCCTTTATCCTACAAATTGAGGTAAGGGGCAAGCCCTTACCCTACAGATTATTATTATGGTTATCCGGCCTCCTGTCTGTCGCATGAAGGCTTTAAATCCCAACTTACCTGAAATGATATACCGACTAAAAACTCAAGCAGAACTCTCTTAAGGGAGAAGGTTTTTACTCAAACGATCCTCTTGACAATATCCTATTTTTCCCCTATTAATAATGAAACTGGTACGATGGGGTACCTAAGAAACGGGGATGTTTAATTCGACATCCCCGTTTTGATAAAAGGAGTTTCGGAGGTTTCTATGAAAAAGGATAAATATAATATCGCAGTGGTTGGGGCTACAGGTGCGGTGGGAAATGAAATGGTCTCTATCTTAGAGGAGAGGAATTTCCCTGTGAACCAGCTCAAGCTCCTTGCCTCTCAAAGAGGGGCTGGCACAAGACTCCCATTTAAAGGAAAGGAATATGTGGTAGAGGTATTAAACGAGAATTCCTTTGAAGGGATTGACATAGGCCTCTTTTCTGCGGGAGGTTCTGTGAGCGAGAAGTTTGCCCCCATCGCTGGCAAGGCAGGTTGTGTGGTCATTGATAATACGAGCGCTTTCCGGATGGATCCAGATGTCCCACTGGTCGTTCCAGAAGTCAACGCTCATGCCATTTCTCAATACCCCAAGAAGAACATCATCTCAAATCCAAACTGCTCAACCATCCAGATGGTTGTTGTCCTTAAGCCCATCCACGATGTGGCTCGAATTAAAAGAGTGGTTGTCTCTACCTACCAGGCGGTTTCTGGGACAGGTAAGAGGGCGATCAAAGAGTTAGAATCTCAAGTACTTGCCATTTACAATCAGCAGGAGATCAAAAAAGAGGTTTATCCTCATCAGATCGCCTTTAACTGTCTTCCTCATATCGATGTCTTCTTTGACAATGGATATACAAAAGAAGAAATGAAGATGGTGAACGAAACGAAGAAGATCATGGAAGACCCCTCTATTGGGGTGACGGCTACAACCGTTAGGGTTCCGGTCTTCTATGGACATTCGGAATCGGTCAATATTGAAACGGAGAAAAAGATCAGAGCGGATGAGGTCAGAGAGATTCTTTCCAAGGCTCCTGGAGTGGTGGTGGTAGATAACCCCAAAAAGTTTGAATATCCACTTGCCATCTATGCCGCAGGTAAAGATGAGACCTTTGTGGGAAGGATTCGGGAGGATGAATCTATCCCGAATGGGATTAATCTCTGGATTGTGGCGGACAATATCCGGAAAGGGGCAGCGCTTAATGCGGTCCAGATTGCAGAAATCCTGATTCAGAAATATCTTTAGATCAAATTTAGAAGGAGATAAAGATGAAGTTAAAAGGAATGGGAATCTGGTTACTGTTGTTGGTGGGCATTACTTTCGTATGGGCAACTCCTGCCCAGGTGGCGGGTAAGTCTCCTTATAAGATTGGGGTCAATCTTGAATTTACAGGCCCATGGGCGGAAGTAACAAAAACGGTAAGAAACACGATGGTCATGGAAGTCGAGAGGATCAATGCTGGGGGTGGAGTAGAGGGTCATCCCCTTGAGTTGGTCTTTGAAGATAATGGCTTTGATGTTGGAAGGGCTTCAGCCAATATGACAAAGTTTGCTAAGAATAAAGAGATCCTATTGGTCGTTGGTCCATTTGAGGATAATCTCCAAGCGCCTACTCGAGCCATTGCAGAGCGGGAGAAGATTACCAACATCATCATCTGCCCTTCCAATCCAATGGTCAGGGGATTGAAACAGAAATGGGCCTTCAACATTGCCCAGAGCGATATCATTGTCTCTCAAAAACTGGTGGACCTCACCCTTGCCAGAAAGTACAAAAAGGTTTTGGTCTTTCCCGCAGCCCATCCTCTCGCACTGAGTCTTGCGGATTATTACAAAAAATTTGGTGAGGAGAAAGGGATAAAGGTCATCGTTTCCCAAGAGACCCATAAACCAACCGACATTGACATGACTCCTCAACTTACCAAACTTAAACCCATTATAGAAAAGGAGAAGGTGGAGGCCTTCTATGCCTCAACCGCTGGTCCTCCAGGGCCCATCGTCTGCAAAAACCTTCGTAGTTTAGGGATCAAAATTCCGATTCTCGGAACCCATGCCTTTGGATTTCACTTTATCATTGCCCTTGGAGGAGAGGCCATGGAGGGAGTAGAGTTTGGTGCAGGGAAACCTGTTGTCCCAGATCAACTGGATGAGAATGATCCAGTCAGGCCAATTATCCTTGATCTGGATAAAAGGCTTAAGGCCCGTTATGGAATGGGAATCGATCAGATTGCTGGCCACGCTCACGATACAGTGAATCTCATTTACGATGCTTTAAAGAGATGTAAGGGTAAGGTGACTCGAGAGAGTTTCAGGGAGGCCTTAGAGAATACAAAAGGCCTGAAAAATTGCCATGGAATCTATCATTACAGTCCCACAGACCATGATGGTCTAAGTAAAAAGGATATGGTCTTTATACGAATTGAGGGGGGGAAGTTTAAACGGATCAGATTCCCTGGGATAGAGGGTTGAAGATTAATTAGGATGAAGATAAAATCGATGGGTGGATCAAGAGTGAACCTGGTTCACCCTTTTTCTTTTTCATTCATGATAACGTTATCACGTTTCGTAAATTTTGATTTTTATATCCTATGTTTCTTTCTTATATCCCACAACTTCTCATCTCCGGAATTACCATTGGGGGGGCTTATGCCCTTGTCGCATTGGGTTTTGTGACCATTGCTCGAACCTCCCAGATCATCAATTTTACTCAGGGGGAGTTTGTCATGCTTGGGGGTGTCATTACCTTTTTCTTCCTCCAAGAAGGTCTCCCCTATCCCGTAGCCATCTTTTTGGCGATTGGATTAGTCATTCTTATTGGATTCCTTATTCAACTCCTTGTCATCTATCCTCTAAGAAAGACCTCGATCCTTATCCTAATCATTGCGACCTTAGGAGCCTCCCTCTTTCTTAGTCATACCAGTGCAGTGGTCTTTGGAAGTTTACCCAAGGCGCTCCCTCCATTTTCAGGAGGGAAACCTTTTGAGATGAGTGGAATTCTCATCCCCCAGCAGAACCTATGGGTTCTGGGAGTCACCCCTCTTCTTTTGATGCTTCTCTATCTCCTCTCTCACCAAACCCTATTGGGAAAAGCCATGGAGGCAAGTTCGACCGATCCACTTGGAGCAGAACTTTCCGGAATTTCAAGAAACCTGATGAGTTTTCTTGCATTTGGGGTGAGTGCCGGAATGGGAGCCATTGCAGGGATTTTCATCACCCCAATTTACTATACCAGTTTCAATTCTGGGACATTGCTTGGGCTAAAAGGATTTGTTGCAGCCATCCTTGGAGGTTGGGGGAAAAATAGCGGTGCCGTCCTTGGGGGGTTTGCCCTTGGGATCATTGAATCTTTAAGTGTGGCCTTCATCCCTTCAGGATACAAAGATGGAGTGGCTTTTATTACATTATTATTGATCCTCTATTTGAGACCCAAAGGGATCCTCGGTTCCCCTTTTATTGATAGTCGGCGATGGTAGAACAGAGTCAGAGAGATTTCAGAAAAAGAGATTTCCTTTATGTGGTTCCCCTGTGGCTCCTTCACCTCGTTTTGCCCAATCCTGTTCCTCATCGGAAAAAGGATTTCCAGAAAAGGGATCTTCTCTATCTCCTACTCATCTTGATTCTTCCACTGATCTGGTCAGATGGGCATATCCACCATCTGATGGTCTTGGCAGGCATCAATGCCATACTGGCTCTTGGACTCAGTCTTTTTCTTGGATATGCGGGTCAGATCTCACTGGGTCATGCTGCTTTCTTTGGGATCGGAGCCTACACCACCGCCATCCTGACTACTCGTTATGAGATACCCCCTTTTTTCGCCTTCTGGGCATCGGCCTTCGTATCCGGCCTCTTTGCCTATCTTATTGGAAGACCTCTTCTTAAATTGAAAGGATACTTCTTGGCCCTTGCCACGTTAGGTTTTGGAGAGATGTTTTTAGTTTTTGTGAAAGAATCCTATGAGCTTACAGGAGGTGTGATTGGGATCTTTAATATCCCCTGGTTCTCCATAGGAGGGTTTGTCTTCGACAATTATCTAAAGCAGTATTATCTCATCTGGGGAGTTCTTATAGGTTTATTTCTTTTTTCAAAAAATCTGGTTCGCTCCAAGATGGGCCGGGCCTTGCTTGCCATTTCGTCAAGCGAGGAAGGGGCAGCCAGTATTGGAGTGGATGTCACGAAAATGAAGATTGGAAGCTTCGTTATTGGAGCAGGCTTTGCTGGGTTTGCTGGCAATCTCTACGCCTGCGTTATGTCTACAGCCAATTATGAAACCTTCAGTTTAAATCTCTCAACCCTCATTGTTCTAATGGTCATCCTCGGTGGAATGGGCAATCTCTATGGTCCCATTGGTGGGGCAATATTTATTACCTGGCTGATGGATGTTCTCGGAAGTTATATGGAATATAGCCTTCCTCTATTTGGAGTGATCCTGATCCTTCTTCTCATCTTTTTCCCAGAGGGTTTTGGGACACGTCTCGGAATGAGGTTTGTCTACCTGATCAGCTACTTTCCGAGAAAGAGAAGAAGGGACGAAGGGAAAATCCAATGATCCTCTCTGTGGAGAAGATTGTAAAGGAGTATGATGGGGTTCGCGTCCTAAATGGTATCTCCCTGAAGGTGGAGAAAGGGTGCATAAAGGGTCTCATCGGTCCCAATGGCTCTGGGAAGACCACCCTCTTCCATTTGATTAGCGGTGTGGAGAGACCTTCCTCTGGGAGAATCTTCTTTAAGGGGGTGGACATTACCTATCTCCCATCCCATGAAATCTCTGCCCTCGGGTTAGGAAGGACCTTTCAAACCATTCAGACCTTTGGAAATATGTACGTCGTCGATAATATCATGGCAGGGATGCATCTCAGGTTGAAAGGAGGATTCATAACCTGCGGGCTCTGGCTTCCATGGATAAGGAAGGCAGAGAGAAAGGCTTTAAAAAGGGGAAAAGAGGTTTTGGAATTCCTCGGATTGTTGGGTCGTTGGGAATGGAATGCCTCTCAGCTCTCCTATGGCGAGCAGAGATTGTTAGAACTTGGGCGTGCCCTGGCTATGGAACCAGAACTTCTTCTGCTTGATGAACCTGGTGCAGGACTTACCTTTGCTGAGGTTAACCAACTTTCAGAAAAAATCTTAAGACTTAAACAGGAAGGCATCACCATCTTTCTGATCGAGCACCATATGGGTATGGTGATGGAGATAGCGGATGAGGTGGCTGTCCTCCATAATGGAGAACTTATCGCCGAAGGACCTCCTGAATCTATTCGGGAAGACTCAAAGGTGATGGAGGCCTATCTCAGAGGGAAGGAATCCCGTGCTTAGCATCAGAAAATTGAAAGTCCATTATGGACCCTTAGTGGCTCTTCAGGAGGTCTCGTTGAGGGTAGAGGCTGGGGAGATCGTATCCCTCATTGGTCCCAACCGTGCCGGAAAAACGACCTTGCTTCTCACCCTTTCTGGAATTTTAAAGACGAGCGAGGGTCGGATCCTTTTTCAAGGAAAAGACATCACCAACCTCTCCCCTCATAAAATTGTAAGAAAGGGATTAGGCCATGTTCCCCAAGGCCGGCATATCTTCCCCACCCTTTCGGTCAAGGACAACCTCTTAATAGGCTCTTATCCTAAAAGAGATGCAATAGATGGAAACCCAAACGAGTTAGAAATAATCTATCAACTCTTTCCAGCATTAAAGGAGAGAGAACGCCAAAGGGCAGGGACACTCAGTGGAGGGGAACAACAGATGTTGGCTATTGGAAGGGCGATGATGGGACGGCCGAGCCTTCTCATGCTTGATGAACCTTCCTCAGGGCTTGCTCCGAGATTTATTGATGAAATTTTTTCGAAGTTCAGGGAGATGAATCAAAGTGGGTTGACCCTCCTGATCGTTGAACAGGAGATTTATCTTACCCTCTCCCTATCCCATCGAGGATACCTTCTCCGAAACGGTCGCATTGTTAAAGAAGGGATGGCCCCCACCCTTCTTCATGCTCCAGAGATCGAAGCCCTTTACTTAGGGAAAGGTTAGATAAGATTCGGTCTCAAATCTCTCCTTCTCCTTTAGGGTAGGTCAGAATCCCTCCCTCCACCTTTGCCGATGGATGAAGCCTGTGGGGGTGGCTTTTGGTAAGACTAAGAATATGCTCAACTTGGAAACCCCTTATCATTAGCGCATCTGAGAGAAGGCGACGGTGGCAACGCCAGGGAAAGGCCTCAGCGCACATAATCGAAACTCCTCCTTGGGTTGCGATCTTAACCAATTTTTCTAAACTCTCCTCAAACTCTCTACTCTCCATATAATCCGCAAAGCCACGGAAGCCAGCACTTCTCCAGCCTAGGTTCCGTGAATCAGGTTTAGGTCGACGGAACCCGCCCAATTCGGGTATATGGAGGTACTTATAACCTGCCTCATTCAGTTTCTCAGAAAATGTCTCTTGATTGAACTGGGGGTTATGTTTGGAATGTGGGATCTTTCTTACATCGACCAGAACCTTCACCCTATAAGCCTTGAGAATTTGAAGGAAGGTTTCCAAAGACCTTGTCGAATGGCCAATCGTAAAGATGACGGGACGTTCTTCCATTCTAATATCTCCCATTATGGAAATTGACACCTCTATTTCCAAATACTATAACCTGAATTGAGCGATTCAGGGTTATGAAGGAGAACAGGATATTGTTAGAATCGCTCAATTTAGGTATAATTCAAATAATCATGAAAGGATTCCATGGCTTTTTCAAGTGATGTACGAAAAACGAACTTATCGGAATCTGGTTAAAGGGGATGACCTGCTCAAATTTGAAGTGATCATTAAGGAAACAGATCTGCTCATCAGGGCAGAAAGGGATCTTTTCAGAGAGGCAAGGGATTCGGTTTTAAATTATAGGGAACAGATTGAAAATTATATTTCCTTAAACCCTCAATTTTCAACCAGTCTCGTTCCAATTCCACAAGATCCCTATGCTCCCCCGATCATCCAAGAAATGATCCGGACTTCTCAACTGGCCAACGTGGGTCCGATGGCTGCTGTCGCAGGAGCCATCGCAGAATCGGTTTCGAAGGACCTCCTCAAATTTTCCAAGGAGATAATCGTTGAAAACGGAGGTGATATTCACCTAACGACCCAAAAAGAGAGGACGGTTGGAATCTACGCAGGAAGTTCTCCCTTAAGCCTAAAAGTAGGAATTATCATCTCTCCTGAAGAAACCCCTCTTGGTATCTGTACCTCTTCTGGGACTATTGGGCCTTCCCTCAGTTTTGGAAGAGCAGATGCCGTCTGCGTCCTTTCTAAATCCGGAGCATTGGCTGACGCTGTCGCCACCTCCATTGGGAATATCGTTAAGCAGGAGAAAGATATCGAACAGGGTCTGGAAAGGGGAAAGGAGATTGAAGGAGTATTAGGAATGGTTATCATTATTGGGAGAAGGATGGGTGTCTGGGGAAATCTCAGGTTGACCCGACTTTCATGACTATGGCCAAAGTTGCTATTACCACAGTGGGTTGTAAGGTTAATCAGTTTGAATCCGAGGCACTCCATACCTCCTTAGAGGAAAGGGGATATGAGGTTATTGCTTTTGGGGAGAAAGCCGATATCACCATCATCAACACCTGTACAGTGACTCATCGGGCTGATTTTCAATCGAGACAATTGGTTCGAAAGGCCTTAAGGTTAAACCCTAAATCCCTTGTTGTGGTGACAGGATGTTACTCACAGATTGAACCTGAGGCAATGATTGGGATAGAAGGGGTTCGCTATATCCTTGGGAATAAGGAGAAGGCCCTCATTCCCGATCTCCTTCCATCGATGGAAAAGGGAGAACTTCCTCGGATACTGGTTTCTGATATTCAGAAAGAAACCGCATTTCCGTTTACCACTCTTCACTCCTTCCATTATCACACCCGGGCCTTCCTCAAGATTCAGGATGGCTGTAATGGTCACTGTTCCTATTGCATTATCCCCCGTGCCAGAGGTCGTTCAAGAAGCCTTTCTCCAAAGAAGGTTTTTGAACAGATGAGAGTCTTAAAAGAGAAAGGATTTAAGGAAGTAGTTCTCACAGGTATCCATCTTGGCAGTTATGGGTTGGACCTCTTTCCTCCTTTTCCCCTTCAGAGGCTCCTTGAATCATTAGAAAGAATGGAGACTCCGGATCGGATTCGGCTAAGTTCCATTGACCCTAAAGACTTTTCCCCTTCTTTAATTTCCACGCTCTCCCGATCAAAAAAGATTTGCCCTCACCTCCACATCCCCATTCAGAGTGGGGACGATGAGATTTTGAAGAGGATGAATAGAGATTATGACCGCTCTTTTCTCGTTGACCTCATCCAGGGACTCCAGGAGAAGATTTTAGATGTTTCCATAGGGGTAGACCTCATCATCGGATTTCCAGGGGAAACAGAAGAAAGGTTTGAGAGAACCTATCAACTGATTGAATCCCTTCCCATCTCCTACCTTCATGTATTTCCTTTCTCGAAGCGAAAGGGGACTCTCGCCTCTCAACTTTCTCAACAACTTCCTGAATCGAGGATCACAGAAAGGGCAGAATGGATAAGGGGATTGGGGAGGGAGAAACGCAAGGCCTTTAATCGTCGGTTTCTCAATAAGGAGTTGGATGTTTTGATAGAAGATCGAAGGGATAAGGAGACGGGGAAGTGGATAGGAATTTCACGAAACTATATTCCTGTTCTTCTAAGTTTAGACCATGAAAACCAATTGCCCCTTGCCGGGATTAATCAAGAATGGAGGGTGTGGATCACGGCTGAGTCTGAGAAGGGCCTGATCGGAAGGGCAGTCGAACATGGATGAGGGGAGACTGGAGACCTTAAAAAAACTGGAGGAACACCTGGGGTATACCTTTAGAGATACCCGTTTATTGGAAAAAGCACTGACCCATCGGTCTTACATCAATAAGGCCACTCTTTCCTCAAAAGAGTCCAATGAGGTTTTGGAATTTCTTGGAGACGCTGTCCTCAATCTTGCCATAGGTCATCTTCTCTTACTCAAATTTCCTGAATCCCATGAAGGTTTCCTTTCCAAACAGAGGGCCTCTCTTGTCAAAAAGAGCACATTAGTTCAGGTCTCTAAAGGGCTCCATTTAGAAGAATATCTTCTCCTTGGAAAGGGAGAGCGTTTAAATGCAGTGGTGAAGAAATCCTCCATTCTTGCCAATGCCTATGAGGCCTTAATCGGGGCTATCTTTATGGATTCTGGGTTCGATCAGGCCTCGGAGATCATTCGATCTCATTTTGAACCCTATCTCCAGGGAGAGATGCTCATCCCTCTCTTTGAGGATTATAAAAGCCTTCTCCAGGAA
>Ga0185342_1000491_pt1 | contig 19790 bp, 16 predicted proteins | sample ConPoolayeEmetaG_FD_128045 | JGI IMG/M metagenome (GOLD analysis project Ga0185342, IMG submission 128045) | Hot spring microbial mat communities from California, USA to study Microbial Dark Matter (Phase II) - Cone Pool mat layer E metaG... ...
CTAGAGCGTTCCGGCCGGCAGGTTGAAAAAAACTTCCTCCACCCCGAGCATCCGGACCGAGGCAAAGAGGGTCTTCCCGGCTCGCCGAAAAGCCACGGCCGTGTGGTGCGGAAACCGCTTTTCGACCAGGACATGCCGGTAGAACCGGCCCATCTCTCGGACGGCGAAAACGCCGATGCCGCCGAACGAGCGGGGGTCGATATCGAGGACCTCTCCCTCGGCGATGTAGGAGCGAAGCCGGGTATCCGGCGTCGCTTGGAGGCGGAAAATCGTCATCTCGCCGGGACGGATGCGGCCTTCGAGCGTCCCCCGGGTGATGTCCGGCTCCTTGCCGCCCTCCATCAGCCGGTGCATGATCAGCTGGTGCTTGAGCGCTCCGGCGACGAGACAGACGCCCGGCGTGTTGCCGCAGTGAAAACCCATGAAGAGATCCGTCGGCTTGAAGGAGCCGATCTTCTTCCGGTTAGCCTCAAACATGTCGGCCGGGACGCTGTTGTTGACGTCGAGGAGAGTCGGCGGAAATTCCGTGGCGCAGGCGACGAGATATTCGCTCAGCGCGCCGTAGATATCGACTTCGCAAGCCACCGGGATTCCGCGGGCGGCGAGGCGCGAGTTGACATAGCAGGGAACAAACCCGAAATATTTTTCGAAGGCCGGCCAGCACTTATTGGCGAAAGCGGCGTATTCGCAGGCGCCGAGCTCCTTTTCCCCGAATTCGAGGAGCGCGACTTCATACTGGGCGAGTTTTTCGATCAGATCGGGATAGGCGAGTTGAGGGCCGAGCTCGGCCCTCATTTCCCTGGCCACGGTCTTCGTTCTCGGATTTCCCTTCGCCGCCTGGAAAAGATCATAGAGGTCGAGCTCGCTGTTTTCCATGATCTCGACCCCAAGATCATAAAGAGGTTTGATCGGCGCGTGGCAGGCCACAAAATCCTGGGGACGCGGGCCGAAGGCAAAAATCTTGAGCTTCTTGACGCCGAGGAGGGTTCTTGCCGCCGGCAGGAAACCGGAGATCATCTCCGCGACCGCCGCCGCGTCGCCGACCGGATATTCGGGAATGTAGGGGTTGAGGCGCCGCAGGCCGATGTTGTAGCTCGCGCTGAGCAAACCGCAAAGGGCGTCGCCCCGGCCGCCGAACAGGTCGTTCTGAGTTTCTTCGGCGGCGGCCGCGAACATCACCGGCCCGCCGAATTTCTGGGCGAGGAGGGTCGTCGGTCCTTCGGGCCCAAAATTGCCCAGGAAAATGATCAGGGCGTTGATGTTCTTTTCTTCGATTTCCCCAAGCGCTTTGGAAACGTCGCTCTCTTTCTCCACCACGCTCTGCAATTCGACGATCGGAATTTTCTTCGTTCGGCATTCCCGGGCGACCTGCCGCCGCCTCTTCACCGAAAGCTCGACCGGGAAACAATCCCGGCTGACGGCAATGAGTCCGGCGTTGACTTTGGGGATGTTCGTCATTTTTTTATTCCTTTCTTCTGACCGTAATAGGCGTCCGGCCCGTGCTTTCTCCGAAAATGCTTCTCCAGGAGATAAGCCGGGAAAACGCCGCGGGAAGGTTGGAGAAGCAGCGTGCCGAGGGCCATCCGGGCGATTTTTTCAAGGAGCAGGCTGTTCTCGACAGCCTCCGCCACCGTTTCCCCCCAGGTGAAAGGGCCGTGGCCGGCCACCAGGACGCCCGGAATCTCGCGCGGGTTGAGTTTTCCGAACCGTTCGGCGATTACTTTTCCCGTATTTTTTTCATATTCCTTGAGGACCTCAGCCCGCCGCAACCGTCGCGTCACAGGGACCGGTCCGTGGAAAATATCCGCATGGGTCGTTCCCAGGCAGGGAATTTCTCTTCCGGCCTGGGCGAACATGGCGGCGCATTCGCTGTGGGTATGAGCGATGCCGCCGATCTCGGGAAAAGCTCGATAGAGTTCAAGATGCGTCGGCGCATCGGAGGAAGGACGGAGTTCCCCTTCGACCGTCTTCCCCGAAAGGTCGAGAAGCACGATATCGGACGGCTCCATTTTTTCATAAGAGACGCCGCTCGGCTTGATTGCCACCAAGCCGCTTTTTCTGTCCCGGCCGCTCGCGTTGCCGAAGGTCAAAGTCACAAGACCGAACCTGACCAGGTCGAGGTTGGCTTTCCAGACGATCTCCTTGAGCCCTTCGAGCATCGTTCAGCTCGCCTTTCGTTCCCGATCCCGGATCGCCAGCAGTTCCTTCATGACGTTCGACATGTTCCCCGACCAGGACTTTGTGCCGAAGGCGTCATGGAGCTGAGCGTAAAGCCTGTAGAGATCCTGGTAGACTGCGTGGTTTCGCCGGTCGGGCTTATAGCTTTCCCTCTTGACGCCGCACATCGCGGCCTGGGCCTGCTCGAACGTCTCGTATCCGCCGCGCGCCTTTCCGGCGGCCACAGACCCGGCGATAGCAGCGCCGAGAGCACAGGTTTGGGCCGACCGCGCGACCTTTATCTCCCGGCCGGTCACATCGGCGTAAATCTGCATGAGGAGAGCGTTTTTCTCGGCGATCCCGCCGCAGCTGACGATCTCGGAGATTTTCACTCCGTATTCCTCAAATCGCCTGATGATCGTCAGCGAGCCGAAGGCCGTCGCCTCGATCAGGGCCCGGTAGATCTCTTCCGGCGTCGTGAGAAGCGTCTGCCCGAGAAGGAGTCCGGTGAGGCGCTGATCCACCAGGATCGTCCGGTTGCCGTGATTCCAGTCGAGCGCCAGAAGCCCGGACTGTCCCGGCCGAAGCTTGGCCGCTCTCGCCGTCAGCGACCGATGCGAGCCTTTTTTCGGGCCTCCCGGCTGAATGTAGCTGACAAACCAGTTGAAAATGTCGCCGACCGCCGATTGTCCGGCCTCGAGACCGTAATATCCGGGCAAGACGGAGCCGTCGACGATCCCGCAGAGGCCGGGAATATCGGGCAGCGGTTTGTCGCTCGGCCAGACTGCGATGTCGCAGGTCGAGGTGCCGATAATCTTGACCAGCCTTCCGGGCGCCACTCCCGAACCCACGGCCCCAAAGTGAGCGTCGAAAGCGCCGACGGCGATCGGGATTCCTGGCGGGAGTCCCAAGCGTCCGGCCCAGTGCGGAGTCAAATAGCCGGCAATCTCGTCCGAAGTGTGGCTTCTGCTGTAGAGACGCCGGCGGAGCTCGCCGAGCGCGGGGTCCAGCTTGGCCAGGAAATCTTCAGCCGGCAGGCCTCCCCAGGCGTCGTTGTACATCGCCTTGTGTCCGGCGGCGCAGCGGCTCCGTTTCATCCTCAGAGGATCCGTGATGCCGGCGAGAAGGCCGGGAATGAAATCGCAGCATTCGACCCAGCTGAAGGCGGCATCGAAAACCTCGCGGTCCGTCCGAAGGCAATGCAGGATCTTGCTGAAAAACCACTCGGAAGAATATGTCCCGCCGCACTTGGCAAGATACTCGGGGTGCTCGCTGGCGGCGAGCTCGGTGATGGCCGAAGCTTCGGAATAGGAAGTATGGTCCTTCCACAGCCAGGCCTGAGCATTCAGGTTGCGCTTGAATTTTTTCTGCCAGGCAAGAGGCGTCCCTGTCTGGTCGACAGGGATGGGAGTCGATCCCGTCGTGTCGACTCCGAGGCCGATGATCCGGCCGGGGTCGAAGCTCTTCTCGGCTTTTCTGGCCGCTGCGAGCACAGAGCGGGTCACGGTTTCGAGAGCTTTGATGTAGTCTGCCGGGTTTTGCCTGGCCAGGTTAGGGTCGTGAGGATCGAGGAGAATGCCGTCCCGCCCGCTCTCGTAATCGCAAACCGCGGCGGCAAGCTCGTGTCCGTTTTGAATGTTGACGATTAGGGCGCGAACCGAATTCGTGCCAAAATCCAGGCCCAAAGCGAACGGTTTTTTCTTCAATTCAAATTCACTCCTTCGGAAGATTCAGGCTTCGTCTCCAACGACTTTTTTCTCACCAATCCCTGGGCGACTGCGGCCGCCAGCCCGGTCCCTTCCCGCTTGCCCGTCAGGGCATCAATGGTCGCGAACCCGATCTCGCCGCGCCGGCGGCGGTAATAAATCACCCAAAGCGGATAGTAAACGACCTTCGAACCGGGGAGAGGGACGACGGAAAAATCCCGGTAGCTCAGCCCGCCCGCGAGCCGCATCAAGTCATACTTGAGAATGGTCTTACTCCTTAAGATCGCTTCTTCCTCTTTCAAAAGCGGAGGAATGACCTGAGGGTCCGGAATGAGACCGGACTCGATCCGAATGACGGGAGTCCCTCTATCTTTTCCCCCCCGACGATCAGGAATCAGATCGGAAAACTCGGACTCGAGTCCGGGTTCGATTTCGAAGCGCGTACCTCGGGGAACGTTCATCGGCTCGCCCCGGACGAGGTCGGCAAGGAAAAGGCCGGCGAGAGTCTTTCTTCCGCCGCCGAAGCTGCGGAATTCGGCCGCGTACCGAAACAAGACAAAGGGGAGATGAACGAGTTCCGCCGCTACGGGGGACCGGAAGTTCTTCCGACAGAAGACGCTCGCGGCCGCATTCGAATCTCCGAGCCGAGGCGCGAACCGGAGGATGATCATGCGCGCTTGACCCGTCTCAGGCGGAGGAGGCCGCCGATTCCAAAGGCCAGGCCGATAAGAATAATGCATCCGATGCTGATGAGAAACGCTCGACGGATGAACGGCGCCATGGCCGGCGGATCGCTAAGAAGAAGCGTTACGCCGCCCAGCACAAAAAGGATGACCCCGATCGAGAACATTTGGACGGCGACCACCCGCTTCGGGTCGGCTCCTTTGGCTTCCTTCATCTGAACTCCGCTCCTTTCTGTCTCGAATTTTAGCCGAAAAAGAGAAGCAGGACAACCTGAACGAGAAGGATGACCGTGGCCCAGTATTTAATGTTCAGGTACCAGGGAGGACGGCGAAGCGGCGGACGGTCCAGAGGGCCGACTTTCACGGCGACTTTCTCCGACCGCTCGGACAGGACTTCCCCCAGTTTGGCACGAAAATCGCTCTCCCAGGTCAGGCCGTCGACCCTCTCCGGGCGGGGTTTCTGCGTCAGCAGGCTGACGACGACCGTGGCGAGGAAAGTCACCACAAACGACCACCAGCTGATTTGAAAGAAAATATTGATCCCGAAAATCTGTTGAAGCATCACGGCAAAAACGCCGCCGACAAGGAATCCGGTCAGGCTGCCGGCCGTATTGGCCCGGCGCCAGAAAATCGCCAGCATCAAGATCCCCATGAAAGGCCCCAGAACCATGGCCAGCAGGGTCTGTTCGAGCCACATGATGAGGTAGGCCTTGAGCACGACGGGAACAAGAAGCATCGAGACGGCGATCACGCCGAAAGTCGTCACCCGGCCGGCAATAAAATAATGACGGTCCGACTTTCCCCTGGCCAGGAAGCGCTCGTAGAAATCCTTGACGATCATCGTCGAGGTGGAGTTGAGCACGCTCGAAATCGAGCTCAGGCCGGCGGAGAGGAGACCGGCGATGAAGAGACCGAGCATCCCCGAGGGAAGAAGGTTGAAAATCAGCTTGGCGTAGGACGCGTCGGCCCGCTCGACGAAGATGCCCCGCTGGGCGAAGATGACGGGGGCGATGACCATGGGAATGACATAAAGAAAGGCGCCGAGGGTTTTCGGGATCGCGGCCGCAACATAGCCGAACTTGGCGTCGTAAATCGATCGGGCGCCCAGGTTTCTCTGGACCATGGACTGATGGCCGGCGCACCATCCCAGGGTGGTGACGAGGCACTGTCCGAGAATGATCCACGGCCCGGGACCGTAGGGATGATGGATATCGGGCAGAACCGAAAAATATTGCGGGCTGATCCCCCACTCCCCGAGCAGGACGCCTTTCAGCCCGGCAAATCCCCCGACCATGTTCAAGAGAATGAAGACGAGCGGCATGGTCCCGACCATCATGATGATGAACTGGACGAATTCCATCATGATGGCCGCTCCCAGACCGCCGAGCAGGGTATAAGTCCCGACGACAAAGGCCAGAACGAACACGGTGGGCCAGAACGGAAGGCGGAGGATATTCTTGAGAAAAATGCCGCCGAGATAGAACTCCGCCGCGATGGTGACGACGAAGATAATGATCCAGGCGAAGGAGTAGATCGTCCTGATCCCTGTGCCGTAGCGCCGCTCAAGGAACTGAGGAACGGTGTAGATTCCGGCCCGCCAGTAGAAGGCAATGAAAAAGAGGCCCGACATGATGTAGCCGAAAGGCCCCTGGAACCATTCGAAATTCGCCTGAATCAACCCCCACTCATAGGCGGCCCCGCCGTGAGCGAGATAGCCGTGGAGAAACCCGATATTCGTCGCCCAGACCGCCCCCATGATCCAAAACCAGGGAGCCGAGCGGGCCGCCAGAAAATAATCGGCTGTGCTTCTGATGTTGCGGCTGAAGAAAATCCCGGCCACAAACATCAACCCCAAGTACAACCCGACAATCAGAAAATCGGTCGGCATGGCGGCCTATCCTTTCTCATGCCGCGGCGCTGGAGGCTCGTAGCTCGCGTATCTCCGGTAATAGGAACGCCGAAGATAGAGCCCGAAAACGACGGCAAAAACGCAGAATCCGATGCCGATGGTAAGAGCGAACACCCAATCCCAAACCGTATAGCGGGGCCGGGGAACGCCGAACCCGCGCGGGTGATGGCTGATCGACCAGATGGTCGCATTGACCAGGGATTCGATCCGGTCGCTCGCTCCGGCATCGAGCTCGGAGGCCAAGACATTCAGGTTCGTCTCGATTTCCTGACGGCGGTCGAAGTATTCGGCGAACTGATCGTTTGTTTGAACCCCTTCCGCGATCATCGGCCAGACCTCGGTTTCCCAGATCTGTCTTGCTTTGTCCAGGTTGACCCGGGCGGCTGTCCTGTCGGCAGTCCGGACAGCCGTCTTGACCTCGGTCAGACGGTCGGCCATCGACTGGCGGACATCGTTGAACTTCTCCTGGCCCCAGGCCCGCGGCAAGGCCAGGCCGAAGAAAACAAAAAGAAAAAGCGCCGGCCCGAACCGTTTTTCCCTCACCCGACTCGCTTTCGACCGGAACACTTTCGGCCGATCCTATTCATAAAGGTATTCGTCCGGGATAAGCCAGACGAGAATGACTGTGCCCACCATGACAAGCATGTAGGCGACGGCGTAGGGATTGTCCCAACCTGTCCAATTCAACATTGAACGACCTCCTTGCTGAAGCTCAAAACTCGGCTGGAATGATATCGAGCTCTATTCGACTTTCCATTCCAGGACGCCGGCCGAAAAATCCTTCTGCAACTGGATTTCCAGGCGCAGGCCGCGTGTCAGTACCGGTTTGAACCGGACTCGGTTAAAGGTGTCCTTTTCCGTTCCGTACGGATTCAAGTTCGAGACGGGAAGCCAATCGTCGCCGATTCGGTAGAGAACTCGCCACGATTCCGGGACGCGGCACTCTCCCCGGCCCGTATCATCAAACCAATAAACCTGAACGCCGGAAACGTTCAGAATTCGGTCGAAATCATACTGCACCCACTCGACCGTTCCTTTATTCGGCCACCAGTGAAGGTAGGGGCGGGAATGATCTCCCGAGCTCGACGGCTCCCACAGATCATTCACCGCGGCGGCCGCCTTGTCTCCCGAGGCGCTCGCCCGGCTCCGGGAAGCGATCGTCGGGCCGGGAAGCGGCCGCACTCCCTTTTGTTCACGCGGCAGCCAGACCGCCATCTCCCCTTCCCCGCGATGGGCCCAGGCATAATAAGGAATTGCCGTCAAGGCTTGTTTCCTTATCGTCACCTGGCCGGCGCGGGGACCTTCGTACAGGCCCATCGCTTCTCCTTTGATCACCGTCATCCCGTTAAGCAAATCGGCCCGTTTCTCAAAGCTCAGGACGCTATCATCGGGCAGGACGAGGTTGCTGACTTGGCCGCCGTTGTCCGGCCACTCAGCGCAATAGACGATCGGCCCGCGTTCCAGAGCCACTTTTCCGACATCCGCCTTGACCGCTTCGTGAGCGACGACCCGGCGGACGGGCATCGGCAGGCTGATGTCGACCGTATCTCCGGCCTTCCAGGTTCGGCGGAAGGTCGCATAGCCGAGAGACCGGTCTGCCGGAACCGGCTCGCCGTTTATCTTGATCACAACCTGCGCTTCGCCCGCTTCCTGATAACGATAAAGGTCGCTGGGAACGGGCCGGCCGACCGCCCATCCGGGGATGCGGATATGAAGCCCGAATTCGACCGGAAGCTCAGGGCTGACCGTCAACCTGATTTCTCCGTCCCAAGGATATCCCGTCTGCTGTTCAAGGCCGATTTTTTGGCCGGCCAGCCTGAACTCCGCCCGGCAAGTCGCAAATAGATTGACATAGAGGGAATCGCCGCGTGCGGCAAACATCAAGCCAGGGATTTGAGGCACAAAGCGGACGACATTGCTGGGGCAGCAGGCGCAGCTGAACCAGGGGCTGCGGTGGTGCTGGCCGAATGACTCGAGCGGGTTCGGATAAAAGAAAAGGTCGCCGCTCAGCCCGACTCCGGAGAGAAAACCATTGTACAGCGTGCGCTCGAGGAGGTCGATGTATTTCGCGTCTCCATGGAAGAGGAACATCCGATGGTTCCAGAGGGCGAAAGCGATCGCCGCACACGTCTCGCAGTAGGCCTCGGCGTTCGGCAGCTCGTAAGCCGGACCGAAGCCTTCGATCCCGCCGGCCGCTCCGATCCCTCCGGTCACATACATCTTTCTGAACGCGACGTCCTCCCAGAGACGATCAAGAGCCTGAAGGTAGCCCGGATCACCGGCAAGGACGGAAACATCGGCCATGCCCGAATACATGTACATCGCCCGGACCGCGTGGCCGACCGCTTCGGTCTGATCGACGACCGGTTTATGATCCTGGGAATATTCCCCGTAGAGCTTTCTGGTCTTAGCGTTTCCGCGCTCGTCCAGGAAGAACTTCGCCAGGCGGAGATATTTTTTCTTTCCGGTGATGCGATAGAGCTTGACCAGCCCGATCTCGATCTCCTGATGGCCGGGAACCACGTGCAACTTCCCCGGACCGAAGACTTCGGCCACGAGCTCGGCGCTTTTGATCGCGACATTGAGGAGGTTCCTTTTCCCGGTCGCCTTGAAATGAGCCACAGCCGCCTCGTAGAGATGGCCGAGATTATAGAGCTCGTGACTCAGGGAAAGATTCGACCAGCGCTCCTTGCCCACCCAGTCAACGGGCGGATGGTCTGGGTCGATTGTTCTTGCCGTATAGAGATACCCGTCGTCTTCCTGGGCAGCGGCGATCTTGACGATGATCTCATCCAGTTGCTTCTCCAGCCCGGGATCGGGATGAGTCATCAGGGAATAGGACGCGCCTTCGATGATTTTAAAGACGTCGGAATCGTCAAAGGGATATTTTGAACAGAAACTGCCCGAGGTCAGGCCGCCGGCGATCTCGAAATTCTTGATCCGGCCGGTAAGCTCGGATTGGCCCAGCGCAAAAGGGATCGAAACCGAGCGGTTGGTCTCGAGGCGCGGCGCCCAGAACTCATCGCTGAGGCGGACGGAGGTTAGCGGAATGGGGCTGATCGGATAATCCTTTTCAATTCCTTTCCGACACGACACCTGGGGCAAGGCCAGGATCGCGCATGCGATCAGCAACCAAAGAGTTTTTTTGATCATCGGTTCTGCCTCCTTCCTCGACGGAGCAAGCTCGATGATGGATGTAGCCAGGCAAGATTTTATATCTCAGGAGGGTGCCGATGTCAAAAAATCGTCAATTTGAAATCGGGTCCGAGTTTTTATAGGATGATCATCCGGTCGCGTTCCGAAACCGGAGAAAAATAAGGAGGCGCGGATGAAAAAAACGGCGATAGGATTCTTGGCTTTTGTCCTGATCATCGCAGCCGGCTTGATTCTGCCCGGCTGCAAGGGAAAAAAGGCCGCGCCGCCGACCCCGGCGGGCCGGCCCGATCAATCCGGAGGAGGAGAACCGATGGACATTCAGAAAGAAATCTTCGGGCGGCTTCCCGACGGGACCGCTGTCGATCTTTTTACTCTGACGAACGGAAAAGGGATAAAGGCAAAGCTCATGACCTACGGCGCGACCCTGGTCTCGCTCGAAGTCCCCGACCGCAGCGGCCGGCCGGCAGACATCTGTCTGGGCCACGACCGCCTCGAAGGCTATCTCGACAGGAAAACAAATCCCTATTTCGGCTCGACCGTCGGACGAGTGGCCAACCGGATCTCGAACGGACAGTTTACCCTCGACGGGGTCACTTATCGGCTGGCCAAGAACGACGGCCGGAACAGCCTGCACGGCGGTTTCAAAGGATTCGACGCCGTTGTCTGGAACGCCGAACCGATCCGGGAGCCGGCGGCCGTGGGGGTCAAGTTTGATTATCTGAGCAAGGACGGCGAGGAAGGATATCCGGGAAACCTCAAGGTGACCGTCGTCTATCTCCTGACCGACCAAAACGAGCTCAAGATCAGCTACGAGGCATCGACCGACAAAGCGACACCGATCAACCTGACAAACCATGCCTATTTCAATCTCGCCGGGCAGGGCGAGGGCGATATTCTCGGCCACGAGCTGACGATCAACGCCGAAGCCTTCACCCCGGTCGACGCCGAGCTCATTCCGACAGGAGAAATCCGGCCGGTCGCCGGAACGCCCTGGGATTTCACGTCTCCCAAATTGATTGGAGCCCGAATCGCCGATGTCCCGGGCGGCTATGACAACAATTTTGTCCTCCGCGGCGGCGAGCCGTTAGCTCTCGCCGCCCGCGTCCACGAGCGGGAAAGCGGCCGGGTGATGGAAATCTGGACGACCGAACCGGCGATTCAATTCTATACCGGAAATTTCCTGGATGGGACGATCACCGGCAAGGCCGGCAAGGTCTACCGGAAGCACTTCGGCTTCTGCTTGGAGACGCAGCACTTCCCCGATTCCCCAAACAAGCCGAATTTTCCCTCCACGATCCTGCGGCCGGGCGAAGTTTACAAAAGCCTCACCGTCCACAAATTTTTTCTAAGCTGAGGAGAAGAGCTCAGCTCGACTTTTTGTGGTAGTCGGGATAGACGGGACGTTTCGGCTTTTTCGGCGGGTTGTTGGCCAGCTCGGCCATCACGACTTCGATGGCCTTATCGAGCTGCGGGTCTTTGCCCTGCCGCACCAGAGCCGGATCATGCTCCACCTCGATATCGGGCGGCACCCCGACATTCTCCGCGATCCATTCGCCCGTCGGGCTCCAGACCGCGGAACTCGGGGCGGAGACGAACCCGCCGTCCATAAGCCGCGGTGCGCCCGCCCTGCCGACCAGCCCTCCCCAGGTCTTTTTGCCGATGAGCGGACCGACCCGCGCCGAACGAAAGTACCAAGGCATGGCGTCGCCCCCGGATCCCGCAAACTCATTGATCAGCATGACCTTGGGCCCGAAAATGGCTCCCTGCGGCTGGACTTCGTCCTCGCCGTCCCGGGTCGCCACGAGGCTCATCATCCGCCGCTCGAGGATTTCGATGATGTCCGTGGCCAGGTTGCCGCCGCCGTTAAACCGCTCGTCGATGATCACCGCTTCCTTCCCCACCTGGGCGAAGAAATAGCGGTTGAAATTGGTAAAGCCTCCGAACGCCGTGTCCGGCATGTAAACGTAAGCGACCCGCCCCCCCGTCACTTTATCGACGTAGCGGCGGTTGTCTTCGATCCAAGCGTAATTGCGCAGTGCGGCCTCGCTTTCCACCGGGATCACGGTCACTTCCCGTGCGGCCTTGCCGTCCGGGCTCGGGCCGACCCTGAGGAGAACGTTCTTGCCGGCCGTGTTCTCGAAGAAGGCATAGACATTGTCCTTAGCCGTGAGCTCCCGGCCGTTCACCGCCAAAAGGTAATCCCCCGCCCGGACATTCACTCCGGGCTGGGTCAGCGGCGCCTTGAGCTGCGGGTTCCAGTTTTCGCCGTTGTAGACCCGGGCGAACCGGTAGCGGCCGTTCTCGACCCTGTAATCCGCTCCAAGCAGCCCGGCCGGAACCCGCTTGACTTCCGGCATGTCTCCGCCGCCGGCTCCGAGGTGGCCGACCGTCAACTCGCCCAGCATTTCGGAAAAGAGATAGTTCAGGTCGCGGCGCGAAGCAAGATGATCGAGGAAAGGCTCATATTTTTTCTCGGCCGCAGCCAGGTCGAGGCCGTGAGCGCCCGGATCGTAAAAGAATTCGCGCTCGATTCTCCACGCCTCGCGGAACATCTGTCTCCACTCCTCCGGCGGGTTGACCCGGACCTGGATTCCCTCCGTAGCCAGAGCTTTTGCGCCTGAGGAACCTCCGGCTCCAGGCGCAGCTCCACCGGAGTCACCGCTCGGAGACATCGGTTTCAATGTTCCGATGAACCATTTGTTTCCCTGCTGATAGAGGTATTTCTCGCCGTTTCGGGCCATCTCAAACTCGGATACGCCGCTGATGACGATATCCGATTTCCTGGCTTTGAGCTCATAACGGTGGACCGTCAAACCCCGATCGGCGCCAGCTCCGGGTAGGGACGGCGGAGTCTCGATGGCCAAAAGAACTCCCGCTTTGCCGACCTGTAAAGAGACATAGTTCCGGGGCGGCAGAGGCAGGGCCAGGATCCGCTGCAGAATATTTTCGAAGTCGATCCTGACATCGGGGATCTTTTCTGCCGCGGTCGGGCCGACTTCGGATTTGATCTTCGCTGCGCCGGGCTTCTCCGTTGCGGATGATTCCGAAGCCGCAGCTCTTTCCGGGCCCGCTTGGCCTTCTTTCTTTTCTTCCGGCTTCTTTTCCTCCGTCCCTTTTTCCTCATCGCTCTCCGGCGCGAGCGGTGAAGGCTCGTCCTTGCCGAGAACAGTCAGATAGACTGACCGGCTGACCGGACGGCTGAAGCTGTGCATGTCGGGCTGAAGGGAGGCGCCGACATCCGTGCTCACCGCAAAATAGAGATATTTTCCCTCGGCATCAAAAACCGGGTAGCGGGCGTCGCTCATCCCGTCGGTGATCTGAGCGCTTTTTCCCGTCTCGAGCGAATAGAGGTAGATCGCCGCCTGATAATTCGGCAGCCGTTTGGAATAAGCCAGCCATTTGGAATCCGGCGACCAAGAGGGGTTCATGAGATAGCTGCCGCGGTAGAACCGCTCCAAATCGACGCGGACAGGTTTTTTGACGGCCAGATCGACATACCATAACCCCAGGTGACAGTCGACATAGGCGATTTTCTTGGAGTCCGGCGACCAGGTGGGCGAGGAGTAAAAAGTCGGCTTGTCGGCAAGAGAGATCTTGATCGTTTCCCCTTTTCCGCTCTGCGGCTGGATGTGGAGCATGTATTCACCGGATTCGTCCGAAAAATAAGCGATCATCCTTCCGTCGGGAGACCAGGAGGGGTCCCGCTCCATGACCCCGGGGGAACGGGTGATGTTTCGAGCGTCGCCCTTTTCTGCCGGCACGGTGATGATCTCGCCGCGGGCCTGGAAAACCGCCCTTGCGCCCGCGGGAGAAATCCCGGCCGAGGTCAACTGCTCACCGACGTTGGCGAACCGTTCCCGGACTTCGGTCATATCCCCGCGGACCGTGACCGGGACCGGCGATGTTTTCCCGGATTGAAGGTCGTAGAGGTTTAAGCGGCCGAATTGTTCATAGACGATGGCGCCGGGCCCGGCCGAAGCGGATTTCAGGTCATAGCCGCTGTTCTCAATCGCCCGGTTGAGCTTCTTGGCCTTGGTGTCGTAAACAAATAGGGTGACCGGACCGCTGCGGTCGGAAAGAAAATAGATTCGGTCGCCCACCCACATCGGGTTGAAATCGTTAGACTCTTCGCGAGGCACTTTTTCAATCCGGGAGTCGGAAAGATCGGCGATCCAGATCGGGGTCGTCCGGCCCCCCCGGTAGCGCTTCCAGAAGGTGAAGGCCCGCGGAAGCGGGACATAGGCAATCCGTCTGCCGTCAGGCGAGAAGCTGGCCTCATAACCCATCGGCAGAGGCAAGCGCTCTTCGAGCCCTCCTTCGAATCCGGCCGTATAGAGCTCGCTGAACCGCGAATACGAGTTGCGGTTGGAGGTGAAGAGGACGCGCCGGCCGTCCGGGGTCCAGCCCAAAGCCGTGTCCGCAGCCGGATGCCAGGTGAGCCGGATCGGGTTGCCGCCCGCCGCCGGGATGACAAAGACATCGACATTTCCGTCATACTCGCCCGTGAAGGCAATCCGGGAGCCGTCGGGAGAGAAAACGGGGTTCGCTTCGACGCCCGGGCCGGAGGTCAGTCGGACCGCAGCACCGCCCGCGCGGGGCACGCTCCAGAGATCCCCGGCAAAGGCAAAAACGATGTGCGTTGTGTTGAGCGTGGGCGATTGAAGGAGCGGCCAACCGCTCCGGCCGCTTTTCGAAACGGCCTCATCCTGAGGGAAAACCCATCCCGGGATGAGAAGAACGAAGAATCCGAGGGCGATAAAAACGATTGAGAAGCGTCGAAGATGGCGACTCATAAGATTTCTCCTTTTTGAAGATTCAAGTGTCATTGGGTGAAAAAACGCTCGAACGAACCATTCCGGCTTTTTTCATCGAAATCCCTCAAGCTGAAGACGATTTTTCTCCCGGCCGGAGCGGAAGAAAAGACCCGGGGCGGAAAGACGAGCCCGAGCGAGACGAGAATCAGATAAATCGACCATGGGGTTCGCGCAGATTTCAAGAACATCGGAATCCTCCAGACGAAGACACAAAACGGATCAATCGCTTCCTGATGCTAAATCAGGCGAGAAAAGGTTGTCAATGAGTCGGGGGTTTGCAAAAGAAAAGTCTGGACAGTGAGGGACCAAAAGGCCGGAGCGCGAGCGAAGGAAACTCAACCTTCAGGGATGCTTTGAAGAGCGATTTGTGATAAAAATATTATGTCGTCGGCGATGAGAATCTGCTTCAACCAGCCGGCCTTTATCCCCTGGGGAGGATTTTTCGCCCGGCTCTTGAGTGCCGACCGGATGATCCTTCTCGACGAGACCGTGCTCGCTCACGGCTTCACCTATGTCAACCGAAACCGGATCAAAGGGCCGGAAGGGGAAGTCTGGCTTACGGTCCCCCTGAAAAGAAAAGGCCGCGGACGGCAAAGAATCAAGGAACTTGAGATCTATGAAAAAGAACGCTGGGGGAAGAAATTCCTCCTAACGCTCAAGCATTACTACGGGAGATCGCTCTATTTCGCAGAGATCTTTCCCCGGATCGAGGCGGTCGTCCACGGTCAAGGCGACCGTTTTCTGGACCTTGCTCTGGGACTCATCGGCGTCCTCGAGGCGGGCCTGGCCGTGAAGAGAGAAATCGTCCTCCAGTCGAGCCTCGGCATCGTCGGAAAGGGAACTCCGCTTCTCGTCTCGATTGCCAAGGAGATGCAGGCCGAGGAAGTCGTGCTGCCCTTCGGCTCGGAGAGAGCCGTGGACTGCGCCCAGTTTCGGGAAGAGAAAATCCGCGTCCGCCTTCTTCGCTACCTGCCGCCGCCCTACCCTCAATTCTGGGGCCGCTTCCTCATGAACCTCTCCGCTCTCGATCTTCTGCTGTGCTGCGGAAGCTCCGGCCGGGCCGTCATCGAGCGCGGGACCCGGTTCCATGAGGCGGGCGATATACGGTCAGAATAAACTCAGATCATCTTTTGAAGCTCTTAGCGAACCCGGAGATCAGAAAAATGTTCACTCTCCTTGAACTTTGCCTGCCGTCCCGGCCAAGCGCATGAAGCGGGTTTCGAAAGGCGGGCCTCCGCGAATCGATGGGGAAAAATGGGAATACGGACAAGGACAGAGAATTCCTACCGCGAAACACGGAGGACTTTGGCCCCGCGGATCTTCCGCTCCTTGATCTCCGCGAGGGCCCGATTCGCGTCTTCAAGCGTGTATTCTTCGACCTCAGGACGGATGGGAATTTCGGCGGCCAGGCGGAGAAATTCTCTCACATCGGCCCGGGTCACGTTGGCCACGCTCTTGATTTCCTTCTCCATCCAGAGATGCTCGGGATAATCGAGCTGTAAAAGCTCCTCCCGGTCGGCGCTTTCCTTGCGGATCGCATTGACGACCAGGCGGCCGCCGGGAGCAAGGTTGAGGAGGGCTTCGACGACGGGCTTCCAGACCGGGGTCGTGTCGATGATCGCCTCGAGTTTTTGCGGGGCCCGCTCTTCCGTAGCGCCGGCCCAGGCCGCCCCGAGTTCCAGGGCAAACTCGCGCTCCTTCTCCGCCCGGGCGAAGACATAAACCCGCGTCTTTGGGAATCGATGCCGGACCATTTTCAGGACGAGATGGCCGGAGGCTCCGAACCCGGTCAAACCGAGGTTCTGTCCGTCCCGGAGCCCGGTTAGGGCGAGCGAACGGTAGCCGATGGCGCCGGCGCAGAGAAGCGGCGCCGCTTCGACGTCGGAAAAAACAGGAGGAATAGCGGAGGCGAAATCCTCCTTTACAATCATGTATTCCGCGTAGCCTCCGTTTGCATCTCTCCCGGTTCCCTTGAACTCCGGGCACAGATTTTCCTGTCCGCTCAGGCAAAAACCGCACCGTCCGCAGGCGGAGAAAATCCAGGCGACGCCGACGCGATCGCCGGGCTTAAAAAGCGCCGTATTGCGTCCCGCCTCCTCGACGACTCCGACGACCTGATGGCCGGGAATGACAGGCAGTCGGGCCGGCGGAGTCCGGCCTTCGATCTCGTCAATTTCCGTGTGGCAAACGCCGCAGGCGCGGACCCGAAGAAGAATTTCGTTTTCTCCGGGACTCGGCCGCGGGATTTCTCTGAGCTCGAGCGGAGATCTGTTTTTCGTCAGATCGACGATTCGGGTCATGACCATCGCTTTCATCGGCCTCACTCTCTCCTCCCGATTCCTCAAACGATCTTTCCCGTCCCACACTGAAGTTATCCGTTCTTCTTCTTCCCAGGCCCTATTATAGACGAGACAGCGACTTTGTTCGAGCCGTCGGCGGGAGCCTCAATCTCGAGCGGACATCATCTGGATTTATGACCTCGAGACGAAAAAAGAAGAACAGCTGACCCGCGGAGGCTCGGAAGAGCTGATGAACGGAAAAACCGACTGGGTCTATCCCGAGGAATTGGACCAGAGGGAGGCGTTCTGGTGGTCCCCGGACGGCCGGAAAATCGCCTGCCTTCAGTTCGATGAGCGGACCGTCTACCGTTTCCCCATTATCCATGAGCTGACCGCCGACCGGAAACCGGCTTTTGAGACAATGCTCGAGCTCGAGCGTTATCCGAAGGCTGGCAAACCGTACCCGACGGTCAAACTCTTCGTCATCGACCTGGAGACGAAGAATCCGGTCGAGGTGGGGACGGAAAGCGGACCGGACGTCTATATCACTCGCATCGCCTGGCGGAAAGACGGCGGCGAGCTCTTCTTCCAGCGTTTGAACCGCCTCCAGAACCGTCTTGAACTTAAGGCGGCAAACCCGACGACGGGAGAAACCCGGACCATCCTGGTCGAGGAAGAAGAGTGCTACATCAACCTGCACGAGGATTTTTACCAGCTCGGCGACAACCGACATTTCATCTGGAGCTCGGAGAGGACGGGCTGGAAGCACCTCTATCTTTATGATTATTCCGGAAAGCTCATTGCTCCGCTTACCCGAGGAGAATCGGAAGCGTCGGCCGTCTCGCTCGTCGACGAAAAGAACGGCTGGGTCTATTTCACCATCCAGGTGTACGGCGGTCCTTCGCACCGGAACAGCAACGCCTGCCAGACCGCAGGGCCTAAAGCCCAGCTCGGCTACATCGTCTGGGAGCTCGACGGCCGAGGCACGACCCGCCGCGGAAAAAATTCCTCACCGCAACCTACCTCAAGTACGACACCATTTACACCGAGCGCTACATGCGCCTTCCCGAAATGAACAAAGAAGGGTATGAAAGAGGGTTCGCCCTAACTTATGCCAAAAACCTCAAAGGGAAGCTCCTTCTCGTCCATGGGACGATCGACGACAACGTCCATCCGGGGAATACCATTCACTTGATCGACGCCTTGCAGAAAGAGAAAAAGAACTTTGACCTGATGTTTTATCCCGAGCACCGCACGGCATCCGAGGCTACAGTGCAGAACATCTGAACAAGCTTTGAATGGATTATTTCCTCCGTCATCTCAAGCCGGAAGACTGGGAGGAGACACTGAAGACGGTCTGGTGAGAAATGCCTCCCGGGGAAGAGGCTTCTACGGGCTGATTGTCGGTCCGCCGACCTCAGGAAAGAACGTTATTTTTCAACAACAATCGTCCTCGAAAGATGACAGCAGGCGGGGCGCGGGGATTCGCGCTTCAGAAAGGAGAATTCGGCCGGCTGTTGGCATAAATTTTGCTTTAAATTCTTTGAATTTATTTCTCGGGAGCGCAGAGACCGCGTTAAAGCCAGAAGGGATTTGAAGATGATTAGCCTGCCAAGTAAATTTTACCCTGAGATTTCTCTTCGCCGGCCGGTCATCCCGTTTCTCGTCGGTTTCCTGATCTGGGCAATGGCCGGCTGCAGCTCGGTCAAGACCTATATGGCCAAGAGCGGCGTCCCCGACCATCAGGTGATCATTGACGGAAGGTCTGACGATTGGGCGGGGAATCTTTCTGTCATTAAAGACGAGGGGATAAGCCTCGGTTTTCTGAACGACGGGGAATACCTCTATCTTTGCCTCCGGGTTGATCAGTTTCCTGTTCGCGCCCGGATTATGCGGAATGGACTGTCCGTCTGGTTCGACCCCAAGGGCGGCAAGAAAAAAGCGCTGGGCATCAAATATCCCCTCGGGATATCCCCGGAAGAATTCCCGCCGCCGAGAGATCCTTATGGAGAACATCAAGAAGAGCCGGATGTTCGATCCTTGCGCGGGGAAAGCTGGAAAGCGCTCGAGATCATCCGGTCGAAAGATGAAGAGCCGGAAAAAATGGAGGTCGCCGACGCCGAAGGAATGGAAATCAAGGTTCTGCCCTCTCGAACGGGACTCGTCTATGAGCTCAAGATCCCCCTCCTCGAAACGGCTCGGACGCCGATCGCCGTAGGGGCGAAAGCGGGGTCGACCATCGGCATCGGGTTCGAAACCGGCAAGATGACCTTCGATGCGATGAGGCGGCGTCCCGGGCGGATGGCCGGCGGAGGCGGGATGCCGCCGATGCCCGGCCGGATGATGCGCGGCGGGAGCAGGTTCGGGCCCGATTTCCTCGACGAGCTCAAGATCTGGGCGACCGTCAAGCTCAGCGAGGGCGAAAGACCCGAACCGGCAGAACTCCGATAACGCCCGGCCCGAAGAATTTCCTCTCGACGGCAACGAATCGTCTTCCGGAATTGTATAATATCGTGGACCGATGAATTTTATTGCTCCCGGAAAAACTATAAGATACCAGTGGGGAATATTTTCCCGTTAGAATTGTCATCGACATGGAAGGATTCAATTCAAGCCAGGAGTTTCGATGGCGGAAAAAGGATTCGTCTCAGCCGGCTGTGTTCTCTTTCTTTTGGCGCTGCCGCCTCTTTCCTTCAGTCAAGACCGGGCGATCGATATCGAGGAATTGAAAAAGACTGCTCCCAAGGTCTATATCGATTGCGACTGGTGCGATCTCGATTACATCAAGACGGAGATCACGTTTGTCAATTATGTCCGGGACAGGAAAGAAGCCCAGGTCCATGTCCTGATCACCGTCCAGTCTACGGGCAGCGGCGGTCGGGAATACACGCTGACGTTCATGGGGCAACTCGACTGCGCCGGCCAGGATGACATTCTCAAGTATTTTTCCGACAAAACCGACACCGATGATGAAATCCGCCGCGGCCTCGTCCAAATGCTTAAAGTCGGCCTGATGCGCTACGTGGCCAGAACTCCCATTTCCAAACGCATTGCCATCAACCTGATGGACCAGGTCAAGCCGACCT
>Ga0185342_1000493_pt1 | contig 19752 bp, 14 predicted proteins | sample ConPoolayeEmetaG_FD_128045 | JGI IMG/M metagenome (GOLD analysis project Ga0185342, IMG submission 128045) | Hot spring microbial mat communities from California, USA to study Microbial Dark Matter (Phase II) - Cone Pool mat layer E metaG... ...
GGTCCAAGCCGACCGTCGGGGCTGCGTGTCCCTTCCGGGAAGGTCACAACGAGCTGTCCGGCACGCAGGCGCCGCAGGGTCTCCTTGATCGCCCCTACGTCGGCTGCCCTTCTTTTGATGGGGAACGCATTCAAAGATTCGATCAGCCGACGAAAGAACCGGTTGGTGAACAGGGTATCCCGGGCCATGTAATGGCACTCGCGAGGAAGCGCCAGGGTCGCTAGCACCGGGTCGAAAAAGCTCTGGTGGTTGCAGACCAGCAGAACCCCACCTTTCCGCGGGACACGCTGCGTCCCGAAAACCCGACCGCGAAAGAACAGCAAAAAACCCGCCTGACAGATCAGGCGACAGAAACGATACCAGAGCCTCACGGCTGCTTCCCACCCCGGCCGGCCGTATCAGCGGATCCGATCAGGCCGGCGGCCCGCAAGTGCTCAAGCATGCAATCCAGCACCTGGTTGATGGTCAGGTTCGTCGTATCCATCACAATCGCACCGGCCGGCACGGTAAGCGGACCGACCGCGCGGGCAGAGTCAGTCTCGTCGCGGGTGCGCACATTCTCGAGCACCTGCTGGAATGTCACCTCTTCGCCGTCGGCCAGCAGGTCATGCAGCCGACGTTCAGCGCGCTTCTCGGCAGAAGCATCCAGGTAGAACTTGATGTCGGCGTCCGGAAACGCAACGCTGCCCTGGTCGCGGCCTTCGGTCACCACCGAGCCGAGCCGCCGCGCAATCTGCCGCTGCTTCTCAACCAGCGCCGCGCGGACGGCCGGGAGTGCGGCGACGAAGCGGGTATGCTCGTTGACGCGCATGGAGCGGATTTCTTCGCTCACGTCGCGACCGCCCAGGCGTACGCGCATATGTGTGGGTCCGGGATCAAGCTCGAAGTCTGAGCCGGCCGCCAGCTCCGCCAGGCGCTTCTCATCGTGCAGGTCGATGCCGGCATTGAGGGCGGCCAGAGTCACCACCCGATACATGGCCCCCGTATCCAGATAGGGGATTCCGAGCCGAGCCGCCAGCTTCCGCGCGACCGTGCTCTTGCCTGAGCCCGCCGGTCCGTCAATAGTGATGATCACCGCTTGCCAAGTCGAGTCGCCTGGCCGGGGCTGCGCGCCCGCGGCCGAATCGGCAACTTTCCGCGCCGCAGCCTTCGACTTCCCCGCAAAAGGCCTGCCTCTGGACCGCAGACCCTGCCGAAACCACAACCACCCTCGGGAACCCGGATTATACGGCCGCAGGTTCAGGCAGCAATCTCGACGTGGGCTCGCCGCAGCCTGCGGCAACTGCCGGCGTCCGGTCAACGGCACCGCGGCGAACTTCACCCTTACCGCACCAGCGCCGAACCGCTGCCGACACGCTCTCGACCGAAATGTCGTCCATACAGCTCGGACTGACGCGGCAGGATCGGCGGTAGCACGGTGCGCACGGCAGCATGCTGCATACCTTCTCGCCGCCGGCGGACAGCTCCACCTCCTGCGGGCAGGTTGGCCCGAACAGGGCGACCACCGGAACATCCTGCGCAATCGCCACATGCATGCCAAATGTATCGCCCGTCACCACAACGTTGCAGCGCGCAACCAGGGCCACGAAATCGAGCTCCGAAAGAGGTGGCGGCCCGGGCCGGCACTCCGCACATACGTTGACCACCCCCGGCACTTGATGCCCTTGGCGATCAAGCCGCAGAGCCGCGCAAGCCTCGGCAATCCGACGGTTGCGTTCTGCTTCTGCCGGCCCGCCCAGCAGCGCTACCCGGTATCCGTCTTGTCGGACCAGAATCTCAGCCAGTTGCGCGAACTTGTCCTCCGGCCACGTCTTATTGGCAAATGCCTCGCCGGCCCCGGTGTTCAAACCGACAACCACTTCGTCGGCTGCGACGTCAAAAGACGCCCAGCGCTGGCGGGCCGCACGCCGGTTTTCCGATCGCGGGTAAAGTCGATACCGCTGGCCCGCGTAGGTCAGCCCCACCGCCTCATAGATGAGCTGCGGGTAGCTCTTGGTGTTGCGCCGGAACTTCAAATCGTCGTCCAGACCCAGACGGAAGTACGGGACGCACTCGGGATTAAGGGGAAAAACCGTCCCGTACCGGCTCAAGCCGATGCCGCGCCGACAAGTCGCGTTGACCCGCATTGCCAAGCCTGCCGCGGCGGGTTCCTTGTCCAGCGAGAGACACACGTCGAAATGTTCGCCCTCAAGCTGGAGGATTGTTTCCGCGTCGAACGGAAGCAGCCGATCGATCAGGGGATGGTTGGCCAAGATTCGCACGCCGCCGGGTCGGGTCACCCAGGTTATGTAACTGCTGGGCCAGACCTCTTTGAGCCCCGGCAACAGCGCCGCGGTTCGGACCACATCTCCCAGCGCCGCCAGCTTGATAATAAGGATGCGGAACCCCATGGGCGCATATTGGGAGCAGTCTGGCGCGCACACTCCCTGAATACCGACCGCGCACGGCCGATCGCCACGATAATGCCGACAATCGAGCTTGAGCGCGGGTTCTGCGGCGCAGTAAGCGGGAAGCTGAGATCCTGTCGACTCGGCGGCCATCAGTTGCTCCGGCAGAGGGCAAGCCCTCTGGCGAAACTTTCGACCGGTAAGCATTCAGGCCTTAGCAACCTTTGAGCGTCGCTATTGGTGAAGCGGATGCGAAATTCCGATAACATGAGAGTGCTGGGCATAACGCGTTGCCCAGGCCGTCAGTCGCGGCCAAAAACGGTGATCGCATGCCACAGCCCAAGACGATCATGGTCGACCTGGACGGGGTGCTCTGCACGGAGGAGCGGACGTTTGAGCGATCATTAGCCCGACCGATCCCGGGAGCGCGTGAGGCATTACAGAAACTGCGCGACGCCGGACACACCATTATCATTTACACGGCCCGCAACTGGCCCGAATATCGCATGACCAAGAAGTGGCTCGACGATCACGGCTTCGTCTACGACGCGATCCAGATGGGAAAGCCGGTGGCGGATGTCTGGATCGACGATCGGGCGTTGCCGTTCACGAATTGGGAGCAGACCCTGGCACAGTTGCTTGGCAACCAGAAGAAAAAGCCGAGAGCCCGCCGTAGGAGCAGGTAACGCTGTCGGTGCAGAAGCGTCCGTAGCGCGCCGTTTCCCGTCAAGGATCGATGCGCAAGATCCATAGATCGGGGTGCCCGGGCCAGAAGCGTTCCGGGCATACGCGCTCGAGTTCCTGCGGGCGCGAAAGGCAGGCAAAACGGTCCAGCCGATACTTTTGTACGTAGTAGTCACCGACTTCGGCAAACAGACCCTCGTACCAGATCAGGTACCGGATCCCGCGCTGGCGGCACTCGCGCAAAATCTCAGGCCAGCTGGATGCTTCGATCTGCTCGAAGCCGACAAATCGGTCAGCGGGCTTACGGCCGGCATACAGGCGCAGCAGGCCAGGCATGGCGCTGAGCACGCGCTGGTCCGGCGGCAGGTTGTCGCGTACCCAGCGCGCCGCAACTACCAGATTTTCCATCTGTGCTCCGCCGGCAATCTGTGCGGCCGCCGAACGCAATTGCACCAGCGCCAGCGCCGCGGCAGCAAGCAGCAGATTGACGCGTGCCGGCGTCGGACCCGATCTGCTCAGGCCCCACAGAAAGCCTGCGGCAAGAAGTACCGCCGCTGGCAGCGGAAGCGCCCAGCGGTAGCGCCCGGCCGCCAGAAACCGCCAGCAATCAAGCTCGCTGCCGATCGTTAGCAGAAGCAACAGCCCTACTACCACCGCCAGCACAAAGCCTGCGTGACGAAGCCGCCGAACCGCGTCCGGCACACCTGCCGCCCCTGCGCCGGCAGCGGCCAGAGCCAGGTAGACCGGCGCAAGTGGATAGCCGAACCGGTCGAACGTGAACGGAAAGACCGCGTGGGCAAGCACATACACCGCAGCAAACGTCAGCGCCACCGTGGTAAGCGCGCCTTGGGCGGCGATCCCGATAGCGATCCCGCCGATCGCGAGCACCACAAGGCCGGCCTGCGTCAGGAAGTTCACCAATGGTTGCAGATCGGCGCCAATCAGCGGAATCCGCGGCGCATCGGCGGGGCTGACCGCGCGGTGCGCAGTAACTAGGACCGACGCCGGATCGAACCGCGGTCGCTCCAGCAGCTCGGTCAAGTAGTGGTCCGCTCCACGCTGTGGCCAGGTAAGCGCCGTGAGCAGCAGCCACAACGCAAGCGGCGTTACTGCCGGCAGCACCCGCAGCAAAATGGCTTTGAGCGGCAAACGGCGCCGCAGGTCGATCAGAACCAGCCCCATCAGCAGGCCGATGGCGTCATAGCGGCTTAGGGCTGCCGCGGCAGCACAGGCGTACGCAAGACGCGGACGCCGCGATGTACAGAGAAGTGTCAGCAGAACGGTAAAGATCAGGAGCGGTTCGACCAGTTCGTTTGTGGTGCAGTACAGTCCCACTGGCAAGAGCAAGAACCACCAGGCGGCCCAGGCGGCCGGTCCGGGCGGGCTAAGAGCACGTGCCAGCCAGTACAGCAGCATGGCGTTGACCGGCAAGAGCAGCGCGTTGATCCACTGCGCTGCAAGCTGTGCAGGCGCTTCTTTAAAGCCGGCCGCCTCCAGCAGCCGCCCGCCGGCCGCTACCAAAAGCGGATAAAGCGGGGCGCGCTTGAACGAAGCCGGCAGCTCCCCGTCCAACAGCGCCGCTCCGGTTTCCCAGATGCCGTAGAAATCCCCGTGCGGTTTGATCGAGATACCGCGGACCGACAGGCCCAGGAACAGGCCTAGAGCCAGAAGCGCGACCGGCTCCAGGCTGAGCGACCGTCGACTGGCGATGGCACTTGGGGGCTGGTTCGTGCCGCCCTGCACGATGGTTGTGCTCGAATTCTACCAGCTCTGCCGGCACTAGCGCCGAGCAGGCGCCTTTTTGGTCCTGGCAGAAGCGCCCTTGCGGGCAGCCGCAGTGCGCCGACGGCGCGACCCCACCGAAAAGGCGTTTTTCTCTGCGATCGCGGCCTGGGCCGCCGCCAGCCGGGCAATCGGAATCCGATACGGCGAACAGCTCACGTAGTCCATGCCCACACTATGACAGAACCCGACGCTCTCGGGATCACCGCCATGCTCGCCGCAGATGCCGATCTTGAGCTTCGGGCGTGTTGCCCGGCCGCGCTCGATCCCCATCCGCACAAGCTGGCCCACGCCCTCCTGGTCCAGCGAGGCAAACGGATCTGCACGCAGAATGCCGGTCCGGGCACTGACGTAATCAGGCAGGAACCGGCCGGCATCGTCGCGCGACAGCCCCATGGTCATCTGCGTGAGGTCGTTGGTCCCGAAGCTGAAGAACTCGGCATGCGCCGCCAGGGCATCGGCAAGCAGCGCCGCGCGGGGCGTCTCGATCATGGTGCCGACCGAGTACGAGACCCTCACTCCCGCCTGACGGATGCACTCATCGGCGACCTGCCGCGTGCGCTCTACCAGAATTTCCAGCTCGCGCCCGTCGATGGTCAGAGGGATCATGATTTCGGGCTGGACGGGCAGGCCGCGGCGTACCAGATCAATTGCGGCTTCGATGATCGCGCGGACCTGCATTTCCAGAATCTCAGGATACGTGATGCAGAGGCGGCAGCCGCGATGACCGAGCATGGGATTGGCTTCGTGCAACTGTTCCGCGCGATGCAGGATCGCCTCGACGGATACGCCGGTGGCCGCCGCCAGCTCCTCGGCCTGCTCGCGCGTCTTAGGAACGAACTCATGGAGCGGCGGGTCGATCAGCCGGATGGTGACCGGCCGGCCCTCCATTGCTTCAAAAATTCCGATGAAATCCTGCTTCTGATAGGGCAGCAGCTTGTCCAGCGCCGCCCGACGCTGCTCCGGCGTGTTCGCAATGATCATTTCCTGCATGGCCAGCCGGCGCTGGCGCGTCGCGAAGAACATGTGCTCGGTGCGACACAGGCCGATGCCTTCGGCACCCATGGCGACGGCCTTTCGCGCATCTTCCGGCGTATCCGCATTCGCACGGACGCGCAGCTTGCGACGCGCGTCGGCCCAGCTCATCAGGATCTCGTACTCCCGCGGCGGTTGCGGTGTCACTAGCTCGAGCCGACCTTCGTAAACCTGACCGGTCGAGCCGTCCAGGGTCAGAAAATCGCGAGCTGCGGCCGGCGGTTAACGAGTTTCTACTGCGGTTCCGTCCTGAGCCTTACGAGATCACGCTTTTCCGCGACGGCCGGGCGATCATCCGCGGCACGAGCGACCCTGCGGTGGCGCGCAGCCTGTACGCCCGATACGTCGGACTTTAGCCCGCTGCTAGTCCAGAACGCGCAGGCCCACCATGGTCAGGTCATCCGGCTGATCCGCCAGGCCGGCAAAGCGACGCACGTCCCACAAAAGGTTCTGCAATACCTGCTCGATTGGCAGGTCGCCATACTGGACCAGCGCTTCCAGCAGGCGATGTCGACCGAAAAGCTCGCCGGCAAAGTTCGTCGCGTCGACCAGGCCGTCAGTGTAAAGCAGCAGCAGATCGCCCGCCGACAGCTCGAAGCCGTACTCGCGGTAGACCTCGCTCAGCTCGACGCCGAGCACCAGGCCGCCCTCTGAAAGCGAAGTGACTGCCCCATTACACAGCAGCAGCAGCGGCTCGTGACCTGCGCTGGCATAGCCGGCCTGACGGCGTTGGGCGTCGACTGCGACTACCAGCAGGCTGGCGAACTCGGCGGGCAGGCTCTCCTCGCACAGTTGACGGTTCAGCCGCGTCAGCACCTGACCCAGATCGGCGCAGGCCTGGCAGGTGGCATAGAGGGCCCCGCGTAACCATGAGGAAAGCAGCGCTGCGGGCACACCCTTGCCCACCACGTCGGCAACCGCGGCGGTCAATCGCCCGTCGGCCAGAGTGAAAACATCGCAGAAATCGCCACCCAGGTGAAAGCACGGCTGGTATATGCGCGCGGTGCGCACCCCTGGATGAACCGGCGCCGGAATCCGCATCATCCTGGCCTGCAAATTACCGGCAAGCTGCAACTGACGCTCGGTTTGCGCACTGCGCAAACGCTCCTCCATAAGCCGCGCGTGCACAATCGCCATCGCCGCATGACTGGCAACCGCGCGCAGCAGGTGTCGCTGCGTTCGACGGAAACGCTGCTTGCGGTCGGTGTAGACGCGGATGACGCCGATCGGTTGACCACGATGAATCAGGCCGGCAGTAAGAATACTGACGATGCCCTCCTGGCGCATCTGTTCGGGGTACTGGATGCGCGGGTCACTGGCGGCGTCCTCGACGTACACGAGCCTGCCCCGCAGCGCCTCATCGTCAATTGCACTTTCAGACCGCGTGACCACCCCCTTTTGAAGGTATTGTCGAGAGAGGCCATAGACCGCCATGATCCGCAGCTCGTCGGTGCGCGGATCGTACAGTCGCAAACTGCACCGACCGCATTTCATGACACGAGCGGTTTCGGTCACAATCCGGTCCAAAATCGCCTGGAGCTCCAGCCTACCAGTCAGCAGCTCAGCGATGTCAGCGATCAGCGTTGCCTCTTCGGTCACCGCGGCCAGCCGGGCCTCGCGCCGACACCACTCCGCCAGAAGCCGTGCTCCCCAGCGGGCGGTCACCGCCGCATGGCTGTCGCCGCGCCGGTCCAGCACCGGAAGCTGTTCCCACAGGCCGGCTACCTCGGGAAGATCGCCTGGCGGAGCCTGTCCGTCGCGGAACTCGCCCACGCTGACCCAGCCGGCCTGCTGATCGTCGACGTACACCGGGGCCGCCACGTACCAGATCCCCTGGTGCTCGACGTATGCGACTGCGGCCGGCGGATCGTGGGCCGGCACCGGCGTCAGCCGCAGTCCAGGCGGCAGGACCTTCAGCTCGCGACCGGTCAACCGCGCCAGGCCGCTCAGCGGGCCGGCAGAAGCAATCAGGGCTCCCCGCGAATCATGCGTGCTGACGCGCAGCCCGCTGGCGCGGCTCAGACCGCGAACGAAGTCCTCCTGCCACGAAATGTCGATCAGCTCGCGAAGCATCTCTGGATTTTTTCAGCCGAACCGGGCTTGTCAGCCTATCCTGCGTCGGGGCAGGAGGCAAACCCGCTGCTGGCACGCCGATCGAGGCTCAGCTAGATTTACAGTTTTAGGCGGCATGCGGCCGGAGATTGGCGATGAAGGTGCATGAGTATCAGGCACGGGCGCTGCTGGCCGAAGCAGGTATACCGGTCCCGCCTGCCGAGGTGGTTGAGACCCCGGAGCAGGCCGTTGAGGCCTTTTGTCGGCTTTCGGCGCCGCTGGTCGTGGTCAAAGCTCAGGTTCACGCCGGTGGCCGCGGTAAAGCTGGATACGTGAAGCTAGTCCGCTCCCCAGAAGAAGCGCGCGAGCAGGCCCGCTTCATGTTGAGCAATCCGATGGTTTCGCGGCAAACAGGGCCGGCGGGCGTCAAAGTCCGCAAGCTTCTGCTGGCGCGCGCAGTCGATATCCAGAAAGAGTTCTACGTCGGGGTGGTCGTCGACCGGAGCCGGCGATCGCCCGTGCTGATGGCCAGCGCCGAGGGCGGGGTGGAAATCGAGGAAGTGGCTGCACGCGATCCTACGGCCATCCGCAAGGCCTGGTTTCATCCGCACCTGGGGCTGCTGCCTTTCCAGGCTCAGGCACTGGCAGCCGAGCTGGGCTTGCGGGGGGCTACCGCCCGCGCCGCCGCGGACATCATGCAGCGCCTGGCCCGACTTTTTGTCGAAAAGGACTGCTCACTGGCAGAAATCAACCCGCTGGTGCTCACGCCCGAGGGCGAACTGATTGCGATCGACGCCAAGCTCAGCTTTGACGACAATGCGCTTTTCCGTCAACCTGCGATCGCGGCTCTGTTCGACCCGGCGGAGGAAAACCCGCTGGAGCTGCGTGCCCGGGACCACGACCTGAGCTACATCGCTCTGGACGGGAGTATCGGCTGCCTGGTCAACGGCGCCGGCCTGGCGATGGCCACCATGGACATCATCAAGCTTCACGGCGGGCAGCCGGCGAACTTTTTGGATGTAGGCGGTGGCGTCACGGCGGAAAACGCCGTCGAGGCCTTCCGCATCATTCTGGAAGACCCCAAGGTCAAAGCGATACTGGTGAACATCTTCGGCGGCATTGCCCGTTGCGACGTGATCGCCGATGCGTTGATTCAGGCCGCCCGCGAGGTGGGCTTTAAGGTGCCGGTGGTGGTCCGCCTGGAGGGGACGAACGTGGACAAGGCGCGACAAATGCTTCAGGAAGCCCGCATCAAGCAGCTTATTCCGGCAAAGGATCTTACCGAAGCGGCCCGCATGGTGTGCAGCACCGCCGCCTGAGCCGCGCCGCCAAGAACTATGAACGCCCAGCTTGCCCGGATCATCGCCCGTTTCGACCAAGCCAAAATATTGCTGGTCGGCGATTTCATGCTCGACCGGTACGTCATCGGCGACGCGGAGCGCATCAGCCCAGAAGCCCCCGTGCCGGTTCTGCGCGTTGTCGAGCGGCAGGACCGCGTCGGCGGCGCCGGCTCGGTGGCGCTTAACGTGCTGGCCCTGGGGGGTAAGGTGCACTGCTTCGGTCTGCTCGGCAAAGACGCGTTCGGCGATCAGGTGCTGAAATATCTGGCGGAAGCCGGCGCTGACATTACCGGTCTGCTGCGCGTCGACGACCGCCCGACCATCACCAAGACGCGTCTGGTCGGGCTGGCCGAACACCGTCACCGTCAGCAGATTCTGCGGGTCGACGACGAGTTGGTCTGCCCGCCGCCGGCGCAGGTCGCTCAAACCCTGCTGGAGCGCATCTCTGCCATCCTGGCGCAGGTCGACGTAGTCTGCCTGGAGGACTATGGCAAAGGGCTTTTGTCCCCGCAAGTGTGCAGGGCCATTATTGAGGCCGCGCGTCGGGCCAATCGGCCGGTGCTGGTAGATCCGGCACGCACGCCGGAATGGGAAAAGTACCGCAGAGCATCGGTGGCCACACCCAACTGGGCCGAGCTGGAAATCGCGGCAGGCCGCAACCTCAAGCGCGAAGAGCTCACGGAAGCCGCCGGCGCGCTGGCGCGGCGACTCCAGATCGAGGCGCTGGTCGTCACCCTCGGCCGCGACGGTGCTTTGCTGGTCCAGCCGGACCATCACCAACACTTTCCGACGATCCCCCGAGCGGTGTACGACAACACCGGTGCCGGCGACGCAGTGCTGGCGATGCTCGCGGTCGCCCGCGCTGTCGGGGCGACCATGGATCAGGCCATCCGGCTGGCCAACATCGCCGGCGGGCTGGAAGTCAGCAAGTTCGGGTGCGTACCGATCACGCGAGAAGAGGTGCTGCGTGAGGTCCACGAAGGACTGCGCCGCGACCGCGGCAAGCTCCGCACGCTCGCAGAATTAAAGGAAGAGCTTACCGCACGACGACAGCGTGGCGAAACCATCGTTTTCACCAACGGCTGCTTCGACCTCTTGCACCCCGGGCACGTGGAGCTGCTGGAACAAGCCAAGACCCTCGGCAGCGTACTGGTCGTCGGCCTGAACAGCGACGAATCAATCCGCCGGCTGGAAAAGGGAAAGGATCGACCCATTCGCAAGCAGGAAGATCGCGCCCGGATGCTCGCCGCGCTGGAGGCCGTGGACTACGTGGTGCTTTTCGACGAACCAGACCCCGGCCAGCTCATCGAACAGCTCGCCCCCGACGTGCTGGTCAAAGGTGCGGACTGGGCCGACCGGCAGATCGTGGGGAAAGAATTCGTCGAGTCCCGCGGCGGACGCGTGGTCATCATCGACCTGGTGCCAGGCTATAGCACCACCGCGGAGCTGGCGCGCATTCGCGGGTGCAGTCAGGATGTCATTCGCCGATAAGCACGCAGCTCGCGGCAGACCCGCTAGCAGGGCACGTCCGGCTGCGGCAGGTCCTTCATGTCCCGCGCCAGGTACAGCGGGCCGATCTCGCGCTCCACCGCCTCAAGAATCGCATTCGATTCAACCAGCTTGCGGACCTCCTCGATGTCGGGGTAAAGCACCCGGTCGTCCTTGAGGAACGGGACCTTCTGGCGAATCAGATCGTAAGCGATGGCGGTCCCCCGGCCTGGCCGTTTGCCCGGGTAAAAATCGAATGCCTGGGCGGCACAGAGCATCTCGATCGCCAGCACCGTCCGCACGTTCCGCAGAATCTCACCGCACTTGCGGACCGCGATCGGTCCCATGCTCACATGATCTTCCTGATCCGCCGACACGCTGATCGAGTCCACGCTGGCCGGGTGGGAGAGCACTTTGTTCTCCGAAACCAGCGCCGCCGCCGTGTACTGGGCCACCATCAGGCCCGAGTTCAGCCCGCGGCCCTCCACCAGAAAGTCCGGTAGACCTGACAGCACCGGATTGAGCAGCCGGTTCGTGTGACGCTCGGAGAGATTGGCCGCTTCGGACATCGCAATGCACAAATAGTCGACCGCTAGGCCCACCGGCTGCCCATGAAAATTCCCCGCGGCAAAATACTTGCCTGCATCCGGATCAAACAGCGGATTATCCGCTGCCGAGTTGACCTCAATGGTTACTACCTGCCGAACGAACTCGAGGAGGTCAAATGAAGGCCCGAGGATCTGCGGCGTACAGCGCAGGCTATAGCCGTCCTGCACCTTGCCCGTTTTATCGGCCATGATCTGGCTGCCGGCAAAAAGCCGCAGGAGGTTAGCCGCGACGGCGTTCTGTCCGCGGAACGGCCTGCCACGATGAATCGCCGGGTCGAAAGCCTTTTCGACGGCCCGCAGGGCATCCAGCGTCATCGCCGACGCGATCACCGCGTTCTTCAGAATCCGTTCAGCGTCATAGACCAGCAGAGCCGCACCGGCGGTCATCATCTGCGAGCCGTTGATAAGCCCCAGACCTTCCTTGTACGTAAGGTCCGTGGGCTTGATCCCCGCCCGGCGCATTGCCTCACCTCCGGGTAGCAGCTCACCCTTGTAGTAGGCCCGACCCTCCCCAATCGCGACCTCGGCAAACTGCGACAACGGTGAAAGGTCGCCGCTTACACCCAGGGAGCCCTTCTCCTGAATGTAGGGCACCACGCCTGTGTTGATCATGTCAATGACGGTGTCGACCAGGCTCAGGCGTACTCCCGAATACCCTTTCGCGAGCACGTTTGCCCTGCACAGCATTGCCGCCCGGACCGCGTCCTCGGGAAACGGAGCACCGGTCCCCGCCGAATGGCTGTAAATGATCCGCCGGCTTAGCTCGGCGCTCTGCTCCGGCGAGATCCGCACCCGCGCCAGCTCGCCGATGCCCGTGGTGACGCCGTAAATGGCCACATTCTCGGCCACCAGCTTTTCCAGCAGGTCGCGCGAGCGCTGAATCTTCCGCCGCGCTTCCTCGGACAAAGACACCGTAGCCCCACCCCGGGCGACGGCGACAATCTGCTCAATCGAAAGCGAGTTCCCATCCAAGACCACTTCCATAGGCGTATCCTCATGTCCGGGGACCAAGCGGTCGGATCGGAAGTATAAGCGGTTCTGGGAACCGGCTGCCAGCAGGCAGACCACACCTTGAAGCTCACCAGCCGACGGCCGATCATGCCGGCATGGTTTCTGTCAATCATGACCCGCCTGAAAAGCCCCAGAAGGGCGAAACCCTCGGCCCGCCCGAGGCGGTCTCGCCCTGGGTACAGCTTCGCTCGCCTTCGGCCCACCCGTTCATTTACCGTCGCATGATCAGTGCGGTCGATCCGCAGGTCCGTCCGGGCGACATGGTGAACATATACGATAAGAGCGGCCGACTTTTCGGCCGCGGACTGTACAATCCCCGCTCGCAGATCACGCTGCGCGTCCTCACCTGGGACGATGTCCCGGTCGATGAAGCATTCTGGCGGCAGCGCCTGACCCAGGCTGTCGCGCTGCGGCGACAACTCCGGCTGGACGAGATCACCGACGCCTATCGCCTGGTGCATTCTGAGGGCGACGCGCTGAGCGGCCTGGTGGTGGAGCGCTACGCTGACTGGCTGGTTTTTGAAATCTTCTCGCTCGGCATGTTTCAGCGCCGCGAGCTACTGGCCCGGCTACTCAGCGAAATCCTCGGTCCGCCTAGTAGGCTCGATCGCCCCCACCAGGCAAGCCCGGCCTGGCACGTCTTCATCCGCGCCGACGCCCAGATCCAAGACATCGAGGGTTTTCGGCTTTCGCGATTGCGCCAGGCGGCCCCCGAGCGTCTGATTATCCGCGAACACGGGATACGCTACCGCGTCGATATCGCGGCCGGACACAAGACCGGGTTTTTCTGCGACCAGCGCGAGAACCGGCTGAAGTTCGCCCGGTTCTGCCGCGACGCCAACGTGCTCGATTTGTGCTGCTACGGCGGCGGTTTCGGGCTGTGCGCCCGGATCATCGGCGGGGCACGCAGCGTTACGGCGGTCGACCTCGATGAGACCGCCGTCGGGCTGGCGCGCGAAAACGCCAATCTGAACCAGACACGTCTGGATATCGTCCAGGCGGACGTGTTCAACTACCTGCGCCAGATGTTGGACAGCGGACGCCAGTTCGACGCGGTGGTGCTGGACCCACCTAAACTGGTGCCATCGCGCGACCAGATGGAAAGCGGACTTTCCCGCTACAGTGACCTCAATTCGCTGGCGATCCGGGTCGTGCGGCCGGGCGGAATCCTGCTCACCTGCAGTTGCAGCGGGCTGGTCTCGCGCCAGACCTTCGTCGAAATTGTCCACCGCGCAGCACAGCGCTGTAATCGCACGCTGCAGATGTTCGACGTCACCGGAGCCGGGCCCGACCACCCGGTACTGCTGAACTGCCCCGAATCGGAATATCTCAAGGCGCTGTGGCTGCGCGTCTTGTAGCGCTAGGCCAGCGCGCGCAGCCGCCGCAACACCCGCAACCGCTGCTGAGCCTCCTGACGGCTCGACACTGTCACGGGGTCGGTCCCCTGCAGCGAGGCAACCGCTGCTTCGGCTTCGGCGATCGTCTGCTCCGTAATCTGCCCGACAGGTAGCGCCCGCTGCGTAAGCACCGTAACCGTGTTGCTCGCTACTTCCGCAAAACCGCCTTCGATGTAAAGACGATGCGTTGCCCCTCCAGCCTCATAACGGAGCTGACCAACGCCCAGCTCGCACAAAAGCGGCGCCCGCAGCGGCAGAATCCCCACCTCGCCGTCATGGGCGGCGAACACTACCGAGCTGGTCTGCTCGTCAAGCATCTTCCGCTCAGGAGTTACCACGATCAGGCGGATAGAACTCGCTCCCGCCATGCCTGGCCTCTATTCGACCCTCAGCCGCACATCCGGCCGCAAGCGGCCTAGCCGACCGGCGCCGGCGTCACGGCCTGGACAGGTTCAACCTTGAAATCTGCCGGCAGCGGTTTGGTCGCCCTGCACTTGGGATAGTTGCTGCACCCCAGGAAGCGGCCCCGCCGGCCTTTCCGGACCAGCATCGGATTGCCGCACTGCTCGCACCGTATGTCGGTCGGGATTGGCTTCGGCCGGGCCGGCTTCGGAAGCATCTGCTCGGCCTGCATGCGCGCCTGACCGCGCAGATTGGCTACGAAGCGGCAGCGCGGAAAACTCTCGCACGAGAAGAACGGGCCGAATCGCCCTCGCTTGAGTCCCATCAAACCGCCGCACTGCGGACAACGCAGCGCACCCGGGGCGGGCAACACGTCCACCACCGGCTTGCCGGTCCGCGTCCACTCAAATCCCGGCGGCGGCGGACCGAACTGCGGGTGCCATTCGACTTCAACGGGGCGCGGTGCATTCTGAGTCTCCCCGGACTGAGCCGCCGCCGGAGCCGGTGTCGGCTCAGCCGCACGCAACTCCTCCAATCGCTCGGTCGGCTTGGTATTCCGGCACCGCGGATAACCCGAGCACGCCACAAACCTTCCCCTGCGCCCCTTGCGGATCACCATCGGCCGGCCGCATTGATCGCACGTAATCCCTGCTGGCTCCGGCGCCGGCGCGGCCTTGCGCTCCAGGCGCACACCCGACGGCAGCGGCGCGGTATTGGCGCATTCAGGAAAGCGGTTGCACGCCAAGAAGGCTCGGCGCCCTTTGCGCTTTATTACCATGGTGCCGCTGACGCAGACCTCGCACGGCCGCTGCAGCTCCGCCTCGGTCACCAGCCGCAGCGGCTGACCCTGACCATTGCACGGCACGGTATTTCTGCACTTAGGGTATCCGCTGCAACCGAGGAACGGTCCGTTCCGCGACTGACGCAACACCATCGGTCGACCGCACCGTTCACAGGCTGGTGTCTCCGCCGGCTGAGCCAGCGGCCGACCCTCGCGGTCCACGTTCAGCGTCCCTCTGCAGCGCGGGTAGCTTGAGCACGCCAGGAACCGGCCCGCCTTGCTCCAGCGGTAGACCATCGCCGAGCCGCACTGCGGACAGGTATAAGGACTTTTCAGGCTGCGCGCCGGCTCCATCTCATCTTGGGCCTTGCGAAGCAGCGATTGAAACGGATCGTAGAACTCGCGCAAGACTGTTACCCAGTCGCGCTGCGCCTCCTCGATCTTGTCCAGCTCCTCCTCCATAAACGAGGTGAATTTCACGTCCATCACTTGCGGAAAGTGACCGACCAGCTTGTCGGTCACCAGCTCGCCCAGCAGCGTCGGGTAGAACTTGCGGTCGATCTGTTCCACGTACCCCCGCTCCTGAACGGTCTCAATGATCGTCGCATACGTGCTGGGCCGACCGATCCCCTCCGACTCCAGGGCCTTGACCAGAGCAGCCTCGGTGTACCTGGGCGGCGCTGAGGTGAACACTTGCCGCGGCAAAAGCCCCACCAGCCCCACGATCTGTCCGACCTGCATTGCCGGTAGAAGCTGATCCTCGCTGGTAACGCCGGCAACCCGCATAAACCCGTCAAACAGCAGCCGCCGACCGGTCCCGACAAACCGCGCCCCACCCTGCACTGCCGGACACGCGACCGTTACGGTCGTGGCCTCCCATTCAGCCGGCGGCATCTGGCAGGCCAAAAAGCGATTCCATATGAGCTCGTATAGCTTGAACTGATCAGAACTCAGGGCCTCGCGGACTCGCTCGGGCGTATAGCGCAGATCCGTCGGCCGAATCGCCTCGTGCGCCTCTTGGGCGCGCGCCTGACGACTCGAATACGTGTTCGGCCGCTCGGGCACGTACTGGGCGCCGTAGTGCTCGCGCAGGTAGGCGCGGACCGCCCCGACCGCTTCAGCCGCCAGGTTCGTTGAGTCGGTGCGCATGTAGGTTATAAGGCCTACCGACCCTTCGCCGGGCAGCTCGACCCCTTCGTAGAGCTCCTGGGCAACGCGCATCGTGCGGGCTGCGGAAAACCGCAGCAGATTCGCCGCCGCCTGTTGGAGCGTCGCGGTCGTGAACGGTGCTGGCGGCCTGGTGCGCGTCTGCTTGGTCTTGACGTCGGCTAGGACGAATTGCGGGACACGCTCGGGAGCCAGCCGACCCGAAACCCGCACTTGCTCCAACTTCAGATGCGCGTATCCTTCCAGCGGTCGCCGATCGACTTGGCAGTCGTCGTACCCCAACACTTGGGCTACTTTCAGCACCTGCTCCACGTCAGCCGGCTTGAACGGCTGCTCCGCCAGCTCAACCAGCTCGGTCCGGAAGCAGCCGCGCTGCTGAAGCCAGCGCTGAACCTCCTTCCGGCCCTCATCCGACTCGGCTAGCTGCTGCCACTGGCTGCGCAAGTCTGCCAGTTCGGCGCACGTGGGCGTAAAGTCCGCCGTGATCTTCCAGCTTTCCTCGGGAACGAACTCGCGAATCTGGCGCTCGCGCTCGACGATCAGCCGCACCGCGACAGATTGGACTCGGCCCGCCGAAAGACCTTTGGAAATCTTGCGCCACAGCAGCGGACTGAGTTCGTAGCCTACAATCCGGTCAAGGATGCGGCGGGCCTGCTGGGCGTTTACCAAGTTCAGGTTGATTTGCCGGGGATTCTGGAAAGCCTCTTTGATTGCCCGCTCAGTTATTTCATTGAAAACTACGCGACGGACCTTGGTTGGGTCGAGCTGCAGGGCCTCCATCAAATGCCAAGCGATGGCTTCGCCTTCGCGGTCGCGGTCGGTAGCCAAATAGACGCAAGGTGCATTAGCGGCAAGCTTACGCAGCTCCGAAAGGACGCGTGCACGCCCCCGAACAATTCCGTAAGTGGGCTTAAAACCGTCACTTACGTCGACACCAAACTCGCGCTGGGGCAGGTCGCGCACGTGTCCCAGGGACGCCTTGACAATGTAGCCACCGCCCAAAAAACGGTTGATGGTTTTTGCCTTGGCCGGCGATTCCACGATCACCAAAGGCCGGCCATTGAGCTTGCTTTTTGGCATAGCGCTTTTCTTAAGCCCTTGTCGGGGATGCGGTTACCAAAAAACCCGACTTCAATCCGCCCGACGGTCCGCCGCATCGCGGCAGCGGGAAGCCGACAACGTCGCTGGTATCATCGCCAGATTCTGCCGACCGGGTTGGCGAACTGTCAAGCCGGCGCGCCAACTTGCGCGAAGCCGCTCGCTCTATTTTAACAGGATGTGGAAAAATGGAGAACAAATGTGCAAAAGTTCCGCTCAAGATCAACCAGCAATCTGTCGATACTCCGGGCCACACCCGTAACCTTCAATCCGGCATGGCCGCTGCGGCCTCGCATAGCGCCGCCGATCTAGGCGTCGGCTGGTACGCTGCTATCATGATCAGCCAGCACCTTGCAGCAGCGAGAGTGGCGGAATTGGCAGACGCGCCAGATTTAGGTTCTGGTGGGTGATCCCCGTGGGGGTTCGAGTCCCCCCTCTCGCACTCTCCGCAGACGGTAGGATTCGGCCAAAGCGCGGGAGGCCCCAGCGTCAGCCTCAGCGCTGGGCGTCGAGCCACTCGATCCACACCTTCGCCGACGGACAGTCGATCGTCAGGCTTTTCATGTCGCGCATCACCGGCATGCCCATCAGGACGTCAATCTGGACGCCCAGCAGGGGCGAAAGAAGGTAATCCAAGATTTCCAGGCCGATGCCGGCGTAATTCGAGTATTTTCTGCCGGCTAGCTCCAGATCGACGCCCGGACTGAGGCTGAGGCCTGGGCGGAGCTCGTTTCCTACTCCAAGCGTGAACGCCGGCAAGGAGCGAATCTGGCGGCCCGGAAAGAGCTGGCGCAGGCGCGCTGGTGATAAAGCGCAGGCATCGGCGCCTGTGTCGAGCAAAGCGGTCGCAGGTTGGCCGGCCAGAATCACCGGAACAACGAGTTTGCCGTCCCCTACGATGCGAAGTTCTCCCGGAACACCGGGCCCGGCTCGATCGCCGGCCGGTTCAATGGTCAGAATGCCCTTCTCAAAGTCCAGCCGCATACGGGCGTCGGCAAATAGGCCCGTTCCAAGAATACCGTCCGCAGAAAAAGCCACTGCCTGTCGGACTGCGAACGTCCGCGTCATGACACGCCGGCAGGTAATGGGGCCAATTCTGAGCTCGTCTACAAGCACCTGCCCGGATTCTTCTCTGCCGCCGACGCCATGGATCGCGGAGGTAGCCACCGATTTGAGACCCAGTTCGGCAGCGATGCTCTCATCAAGCGAGAGCGTTATGCTGCCGCCGGTATCCACGATCAATCGATAGGGGCCGCGACCGTTGATCACCGCGTCGCAGCCGGGCAGGTTGATCAGCGGAACCACGGGCATTGCGGCCGAGCCGAAGGTGGTCACCTGATTGAGCGGCTCGGAGCCAACGGCATCGAGAAACTCGGCCACGCCTTGAAGTTGATCGCGGATGAACAACTCCGGGTAGCCGTTGGCCGGATCGCACAGAGCTTGAGCCTCGCGAATCAGCGCGCTCAGGCCGCCAAGCTGACCGAGCGCAGAACGGGCCGCGATCAGGTAGTAAAGGTTCTCTGCGGTACGGGGTTTCAAGCGGTCGAGCTGCTCTGCGTGGCGTTGTGCCTGTTCAGTTTCCCCGCGCGCCAGATGCACGGTAAGATGGATGCGTATCGCGATCGGGTCGGCCGTGTCGGGTGGCAATGTAGCGGCCAATTCTTCGGCCTCCGCGAGGCGTCCGGCACGCCAGAAGGCCCGGGCGGCAGCCGCCCGAAGCTCAGGCGCCTCGGGGAACTTCTCGCAGGCCCGCTGCGCCAGGGACAGGCCAGCCTCCCAGTCGTCGGCACGCCAGGCGGTCTGAAGCGCCTCCAAAAATGCCTGTCGCGTGCCGCTTCTGCTAGCGCGCTCGATCGCCCCCGAAACTTTATCCTTCCACGGGTTTTCTACCGGCTGGCGGCCAGCCGGAAGAAAGAAAAACGCCGCCAGTGTCACCGTCGAACTCATGATCATTGGGTCCTCCGCTGCGGGAACCAGTGGCTAACGCCGTCCCTGATCCGACATCCGCCTGTATCTGATTCAGGGCGGGAAAGGCCGGCCGCTACCGCCCGGTGCCTCCGGGCCGCGGCTACGCGCCCGTCGCAGGCCGCGGGCTTCGGCCTCCTCGGCCGAAGAAAAGTACCGCAAGTTGCTCGGATTGATCCGCGCGACCCAGCCTGAAGCAAGTTGATGGTAGACATTGCTGTTGATGCTGGCGACCACCGGGCTGACGGAATACGCGCCGACGCCGCGACAAACAAAATCTACGATTCGTCGCTTCACCGCAGGAGCCGCGTTCAACAGAGCAGAGCCGCGCGCGGAAGCGTCGACGAAGTGTGTTTCGATTTCTGCGGCCACATTCTGGGCGGCAAGCTGCTGGCACCAGGCGCGCTCCTCCGACCCGCCGACCAGCAGGACGCGCCGTGCGACCAACTGCCGCAGATCGCCCGCAGGGTCGAACCCCAGCCCCGGCCCCGATGGCGACAGGCACACGACCACGTCGACGCTGCGATCCTTGGCAGCATACTGCAGCGCCACGAC
>Ga0185342_1000497_pt1 | contig 19682 bp, 27 predicted proteins | sample ConPoolayeEmetaG_FD_128045 | JGI IMG/M metagenome (GOLD analysis project Ga0185342, IMG submission 128045) | Hot spring microbial mat communities from California, USA to study Microbial Dark Matter (Phase II) - Cone Pool mat layer E metaG... ...
ATATTATATTATATTATATTATATTATATTATATTATATTATATTATATTATATTATATTATATTATATTATATTATATTATATTATATTATATTATATATTGTTTTTGTAATATATCAATATTTTATATATCCTATCTTTATATATCCTAACAAACACTGGTAAGAGGCAATAACGCACGTTATATCCATTTCACGACGATAAAATAAAAAACTAAACAAAAAATTAAACAAAAGTATCTTTAAGAGTTTTATATATTTCTTCATTACAACTCAACTCAATAGTATCTCCTTTATCTTGTATTTGCATAAAACCGCTCAAAATTCGTTTTATTTGCTCGATCTTAATTCGCTTAATGAAACGGCTTGGGTGGTCATAAGGCGCGTATTTAGCCCGTTCTTGTTCGTTTAGCGCAGCGTTATACAAATCAATTATTTCTCTTAGCGTCGCAGTTCTATTTTCTTTAGTTGTAATTTTTATATAAGTGTGTAAAATCGGTAAAAGAAACTTTGGTTTTAAATTTAAAATCTCTTCTTTTGTTATCTTTTTTTCAGTAGTGACTTGGCACAATTTTCGTAATGAAGATAAATTTATCTCTTCAATATATTGTAGTATACCTCCTGCCGTTTCTAGTATCTCGTCGATATTTGTATTGTCAGATAGAATTACTTCTTCGAGAATTGCTTCGAACAGTGCCATTCCTCGTATATGTCTGAATGCATCAGCGTGTCCTCTCCAGAACTCTCGAACGTTTATATCCCCGATCTTCGCTGTCATTTCATATATTTTTTTTCTGTACTCAACCATGTCGCTTTCGAGCCAATTTCGCACTTCTAAATTTTCTAAAACATTTTTGATGTCGTCTTGTTTCGTGAGTATTAGGCTCTCGATGATTTCTTTAGCTCTTTCTTTTTCTTGAACATCGATGTTTTTTTCAAATACCGCGGTTTGCATGTGCGGATCGAACACAACCATGCCGAATCGGCTCCCCATTGCTTTCGATGTCGTCGTGAGCCATCTAATCGCTTGCCGGAATGTGCTGAGCAATTGTTCGTTTGTATATTCTGTGTTGAATATATCTCCTTCTTTATCATCCTCGAAGTTGATTGGATTCGCTGTGAAAACGCATTGCGCTGCTGAAAAGTTCTCGATTATTTGTGCGCTCTTTCCTGTTTTGTATACTCCTTGTTCGAGAAAGTTATACAGTTTGTAGACTATATTCTCTTTCATGAGCAAAAACTCGTCGAAATTCACTAGCCCTGTTTGCTCATGCAACACACTATACTGCGTCCCGCTTTGTCTGTCTGCGTATCCTTCTATGCTCGCATACGACGCAGCAGAGAGGTTCAACCCGACTCGATTTGAAATCGATGTCATCCCTGCTTTTGAGTTCTTGATCAAGAGAGTGTGTCCTCGATATTTTGCGTATTCGTGAAAGTTCTCGATGCCGATCAGTTTCACTACTCCGCTTTTTACGATGAACGTAATCCGATCATCGATGCTATACCCATCGCATAGAAAAGTTTTTAAGTATTTCTCTCGCTCCTCTTTGCTTAATTTTTCCAATTCTTTTTTGCTTACCGCCGTCGTAATTTCATATTTCGGGAAGTGCTCGACAGTTCTAATCATCGCATATTTTTTCATTTCCTCTTCGGTTAGATTTTGGTATACCCGATCCCCTTCTGGATCGTAATACCTCCTTTGGAAGTGAATCGTGTCTTCCATATCGTAAATCATGTTTAAGAATCGTTGTCTAATTTCTTCAAAATCAGTATACCGTTCGCCTCTTACTTCAGTTTTATACAGCAAATTTTTTAGAGATATTATCTTTTTATATTCGTCCTGCCAAATTTTTGTAATTGTTTTTGTTGTTCTTTCGAGAATAAAATAAACTTCTGCGATATCATTTATACATAATTTTTTATCAGTTTTTTTTATGATGTACCTCCCCCGACCACGCGGCAATCTTGTTTTCGAAAACAAAACTAAGAAGAGATCTTCTTTTTTACAAAAATAGATTTTTTCCCCGTTTTTTTCTATTATTAGATCGATTACATCCACATCCATTTTTCTTACGTCTGCGTCTGCCATTTACATCACCGTTTTTATTTCTCTAAAACCTCAACAGCGCAATACAGCCGTGGTTCAACTCTTACTCGTTTATCTCTATACATAATAGTAATTGAATGCTCATCTACGTCGATAAGTGTTGCATTGCTGTAGATCGAATTCGTACCGTTGATTTGCCGCACAATCAAGTTTATCTTTTTTCCTACATACTCCCTCAATTTCATTTACATCACCTCGTACGCCAATCAAAAGGTTTTTAAACCTTTGCATTTGTGTTTTCGTTCATACTTTTCCGATATCTCTCACAAAATTCGACGATGACTCCGTCGAATTGTGGCAGTATTTTCTCAGCATTCATGCGCGCTATCCCTTCTGCGAGCGGTCTCAATTTTGAAGGCAAGAATGGTTTGATTATGCTCGTAAATTGTAGTATATATCTTCTTCTATCTCCTTCATCAAAAAAATTTGATCCGACCTTCTCGAATGGATGCATGAACAAAATTTCGTTGACATAAACCCCGTGCAGCTCAATAATAAAATTCACAACTACCGCCGTACTTGTGGTATTATTTTCGTTGTAATATTTTTTCACAAACATTCTTACATCAAGCGAAAAGACATTCTTTCCGTTGTTGTTTTCTACTTCGAAAAAGTTCAGTATCTTCTTTTCGTCCTGTGCTAAAATTTCTATTTTTTCAATTACCACATTTACCACCTTTTTGTTCTTCCCGCAATAATTTTTTGTAAATACTCTTCATGCGCGGGGATAAATATGAGAATAACTCACAAAGTTCTTTTTTCGTGTAATCCGTCACGTTTTTTCTTTTTTTGACGGGAGTTCGCATCATAACACCTCAATAATCTTTTACATATTTCGTAATCACGTTCAGATTTTTCCATCTCATAAAATCGATTGTCTTTAGAAGATTGTAATCATTTATGAGGTTATATTGAGCAGCGAAAAGTTTTCTGTAAAAATGAAATGCTGGTTTGTAGAACATCACAACGTCTGTTTCATCAACATTTCTTTTGTATTTTATCTTGATTTCGTTTGCGCTACGTTGTAATCTTCGATATGCATCTCTATAATTATATATCCCTAATTTCTCAGCGATAAAAAATATGTTATCATCATCGTTATCGTTGATCAATGTTTCGAGTTCTGTTGTGTCGATGTTGAAGATGTTTTGCATAGGAACTGATTTCCAGATCTGCAGTCGTTTCATTAACTTCAAACGTCGCGCGCCTAAAAAATATGAAACGTCGCCTTGCTTTTCGATGATCTTGAATTTCTTTGTTTTCAGATTTATACCCCGAATAATTACATTCCCCTCAGCGTCTCTAAAAATGTAAGAATTCAAAACTTCTCCAAACCGCCAACCGCAGCAGAGGATAACTTTTATTAATTTCCGCAAATTCTCGTCGCGGATATTCTCAACACTCTTCGTATATTCTTCTGCGTATTTGCGAGAAGGATAGCAATAAGACGACCTTTTTTCCCAAGTTTTTTCTTCTTTTGTTTCTTCTTTTTTTACATGTTGCTCTTCTTTTACGTGTCGCATTTCCCACCACCACAATTTACACACAATACGCATCCTTCTTGAAAAACCAGATCCCCGCCGCAAATTTCACATTTAGGTCGCTGTTGTTTTTTATCCTTTTCATTCGTTTTCTCTTTTTCATTTACGTCTTTTTCGCTTACATAAATCATACGAACCACGCTGCGTATTACAAACTTAAAATTTTTAAATATTACGTGCGTTATATTTGCTTTTTCGTTTAGTTTATATATTTTTTTATCTTTCTTTTTTTGGTGCAGCAGCATGGCGATCATCACATATTCGGATGGAACGACGGTTGTGACGGGCCAGGACACGAAGGGCGGCGGTAAAGCGGTGTATAAAGGCGGCACGCTTGTCTCTTATACACCGCCGTCTTCTTCTTCATCTTCTGCTAAATCATCTTCTAAATCCGTTTCGTCTTCTTCATCCGTTTCGTCTTCTTCATCATCTTCTTCGACTTCTTCATCTGCTGCGCCGCAAAAACATCCTTGGGCTCCTTCATTTACGACGATAAACCCAAAACCTTCAGGATCAATAAAGCCATCTACAACACAACCGACAGAGATCTCTCAAAGTTTTATCGGCGATGTTGCAACATTCAATCGAGAACATAGCGGCGAAATTTTTTATCCCGCTGGAGAGAAACAAGTAATTATAAACCCAAACCTGCCTGCTGAAGGAAAAAAAACCGCCGCTGAAGTTGCTGCGAGACTTGGTTGGCAAGTTGTAGAAGGAACGTATACTCCCGCGAAATATACCCCTACAGGTAAAAAAACACCTAACGAACCTGATTTTACGCCTGCATCCGTCACAGTTCAAATATCACAGCCGTTAGCACAACCACAAGATTCGTCTTCGGTTAGTGCAACACAGATCCAGATTCAAAAACATCCTTGGGCTCCTTCATTTGTGACGTTAGGACAATCGCAAAAAACAGAACAAGCATCAGAAACGCTGGAAAATTTTGCTAAACCTTTTTATGCGCAGGAGGGGTACATCTTACAATTCACGAGCAAACAACACGCAGAACGTATAGAGATTACAAGCGAACAACAGGAGGATACAAAAAAACATACTGACGAACAATTAGAAAAAATGCTAGCCACGATGCAGGAGCGACATCAAAAAACGTTTGAGTTTTTTACAGCTGTGCCTATTGTTGGATCTGATTTGAGAAATTATGCTACATCTTTGATGTTAGGCCTTGATGAAATTCGTTATCATGTTTTTTACGCACCTAAAGAAAGTAGTATCGAAGAACGGACTGCGGGGATTAGCGGTGCCGCTCTCAAAAGTGCGGGGGGCGCCGTGGGTTTAGCAGCGTTTGGTTATACTGCTGGCGCGACTATTGGTGCATCAACTTTGTCCTTGGGAGCATTCGCAGCAACAAAAAGCGTTGCAATCGCAGCCGAACCCATGATTGTTCTTGGCGAGCGAGCGGTCGGTGGCGGCGTGACATACTCGCTTATCACTGCCGGGAGTCAGGCGCTGACCGGCCAAGAAATTTCAATCACTCCTGAAACCGCTGTGCGGGGAGTCTATCTTGGCGTAGGGGCGAGTGGGCTTGGTGCTGAAATGTTTCCGAGGATCACTCAAGCAGCAGGTAGTGCGTTCGTTGGCGCAGTCACAACAGGCGCAACAAGCGCCGCGTTGTTCTCGGGCGCAGTGACTGCAGCCGAAGGACGATATGAAGAAATTCCAAAAACGATGGTTGTTGGTGCTGTATTGGGTGGCGCTTTGTCGGGTGTTGGTTACGGAATAGAAAAGTTGGGTTATCGAGCTGAAATTGGTACATCAAAAGTGATTATTCAAACCGAGCAAGGCACAGCGCAAGTCACGACAGGAATCAAATTTGGAATCGGGCAAGTGACTCAAAGCGGTGATATCAAATTCACAGGTTATGTTTCTCCTATGCCCAAATGGATTTCAGAAAATTATCGTTATGCGCCCGCGGGGTTGGCGGAAAGTGTCGCTTATTCATCCAATGCAGAAGTCTACACAGGTTATGGTTATGTTTTCCGTCAAGGTTCTATTTCACAAACAAAACTTCAAGAAAACCTTCAAAATGTACTCGCGCAAGACTACGCCCCAACGATGCGAGCTATACAGAAATCAGGCGGGATAATTGGCGGGAGCAGTGTTGAAAAAGCAATCACAACACCGAGGGGGATTCTTGGGGAAGTTGAAGGCGCGAGACCCGTCAAAGATGTTGATGTCGTTTTCTACGGCGGCGGGAAAGCGCAAGTAGAATCTTTTGCGAAACAAGTCGGCGGCACACTTAGAGAAGGCGAAGCAGGGATCTCTTTTATCAACATGCCAAATCTTTTTACGAAATATGAAGTTATCACACCTAGCGGCAAGCAGATTGATATCTCAGTGATTGAATTCTCACCTATCGCGCCGAGGATGGCCGGGCCGTTTGGTGAATTTATACAAGCAGGTGGTTTAGAAAAATCGCAACTCGGCGTCACAACATATACCGCGCAACAGCAATCAGCAACAAAAGCAGCAACAATTGCTTTTGAAAGCGGTTTTGTTGTTCCATTCGAGACAGGAAAAGAAAAATACATACAAGACGCACTGACCTATCTCAAACTCGCTGGTCAAAAAGCCGTGATCAATACTCCTACCTCCGAAAAAGTTGCAAGCCAGCTTGGTTTACCTCAATTGTTTTCGACAACAACGCCAGCGCCTGCCATGCAAAGCGTTGTTTCTCAGTTATCCGTTCAATCAATTCAAACAATCAACACACCATCGGCAGGCATAAGTTCTGTCGTGAGAGAATTATCTATCCCGAGCATAATTTCAACGCAATCATCAAGTATCAAAACGTCTTTACCATTCTCGTCTTTATCTATTTCATTCCCCTCTTCGCCGTCTTCATCTTTATCATCTCCTTCATCCTCGCCAAGCAAACCATCAAGCAGCGAATCAAGCAAGTCATCGCCTTCGTCTAGCTCAAGTTTTTTAAGCTCTTCATTCTTGCCATCTAGTTCAGTACCATCTGCTTCTCAGTCATCGTCTCAAACATCGTTGCCAGCGCAAATGAACATTATAACCCCCCCAGCACCACCGCCAATCTTTCCACCATTTCTGCTACGAGGAGGCGGACTTGGCGGAGGATCAGGTGCATTCGGAACAGGACGAGGACGAAAACAACTATTCGGGCTTGCAGAAGCGATTGGTTTGGATTTGGGAATAAGAAGTAGAAGGAGTGGATCGAAACGTAGGTGAATATCTTGATTATATTCACGTGGTTTGTTGCAATACTCGTCGTTATTCTGTTTTTTTTGTGGTATACGCAACAGATTCAAAAACATTTTTCTGTGTTCGTTTTGTTTACTTCATTATTAATATTCTTTGGGATCATCGAATTTCAACTCAATTCACTTGAAACATATGTTTCTGCAAACGACGTCGTAAAAATAGAAGAAGAACATTGCAATCTTACAGCTGTGAGCAGCGATTGTATCAAAAGTATTACAACATCTTTTGAGAACACAACACAAGCTCAGGAATATCTCGCGCTAAAAGATGTTGAAAAATCAGTCAACAATATTATTATCCCTGCGGTAGGCTTAGTTCTTATCGGTTCGTTTATATTTATCTTCATTGATTATCTGAAATTACTCGGGCTGATCAGATGAACGTACTAAGCAACATTTTTGGTTTCCTTGCAGTCGCGCTTTGCGTCATTCTCATGGTTATTATGTTCAATATTTCAACAAATTTTCAAACTACACTTTCGAATGTTTACGCAAACATGAGTTATGAAAACGAAACGCTTAATAATGCAACACTCGTTCAAAATGCATATTCTCTAAATAACCAAACAACAGACGTGCTTGCTGACGCGATGAACTTTATGCTGATTTGTTTTATTTCGCTCTCTGTGTTCTCTTCGTTTACACAAAAGAATTCGATTGTGTCATATTTTATTATGTTTATCGTTTCAGTTATTGCTGCGGCATTTGTGAATTATTTTGTAGTCGAACTTTACAATACATTTATTACAAACGATGTATTAGATCTTACACGTTTTCCAGCTTGGTTCTTTGACAATCTAAGCATTATAATCCTCGCGAATGTTGTCGCCGCGGGTTTGAGTTTCTTATTTGTTCAAAAAGAAGGTGGTGTTGAATGAAATTACTTCACGTAATTTTTATTTTGTTTTTGATTTTATCGACGACTTTCAGCTATAACATCATCGGCGGCGGGGTATGTGAATGCAATTCATGTGGTGATTGCACCAACGCACTTAACGATAACACTAACTGCGCTAATGAAGTGAAACTTACCACAAATATCTCAACGAATGGGGCATGTATAAATAACCCATCTGGTTTTTCTAATAAAATATTCAATTGCCAAGGATATACAATTTCAGGAAATAGTTCTGGTTATGGAATTTATTTAAGTAATAAAAATAATAATGTTATAAAAAATTGTAAAATATCGGGATTTTATTACGGTTTTTATCTTTTTTCCAGTATCAATAATTCAATCTATAATAATTATCTAAACAACGCCAATAATGCTCATGATGATAACAGTAATTTCTGGAACACAACTAAAAACTGCTCGCAACCAAATATAATAGGTGGACCATGCATTGGCGGAAATTTCTATTCAGATTACTATGGAGTAGATACTGATGGAGATGGCATAGGAAACACACAGTATACTAATTACGGCGTATCCGACCCACTTCCACTTGTCGCTGTTTATTTCACAAACAAAACCCCGTTGAACAACTACTCAATGAATGAAACAACATCACACTTTACAATCGAAGCGAAAAGTCTGCTCGATAATTTTGATAGTTGTAATGTTCAAATCAACAATCAAAACAAAACAGGAACAAAAAATGGAAATACTTGCTCGTATTTTTGGAGCGGATTAACTTCGATTCAATATAAAGTATTTTTCAATACAACATCAACAGAGACGCGCAATGCGATATTTACATTTGCGACTGCATTTCTTGAATACCCAGCATGCACGAATCAGCAGATTAGTTCAGTGTACCAAATCACGAATATATCGAATAATTATATATACGCTCTCAAACCGAATGCACCATCAACGTACCCAAATTGTGCGTGGGATGTTGGCGGGTGGTATGTTTATTGGAAAGGGGCGACTTTGAGAACCCAGATACAAAAAGGAGTTATAAGCGGTTCTAAAACAAGCAATACGTTAATAACCAGCCCAACGTGGAGTATGACTTATTACGCGCCAGGTGTGTTCTTCAAAAATAAAACAATGTGGATGGATAATTTCGTAGAGGGTATTAGTGGTATGTATGTAAAACTTACAGTAAGATTAACAAACTCCTCGAATAATTCGATTCAATATGACGCAGTATACGGGACTAGCGCAAACATCACAATTTCTTTCTACGATAATAAAACAATGTGTATAAATACAAATTGTTTGCCCGCTCTTGATACAATTTATACTTTTTCGTTAACCACGAGTATATATTATAGTACCACTTCATACAGCACTTACTCAAACAATTTTTGTCATGGCGCAAACAACAGCTGGTTCTGCGATCCAAAAATCAATACGCCACTTGATCCAAAATATCGTTTTGTTCCGTATATATATTATTTACATGATATAAACACATCAGTTTCATTCAATCCGCAATCGAACAAAAAAATATTTATTGGTAATTTTACATACGAAAAATTTGCAGCAAAACCATTTACAAATAACACGAATGTGTTTGTGTTTATCGAGAAAAATTCAAGCGGAACAATGTTCAAAGTAGATAAAATCGATTTTTTCATCACCAACCCCGCGACTACCCCCCCATATCCTGCTTATTACCTCACGTCAAACGCACAAATAATCAAACCAACGCTTGTATTTTTTCCAAACATCAATTCGATATTAAAACAAGATATAATACTCCCTTATTATTATTCAAGCGAAACGTACGTCTCGAAAGCAATTTCAAACACCCCGACTTTCCTCGTGGATGAATGGGGTGTTTGTTATTTCTCTCCGCCGTATTCGCCATCAAATCCGAACATCACACAGACACTCGCAGCATACCAAATCCCATGCGAAGTAATACTCAATTACGTGAATGAATTCCCAATTTTACCTTATCATCAAGTTTGTCGTGCAGATAAAAATAATACATATATCATTGACATAAGATATTCTCCTCAGAACAACATCATTTTTGAAAGATATATTTATGACATAACGAATGATTACGTGCTTACAAATAATAGCGAGTATAAAGAGAATATCACATACACAAACACAACAACAAGAATTGAAGTTTATGCGAATGGTATAAAGAGATGTGTATTCGAACCACAAAAGATAAACATCTTCTTCCCAATGCCGCTCAACGAAACACGTATGCCAGAGAATATGACAACTGTTGTAAACTATATTATTGGCGTTCCTATTGTGATAACGACCGCAGCACTCTCGACTGTGCATCCATTCGTGTTCGTGTTCACTGTCGCCTTCAATGATATCTTCAAAATTCTACCCACAACAATGATGTTCATGTTGGCGGTTGTAATTGGTATTTTTGCTATTATCGGGAATTGGCATGGTGAAAGAAACTTAAAAACGTTGATTATTTTGATCTTGATCCTAGCAGTGTATTCATTGCAAACACACTCACTCAGTGAATATGAAAGCCCATCACTTGTACAATTCTCTGCGTTATACCAAAATCTCGTCGATATCTTCAGCGGCATCAGTGGTGAATCTGACCTAATGGCGATAATCACAACAGTTCTGCCGACTTTCTTATTGAATTTGATTATTGTTTTGCTAGGGTTCCCCGCGGTAATCATCGGGCTTATATTCGACGCACTTGCGATCATTTCACCAAGCTTGGCGACAGCATTGTATCCGTTTGAAATCGCATTCATCGCAGGCGCGTATGTTTGGCTGATACTGAAAGCATACGAAATGGGAAGGAATATGTTCAGATCTGTATAGGTGATTATGTGGAATTATCGACAGCAGTTCAGTTGTGGTTTGATGCACACAAGGAAATATTACTTTCAGTTTTTGCGCTTGGAATTTCAGTTCTAACTACGCGGCTATACTCACAATCATTTTTCATTTTTTCAATTTTGATGGTTATTCTGTTTGGCGTGTTTTCTTCACAGATTTTTATTGCACTTGCGGTTCTTGGCGTAGTCGCTGCGGTGATAACGAAAATGATTGGGTTATGATTGGGTTGTAGTATGAAAAAAAAGAGATTCGTGCTTGAGAATGGGTTTGTTATCGAAGCAAAAAGCACCCGCGAACTCAAAAAACTTATTGGGGATGATTATTTATTTTATATGTGTGAGAAAGATGTAAAAAATTCAACGACTTTGCGTAAAATAACTGATATCTTCTGCAAAAAAAGGTTAAAAATTTAGGGCAAAACTCTTCTGATTTTGCTCTTTTAAACGTTGGATCAATTCGTCATAGTTTTGTTCTCGCATTGTTTCAGCTTCTTTCTTTTCAAGTTTTTCAAGACTTTTGTTCGCAGCATCGATTATTCCTTTTGCTTTGTTTTTTTTGTATAGTTCGAATTCCTCGTTTGTTATGAATGTGTTTATATCATCAACAAAAAGGTAGCCGTAAAAAGTCGGTAAACTTTCCGCGACTAAACGAATGCTTTCAAATGAATAGAGATTTACGAAGTTGTTCATTTGAAACTTGTCGTCTTCTTCGAGCGCGGGATTACCAACAAAAACAAGCGCATAAGATTTCACTTCACCTTTGTCGTACCTATCGAGCAACCAAATCACCATTTGCACTTTTGCATTTCTGTAATTGTTGTTTAGACGTCTTATGTCGTTCGTGCAGACTATGAATGCATTTCTGTTCTCTCGTGCGTATTCGATCATGTTTGTTAGAACGATTTGTTCCGTCGTCATCCCTAGTTTGTAGTGAAAGAATTTCTTCGCCTCATCAATCCCGATCACACTATTTTTCATTTCTTTGAGGATAGTGATCAGCCTACTTGTTTTGTCGTATGCGTAAACAATTTGCCCGTTCACGATTGAATTCTCATCAAGAAGTTTCATAAGCGCAAGCATCAAGACGCTCTTACCATTGCCGTTTTGCCCCATGATGCAAACGTGCGCGTCGTATTCATGCTTTTGTAATTCTCGAACGAAATCAACAATATAATGTATATCAACAATACCTTGGTTTTCGATTATTCTGTTTTCAAAGTCTTTGATTATTTTTTCGAGAATGCCTGTCATAAATTCTCGCCTTTAATTTTTTTCAATATCCGAGTATAATAACTATCGCGCATACTGTTCTGGGTTGGAATCAGATCAACTCGTTTTTGCGCATGAACCATCATGTACAATAATTCAAAGATATCTTTCCGTCGTAATTCTTCGATCTTTTCTTTTGAATAGTGTTCGCCATTCAGAGCATTTGCGTAAATATAATTGAACAAAATCATCTCTTTTGCTTCGCTCATCTGTTTCATTTTGATCAGATCTTGGATGACAGCGAGTGAATGAGCGAATACTTCGTGATAAGTAAAAATATTCTCTTTACCTGTTTGAGTTTGAATCATTGAATAGCCCATACTCACCACTACGTATATAATGCTGATTATAACACTCATTTAAATGAATGTTGTATTGTTCGACCACTTGTGATATTCGGTAATCGCAATATTGACTACTTGACGCTGCGAGAATTGTTGCTGCTATAAGAATCGCAAATGCAATAACCGCAATTGCTCTGTCATCTTGCATCAGAAATCAACTCCATAGATTTCTTTATATTTTTTCCGAATTGCATTTGCTGTTTCTTCTTCAAGGAATTTGTTCTCAGGAATTTGCACATTCCCAAGTCCGACGCTTTTTGTTAATTTAAGCTTGCCGTCGTCTGTTTTTGCAATGTAAAACGTGACGAACACTGTCGGCATTTTTAAAAATTTTTCTAAAAAAGTTTGAAAGTAAATTTTAGTATGGACGCATATCTCATTCTGCTTTTCAGTTTTTGTGATGTTCTCGATTTCAACATATACCAAATTATCACCGAGTTGGCAAAATTATCGAACCGTTTTGCAGAGGTAATTCAGAATAGTTAGCACTGTGTGTTGGCGGGATCGCGCCCGCGATTCCATGCAGTGTTTGCGCGGTATCATAATTCAATCGTGCGATTTCAACACTATCCGCGCTCACTGCTTTGTAGATATCTATAATTCGCGGCAATGCGTCGTTTAGGATCAGATAGAACATCACGCCCGTGATGATCACAAGAACCGTGATTGGTAGAACAGAAATGAGAGCGAGGATGATTGGATTCTGTTTGTTCAGGTCTTCTTTTGCACTTTCAATTGCATTTATATATCGTATCGCAATTTCTTTTGCCATTCCGATTTCTCCAACCTCAATCGTCGCTTCTTTGATTTTGAGCGGGATCAAGTTTCCTTGTCCGTCTCGTGTTGCAAGATAACGAACATCTTTATCGCCGTAATAATAGTAATCGAATTCATTGATTTTGAAACCAAGCAATCTCTCGCCAAAAAGCAAAATATTAATCAAGTTATCCTCAACAACTTTGTCCCCGTACATCCGTCTATATTCTACTGTTTTTCGTTTGCCATCAATAATCTCAAAAGTGACTCGCGGGTATCGACGTGAAATAACGAACCATATAATTATCAACGCCGATAAAATTGTCGTGAGTAAAACCATATACGCCCCATATTTCGCGAAAACATCTGAGAAATCGGACGATGCTTGGAACATACTTACAATATCTGTTGCGTTTGCCATACAAAATCACCTCATTGCTTGCTGACGAGAAGAGGTCGAGCTGCTTCGATTTGTTTGATTATCAATTCTCTATCCTTCCCCATAAACACACGAGTAAAAAGCATAAGCATAAAATTCTCTGAAGATGCAAAAACAACATCTGCTTTCACAAGTCGTTCCATTCTTTTTTCGTCGGCTGTTGTATCAAAAAAATCAAGATAAATTAGTTTGAACAGGCCCCTGATCGCTTGCAGAACAAGTGTGCGATATTGATAATAATCAAGAGTACCACGAAGACTTTCATTATTTAGTTGTCTGATGATATAGTTGATGATAACAGCCGCACGTTTTTTTTCTTCCTCGTCACTCAAATCGAACGATCGTAAAAACAAATTATACTCGTTTTCAACATTTGTCGTTTCTTCGACCATCACAACACCTTTAGCATCTGCCCCGACGCTGAAATAAAAATATTCGCCGCTGACGAGAGTACCACCATCTGTGTGTAATCCCCCCAACATGCACACATGAAACTTTTTTCAGTTTGGCACGGTCCGATGAATAACAACCACAACATAGACGGGAATAATAAGGCAGAGATAATAAAGTATAATCCGTCCTTGCGTTCGCTGGTGTGTAGTAGCATACTAAAAAATATGCCAAAAAATATCGCGAATACTGAGAAAAGAAGGATAGACGCCAAAGTCAAAATAAAATATTCTGAATCAGGGTATGAAGATTTAGCCCCGAGCAAAAGCCAAATCACAACGGCAGAAAAGGTCTCCCACAAATTTAATTTGATAAAATTTTTTATAAAGGGTGATGGCCCCTTCAAAGTTTTCAATGTATTCATGAAAAAATCACCCACGTCCGACGACGTGGAACTCTTCCGTATCGCACAAGTAAAAAAACTTACTTGCGCGGTGTGAAGAAGCCCAACACGTACGCAAGAGCAATTCCGCCGACCACGGCTAATGCAAGTATCGGCAGCAAACTCGTAAATGTAGTTAGCGCAGTTGAAAGGCCGGTATACAAATCTGGCGTCAAGGTATCATTTTCGCCAACTACACCTTGCACTGTTGAGGACGTCAGACTTACGATGCCCCCGCCGATCATTAACACAACGGCAAGTGCAACGAAGACGAGTCCTGCACTTACAAGATCTCTCATAATCCCAACCGACCTAAATTTTTTAGGTCGAATAAACAAGAAACATTAAGTTTTTAAATAAAAGTTTTTTTAGGATATTAGGTGCGTTATTGCTCATTTCACATATACTTGTGAATTTTGTAGCCGGCGTAATTTTATATTAGTATACTCGTATTCAAGAAGTAATTGCTCTTTTCGTTCATCACAAATTTTGATTGCGTTTGAAATTCGTTCAAGTTCGATCTTCAAAATCTTTTCAATATCAAATTCAGATATTTTATCATTCATGATAAAATTTTATCATAAAAGTTTATAAGGTTTATTTCTGAGCTGAGCAATAATGCGCATTATTGCTCTCTTTCGACGTAAATTTGTTGAATTTTTTTGTTTAGCACGACGGAAAATGTGTTAAGATGTTTTGAATTTTTGAATAAATATTTTAAAAACGTGATCATTATCGCTCTAACAGGTTTGGTTCAAAGCAATTTCAAAATACGTCTTAGCGTCACTTCTGAAACGCCCAACCGATTAGCAAGCTGATATATAAATATTTTTCTAGATTTAAGGTCATCGAGATATTTCAACACTTCTTCTTTTGTTATTTTTTGTCTCCGCCCCCGCATTCGAAGTTTTACTTTGTTTTTTACGAGAAAATTTTTTATCGCCATATGAGATACGCCGTATTTTTTTGCTACTGAATATAATGTTTCCCCGCTCAGATAATCTTTTATCACGTCATTTTTTTTGTCCCAAAGCGAGCTCCTTACACCTACTTGCTTCGTTTTTTTTATTTCGTTAGAGAATTTTTTTATAACGCGTTTGACGGTGCAATACGAAGCATTGTATTTTTTTGCGATAGCGTAAAGGCTCATCCCATTCTGATAGTCTCGTATGATATCATCCTTTTTGTCGTATAGTATTTTATACCAACCCATGCTACCACCCTTTATCTTCATCGCCTCCTTTTTTTTCGTCGGCATCTTAACAAAAAAAATTTATACCTCTTGGCATCTTAACAAAAAAAAAAATAAAAACATTAGAAGGGAGGGATTGAGAGTTTTTGTAAAATTGCGTTGAAAAATGATTTGAATGCGTTTTTATACGTAAAACTATATAAATAGGAGCATGTCACGCTGTCCATGCTTGCTATTTTATATAGTGTTCGTAGTGTTCGTTTTGCTTTTTCTACGTAACAAACGTAATAAACATAGATATCGTACTTGTTATTTTTTCTTTTATGATAACATAACGCTGCTAGGCGATAGTTAAGATTCTTTTCACTGAGGTCACGACTCAGAGTGATAAAGTCGCATTCCGCGTAATTTTTGCTCGAATTTACTTCTTGTAATATATAAATCGATTTTATTTCTTCTTCTTCGTCTTCTTCTTTGTCTTCGTCTTCTTCTTCGTCTTCTTCGTCATCTTCTTCGAAATCATTTCTTATAGATTCTATTTTTTTTATAGCTGTTCTTAGCTCGGAGGGCAATATAAATTTATCAAAGTATTCACTTAATACGTTATTCTTTATTCTCTCTTCCATTTCGCTACCTTCTGTCCTTTCTATATCAATTTCAATTATTTGCACGACTCCTACTTCATCTTCCATTTTTTCCATTTTTTTCACTTTTTTTTCATTCTTCATCTTCATCACCTCATATTTCATATTTTTTTCATGATTATATATATTATTCAAAAGATTTATAAATATATCGTTTCTTCTACACACCCTAACATAAACATTAACATATTTATAAATATATCGTTTATTGTAGACTGCAAGGGAAAGATTTATAAATCTATCGTTTGTGTGTGTTTCGATGAAAGAATGAGAATAATTGATAGTAAGTGATAGTCAAAAAAGAATAATCAGGTGAGGCACGACGGCGAAGATGGAGAACTTTTATTTCAATCCTACATTAGTCTTATTCTAACCCGAAACCGAAATAACCGTCGTGCCGTTATAATATATGAAGAAAAAATTTAAAAACTTTTTGGCTTAATATATTCGAGGGACTTTGGCTTAATGGTGGCGAAAATGAAAATAAAGGAGAGTGATTTAAGAAATAGAATTATTGAAGCACTCAAATCACAGGGATTTCATGTTAATCCGCATATAAGACCTAAGAATAATGAAAAAGATACACTAAGAAAGATTCATAAACAAAAGAGAATAGAACAATTAAAATTTCATAAAAATTTTTTGTTGAAGAATCTTGATGAAATTAAAAAATTCTCTATCAACGGCAAAGATTTAGACCCCTCGAAAATAGAATTAGAACTAATTGAAGTAGCTCCAGAATCTTTTGAATCAAAACTCTTCTTTTGGTGGAATCTTGTGTGGTGGAGTGTACCCTTTGATAAACCAATAGGTAGACAAATGAAATTTATTTTATGGGATAAATATCATAATGCTCCATTTGGGCTTATCGGATTACAAAGCCCCCCCTTACGCTCTTCGGTTAGAGATTCTTTTCTAAATTTGAATAAAGAAAATATTGATTATTGGATAAACCAATCTATGTATGGTCAAAGAATAGGTGCGTTGCCTCCTTATAACGAATTATTAGGAGGTAAGATGGTAGCCTTATCTTTAACATCTAATGAATTAAGAAAAGCTTATTCAAAAAAATATAAAAATCGAAAAAGTTTAATGAAAAAAAGAAAAATCCCGAGCAGACTTTTGTTCATTACTACAACAAGTGCTTTTGGGAAAAGCAGTATATATGAAAGAATAACGTATAAAGGGGAGAAAGTTAGCCATTTTATCGGTTTTACAAGTGGTTCGGGCACATTTCATTTACCGCAAACACTATATGAAGAAGCACTTTTATTTCTTGAGCAAAAAGGTATTAATGTTGAAAGAGGTTATGGGACTGGCCCTTCAAGAAAATTAGAACTCGTTGATACTGCTTTTAGATATTTGAAAATACCAAATTTTACATTTCATAATATAAAGCGGGGTTATTATTTTTTCCCCCATGTCAAAAACGTACATGATGTGATACATAAGAATAAGAGACCTATTTGGTATGATAGACCATTTAAGGAACTAATAAATTTTTGGAAAGAAAGATGGGCTATTCCAAGAAGTAAACGAGTTAAAGAATGGAAAAATTTTGATGCAGATAATTTTTTTAGAAAAGCAGAGATCCAAATCAAGAGATTATAAAAATACTAAACGCCACCCCGTCTTTTAAGGAAACGACGAAAATCTCCTAAAATTTTCGACCACGACCCATTTTTACTCTCCTCACTCCTTCAGAGTTCGTCGGCACGTTGCACTCTCGCTATCGCTCGGCTCACTTAACAGGGCTTATGCGGAAACCTCGTTGCACTTTGGTTTCCAAAATTGCTCTCTGCGGTCGCAACTTCGCATAAGCCCGATGTTGTACGAAATTCGGCTACGGTGGGCGTTGAAAGAGAGATTAATAAATATTTGAATCATAACTTATGACTATGGACAAAAAATATACTTTTCAGGTTGGATTATCCTGCAAAAGGATAATGTTAGAATAATGCCTAATGTAGGATTGAAATAAATAAAAATTATGCCTTGGTTGGATTATCCTGCAAAAGGATAATGTTAGAATAATGCCTAATGTAGGATTGAAATAAATAAAAATTATGCCTCGATCAGCTGTTGCGGATTTAAAAACGAGGGGACCAAAGAATTAATTATAAAAACTTTTCGGCACATCATAGAAGTTATGAATAAAAAATGTGTATGGGCGGAGAGTAGCACGAATAAGAATGATCTAACAAAAAAAGAGATGCCAATCATGTGTAAAAAAATCGGATGTGATGGCACGGAGAAAACAGCAAGATTAAAGGGTTTTACATGTTTTACACCACTTATAGAACTAGCTAAAAAAGATAAAAAAGTTTAAAAATCTTCGCTTAATAAAAAATTATTTTTTTTTATTTAAAACTAATCCTTTACAGCGTAGACGTCTGATCCGACACGTTTGATGTAGAAATTACCTCCAGCAGTATCAGCCATCAAGATCATCACTTCCTCGAGAGTCAGACCATTTACTTTTATCATTTCGCCTTTTTCCATTTCACATCCCTCCAACAACAAGCCCCCTAACAAAATCCGGCGGCGTTTTAACACGCCGCCCAAACCAACTAACATTTTTTCTTTCCTTTCTTCTTCTTTGCCATTTAGTTTTCACCTCAAATTTTTAAAACATGAGGATTAATTATTTAAACTTTTCGGTTCATTTTTTTCTGACCGCAACGAGAAAATACTTCGTTTGAAATCCCTCTCCTTGCTTTGTAAGCTGAAAAATCGACGTGAAAAGCAAGTTTTTTTCATATAGCATTTTGAGTTGCACGACGAAATTCTTCGCAGTTGCGTACATCTTTTTTTGAACTTTCTCACCATTCAAATAGTCAATGTCAAGTTCGATTGCGGGGATTTGTTTAGATTGTCCAGTTGCGCGGTCTTGAACCTCTCTTATTGTTGCGCGCAGATTTGAAAAACCAATTTCATATGTCTTGTTTGTTTCAACTTTCAGACGGTCAGTATCGTCAAACATACTCCAATCAATTTTTCCTTCATCTTCTTTTATTTCTTTTATTGTTTCCACAGTTTCATTCATATTACCACCTTCATTGATTTACTTCAGTCCGATTTGTTTTTTGTCTACCCTTTCCGCGCAGCACAACATTGTTTCTCTTCAAAAAATTTCGCATTGCTGCGTACGACACGTTATATTTTTGAGCCAACGCCCATATTCCTTGGCCTTGCGCGTATCCATTTATAATTTCATCTTTCTTCTCTTCGAGAAGATTCTGTATTTCTTTCATTTTTATCACCTTGTCCAGTATTGAAACAAAATATTTAAAAATATTTACAAAAAAAATATTTTTGAAAGGATATAATGCACGTTATTGCTCAGCATAGAAATTTTTGGGTGTTTTTTTATAGAATTTTGTGTTTGTTCTTGTTAAATTTGTTAAATGCTTCACGACGACATTTAACATTTTAACAAATTTAACAAACCTTTTTCAATTTTTTTTGGTTTGAAAATGAAAGATTTATAAATTTATTGTTTAAGTGAAAGATTTATAAATTTATTGTTTAAGTGAAAGATTTATAAATTTATTGTTTAAGTGAAAGATTTTTAAA